>ERZ773142.583-NODE-583-length-30102-cov-5.06863_pt1 | contig 30102 bp, 40 predicted proteins | sample MGYA00580853_ERZ773142 | MGnify/ENA primary metagenome ERZ773142 (study PRJEB29015, sample SAMEA2737862) | human gut metagenome | biome: human gut; feature: human-associated habitat; material: faeces | place: China | collected 2012 ... | reverse complement strand
GCACTTCTCATTTATTCACCTTCTCTCTTTACTGATTCATCAATTTCACGCCCTATTGGTCTCCATAAATGTAGCCAGCCTTCAGCACCATTTAAATTTGCATATTGATACTTCTTTATTCTAAACTTGTATTCTACTTCTTCATCCCCAAAGAAAATATCCTTTAATACACGCATATCAGTCCCTGTTGGAAGAAGGTATTTATTTTGCGAACCAGGATCTTGTGGAGAGGCCGCTACGTGTTCATAACCATTCACACGTTCCCATATCACTCTACAGATTCCACAGTCCGGAAGTCCAATCTCTGCTTCATGTGCCGGAAACATTGTTTTGTGATTCCGAATGCAACGATTTTCCAATATTTTTTCTAAGCTTTTCAAATTAATCGCCTCTCTGTTTCTTCACAATATTTGTTCCAATCCTCTATTACTCTCGATATGTCTTTTCCAGTAAATGATGTGAGATCACATTCTGATGTAAGGTCCCCAATTCTTTGTTTATTGCTCTCGATTCCCCCGCAGCTGATTGCATACATTCCTGGATTATCTGCATATCCTTCTATTGTCGGATATTTTTCGCAGAAAGGGCAAGGTCTTACTCCCATTTTCAGCGCATATTTTTTTAACATAATTTCTTAAAAACCGTCCTTCAGCTTTGCTTTAAATAAAATTTCTCTCATGGTTGCACCTCCAATGCCTCAAAATCCTTGTTCAGCTTTTCCAGCTGTTTGTCTATGCGCTCGTATTTTTTATTGTTATCTACCCACTGCGCTACTTTCTTGCACTTCTGGAAGTTTTCTCCCGTCTTTTCAAGCTCTGCCAGCAATTTATCACTTTTCTTTTCGTACAAAACTCTGCAAATTCTTATCTGCATCCTGGCAAACCCAAATTCTCGGTCATTAAAAAGTGCTTCCAGGATTTCCTCTTTGGTAAACATCTTTACAAAATCTTTTACTTTCACGCTCACACCACCCTCATAAATCTCTCACGGATCCGGTCAGCCCAGGCACTGTTGCGGATTGTAGTTCCTTTTACCCGGTATTTGTTGCATGTTTCTACTGCCATACCTCCATATTCACATTCGGGAAATGCAGTAACGAACCCTGGAAGCATTGGATCAATCGGTATATAATATTCACAAGTACTGCACCATTTTTCTGCCAGTGCTTTCTCATGCAACCACCTGATCTGTTCCTCCATCATCTTGTTGTATTCCGGATCCAATCCAAAAATCTGCCGTACTCTGTTCAAAATATCCTCCTTTACTTCATGTTTGGTTTCTTAACCTTACTTGTTTCTTTCAATTCAGGTTTTGTGGTGTTGTTTTCTGCCCACATGCGAAGTTCTTTTGCCCCTGGATTGTTCTTTTCGATACCATCTGCCAAGTTGCGCAGGGCCATAGAAATAATTCCGGCGTCTGCAGTTGCATATGGCGTAAGAGCTTTAATGATACTTTTACTGTAATAGTTCAAGCCTTCACTAAGCATTTCTTCCCCTTCTTTGTTTTTTCCTTCTTGGACCATTTTTCTGGCTCTAAGAACATAACTTTGCATACGTTTTTCTTTAATCTTTCTCATCGCTTTACCACCTTTATCTTTTTTCTCAAACGTTCAACATGTTCATTTGTTACAATATAGTTTTCGCACTGCTTACATCTCATGTCTTTATTTTTTAAGTCCCCATCATAGTATCGACATTCCTCGCAAACATAGCAAAATATCTTTGCTTCTCCTGCCATTTTGTCTGAACTGTACAGATTATTCGCACAATGATCACAAAGACAGCCAGCGCAAGGAAAAGCATAATCATCCCGACTCATAAGTTTCTTGAGAGCATTTTTATATCCTCAAAATAGAAAATCCATTTATCTGGTTCTGATGCCTGTTTTGGAAAATCCTTCCAGTGTTCGTATGCTTTTGACAACAGGCAATCGATAGCATGATTTTCTATATCGCTCTCTGTCTTTAACCATGCACAGTGTTCTCTGCAGTAATCTTTAACCATCTTCAGCAATTTCACTTTTCCAGTAATTTCAATAAACTCTTTTATCAATGGATAATAGTTAATATCTTCGATATTCCCAAATTGCGTTTTCTTGAAACTTATTCCTCGATACTGTTTACGGCCTGTCCAATCTTTTCCGATAAATTCAGTTCTGAAATTATTACTTGCGGGCTTAAAATCCTCAACCTTGCATACAACACTACATGCTTGATACATTTTTATCTCCCTTATAAAAACTGCTTTCCAACATGCCATCCTTTATTAGCTGATACAAGATATCCAGAGCGGTTCTCATATCACTATATCTGCAATTTGCCCTTTTATGTATTCTTGGGTCGTCTTTTCCCCAGTCGATTATATCGAAGCAGATATCACTTACAAAAATCATCTTACATCCTCTTGCAACGCACAGATAATAACATTCACTATCTCTCGGGATACCTTTGCACCGCTTGAATCCGTATTTTGCGAACTCTTTAGCTTTTACCTTTGGTGTTAGCATTAATTCCCACCGCCTTTCACGATTTCGATTGCCTTACACATTGCGTAATCAAACTCACTACTTGCGCTGTTCATCATTGCATCGTGCATTTTCCCCAACACCCTATCTACATCAAAAGCTGTCGGCTGCTCATCAATCAACATTTGTGCCGCATTTCTTGTATCTTGTGCAAATTCACTTGCACCAACAAAAACTTCGTTAAAATCGATCTTATCTGCATCAATCAGCCTCATCTTTTACCTCCAATTTTCTCAAATCGTCAATAAGCCAGCTTTCGCCTTCTGCTTCAACAAAATCAAACTTTGCATTTGTTATGCCCTCTAAATACAAATATTTGAAGTTACTTCCGTACATAGAATCAACTTTTCTGGCAAGATATAGTTGCCCTTTTCCATTTCTCAGCATGTAACTCCACGAAGGATCCAGCCCGTCAAGGAAACTCTTTTCGTCTTTTGTAAGTTTAGGTTTTCCTGTAATATATTTCTCCTGTAACTTATCATCATTTTTCTCATTTATTTCACATACATAATTTGTAATAAGGCATTTATTGTTTGCAGTTACTCCCGCAATAGCTCTCAGCAGATATCCAGCAATCTGTTCTTTTTTTACACTAGATTTTTCCGAGCATTCAACATTAATTGTTATCTTAATATTTTTTTCTTCCATAACGCCATCTCCTTCTCGCTTCTACTCTTTTCATGCGATGAACTTCATTTTCCAAGGTATTCACCTGTTTCTGCAGGTCATCCACATCGACCAACAGGTAAAAATCCGGCTGGACCAGTCTGGTCGGGCCTACATTCATATTCATCTCTTTGTGCAATTCCTTGCACTTGTTTTCTCTCCCATGCACTGCTTTATATACTTTCATCATCCACACCTCTCAAGAATTTCTCTGCAAACCCGGTCATATTCCAAAAGCAATGTGAGATCTTTCGTTCGGCTCAGTGGCCGGTCTACAACTTCAACGTAAAATTCTTTCCGGATCATCTGACCGTAGCTCGCAGAGTTATAAACGTCCTGCTTTTTGCAGCTGATCAATTCAGTTACTTCGGATCCAGTGATGGAATACTCCATCACTGTCCCATTCTTTTTGCATAAGTTATATAACGCCTTTGCCATATTAATCACCCGTAATAAATTTCGCTGCACCCATCATCAGAAAACTCAACTTCTTCCAGCTTCCAACCATCGCGCTGGAATTCTCCTCGATATGCTTTTTCGTAATGGTTTTTTACGATTTTTTCAGCCTCTTGCATGTTTTTTGCTTTAACAATTCCGACTGTAGTTTCGCATCGGAATCCATCATGCTGATAATATCTATACAAATTCATTTATTTCATCCCCTTTCAGTTATGTGTGGCAATAAAGTTCTCCATAGCCCATCTATTCCCGGTAGCAGCCACCTGTGCTCTGGTTCGCTCATACGAACTGAGAGGCCTTCCAGATATTCTTCTGGTTTCTTCTGCCGGAAGAAGTCCCTTCCGGCGAAGATTTGCAAGTTCCTCTGGTGTTGCGTCTTTGATATCTTTTACTGATATGATCTCAATCATGTTTATGCCTCCCTTATCGCAACCGGAAGCACCATGGCTTTCATGTCGCTGTCCTCTGCTTCCACAATCATCGGTGTTCGTGGGCTGGTAAAGCCCAGTGCAATATTGTCGCAGGTAAAAGCTTTCAATGTTTCAAGAACCAGTTTGGAATCAAATCCCAACCGTATGGATTTGCATACGGTTTCCTGGAGCGGCACCTGTTCCTGATAGTCTGCCAGCTTATCCCGAATGCTGATATTCAGCACATCATCTTCTATCCGGAATACTGCCGGCTGTTTTTCCTCTGTACACATCTTTGCTCTGGTCATTGCTCCGATCAGGGCCGTGCGGGATGCGCATGTATTGATTTCACCCTCAGTAAACATCTTCTGATACGGAAAATAATTTCCTGTAATCAGTCTGGTGTAAATGGTGTATTCGTCAGATTTGAACACCGCGCTGTTTTTGGTATATGTAAGAGTCACATCGTCGATCACGCCCATGGAAATCAACTTCTTGGCGGTTGCCTTCGGCACGATCAGTTTCATGTCCTTTGCGCCTTCTGCTTTAACAGAATCTACTGCGACCACGTGCCCGTCCAGTGCGGCAAGGGAAACTCCGCTGTCTGTACCCTCGAAATAAATTCCGGTCATCTGTGTATTCGCACCGCCGTCAGCTGCTGCATAAATAACATGACCTATAGCCTCCATGATCTTTTTACCATTCAATTCCACTCCATCCGCTTCCGGATCCTCTGTAATATCAAAATTGAATTCTTCCGGAGGATAACTCTGGTATTTGTTTTTAATTGCTCCTATCTTGATCATAACTACATTCTTGTCGGTTGCGCTAATGTCGATTTCTCCATCCGGAAGATTTTTGATCAAGTCAAAGGCTTTCATTGGAATAATAAAATAACTGCCTTCTGAGGCCTCTAATTTGACCTTCATTGTAATCTCGGAGTTGGAGGCGATTAAATACCCGTCCTTTACCAGAATTCCTCCCAGAGCCGGAAACTGATCGTTCTTCTGCACAATACTTTTTAATTTGTCAATAACTCTGGCGATCTCATACTTCTGTACTTTCATCTTCATTCCTTTCCCGGAGAACAATACCATCGAGGTACTTCACCACTCCGTTTGAATATTTGATCCTGTAAGGTTCCAGTTCTTCCCGGTTCATGTACTTGTGTCCGTAAATTTTCTTCATATCCCGAAATACCACCCACGGAACCCGGTAGAATTCTTTAAATTCCAGAGACACAACCAAAAAGCACATTGCCCCAAGCTTCATATACCTTTCAAAGCACGCCTGCTGTTCAGCAGTTACTACGTCCCTGCTAATCTTATCTTTGTCCGTATGCTTTGCATCGAACAAGATCATGGTTGAATCCATGAGAATTCCTTTGAAATCAGGCTGAGCCTGTTTAGTGAAACAGCAGATGAACTGCCCTCTGTTCCTGTCCATTGCCTTCAGTACCTTAAATGCTTCCGGAGTTTTATCAACTGCTGCAATTCCTCTTTCTTCATAGAATCTGGATGCCGCAAGTATCATTCCCTCAAAATGTTCCCCGTTAGATCTGCTCTGCAGACCTCTTATCGAACGCTTATAAGTATCCATTTTCTTCCGCTACCTTTATAAGTTTGTTTATTGTTACTGCTCCAATTCCCGGAATCTTATTCAGCTGAAGGAATGCGATAAACTCCTTTGCTCCCTCTCCGGTTTTTGAAACACTGGCTTTTCCACAATTAAAGCCTTCACTTCGCGCTTTTTCCACACGATCCTCCACATAATGCACAAGCTGTTCATCTGTCTTCTTTCTCATTTCCACAGCTTTTTTATGAATAAGGTTTTCATCAGTTGTTCTTCTACAGCTTCTCTTTGCCATCTTCAATCTCCTTTTTATTTTCCAGGTCCGGCACCGGTATATTATGACCAGTCAGCCATTTTGCAAAGCAGGAATGACACATATGGCCAAACGATGCCGCTCTACCGCCCCTGACTGCTCTTGCTGTCAAGGTAACCATCTTGTTTTTATCTTCTGTCTTTCCACACAACATGCAGTTACCGCTGAGTTTTTTATTGACTTTCTCGCTCCTTTTACGAATCTGCAGCTCCTTCGGATAATCCCTGCGCATATTCTTCTCACCAACAATCGGAATCAGACTGTCTTTCATAAATACCGGTATCCCGTTGTAATCAGCTTCTACAACGATTCTCTTGATCCATTCGAATTCAGGAATCACTTTCTCTTTCCTGTGTCCTGTCTCGGCACCGATGATTATCCAGTTCAAATATTTCAGTGCGGAAATGTTTTCATCTATATCTTCGAGCAATGGCTCTATACTGGCGAAAGTGTTTAACAGGCTTGGAAGCTGGTATATCCGTTCCATGTCCTCACTATTCGTCACAGTTGTTCCGTACCACATATTCCCTTTCCCAGAAGGCACACCGTACTGGGTGTACCTTTTCGGATTCTTTGTGAGAAACAAGTAATTGTGCTGAGGATGTTTTGCACAAGCGTAAAGGACATCCTCTATCCAACTGTCAGGAATCCACTCTCCAAATATGTCTGCCATTGCTCCAACAAATATATTTTGCCCCTGTTTCAGTTTGTCCAGTGTGTCATATCTGTATATGTGCAATGTCGGTTCAAACCCAAATGGATATATGACAGGCTTTCCATCCTCATTCATGAACGGTTCATCCAGGACAAACAGATCTCCCTCCATTCGATATTGGTCTGTCTGGACCATATTTCTTTTCATGTTTCCACAAAAACGGAGTGACATCTTGTCAGCGTAGCAGTAAGAACAACCATGCCGACAACCGGTAATTGGATTCCATGTATGATCGCACCATTCGATACCGCTCTTATTCATTGGCCAGCCTCCTTCCTGCATGTTCAAGGATTTTTTCTTCTTCCCACTTCACTTCGGAGAAGTCAATCTTCTGTCCACACTCGCTACAATATTTCGGTTGAAAGTTCGGCCCCGCATTCAACACATGATTACATCTAGGACAATAACAAGGCTTATGCTCCACATATGTGAATCCGTATTTCCGGTAAACTTCCGTTCTTACAACTGGTTTTCGTGCTATGAATTTCATCACTCCACCTTCTCTCCATACTCGATCACGTATTCGTACTGAGCTGATTTTCTGTTTTCGCCTCCGGGAACTTCTTTTCTGACAATCTGGACTGCATATCCTGCTTTTGCCAGCATGGAGACCATCTGCAATCGGTCTTCTTCGTTCCACTGAACACTTCCTTTTCGAATACTTCTAATGCTCTGTTTTGCCATTATCCGCACTTCCTTTCCATCTTTTCTTCCCGTTCTTTCATCAACTTCTCAAACGCAGCTACGAAAGCTTTTACCGATGCCGGCATCCCACAGTTGTGACTTCCCCTGCACTGGATCACGCGACCATTGTTATATTCCATTGTGAAATATGGTGTATCGGGTTCTTCCACTCTGCGCACAAAGAAGATGTGTGTCTGCCCTTTGGCCACTCGGCCAACGTAAGCTCCAACACAATGGTCAAGGGCAGCTCCTTCATTCTTGATTTCCTGTGCATCTCTTGGCACTCTCAATATCAATCCTTTTCCTTTTATCAGGAAAGCGTTATCTATGCCGGCATTCTCTTTGAGCATTTCCTCCAGAAGTTTTTTCATGACCTCAGCCTCTCGCTTTATCCGTTCTTCTTCCCGACGTTTCTTTTCTGCGGCCTTTTTATCTTGTACTGCCTGATATTCCGCAGCTGTCCTGTCATGAACTTTTTTGAAATTCTTCGGGAAATAGAAGAACATATTGGTGAGGTCATATTTCAGTTCTTTACACCAAGCCAGATAATCCAACCAGTCCTTGGCACAATTCTGCAAACGTTCTTCCCTGATATCCGGTCTTTCTTTGCGCTGCATATAAGAATATCTCCAACACCCTCCACGCTCTCCTACTCGATAATTGGAACCTTCGCGCTCGATATATCTGCAGATCTTATGAATCGTTGAATGTCTGTTTTCTTTCCGTATCAGCGTTGTATTGCATCCAAAGAGTTTATAGAACCGTTCCAATTCTTCCGCTTTCAGGTTGTATCCAGAACTTTGTGCTTCCTGCAATAATCTCAGCTCGTCGATATTTCCATCAATAGACTGCAGTACTCGTGTGTTCTCCTTTGTAAGGCCAAGGATTCCAAATATTGTTTTTCCATTTTTTCTAAGTCCCCTGACCCCATTCCGGCTTTCATATCCAAAGGCACCATCGTGATACTCATTGATTAGATGCGCGGCCAGTTTATACAATCCCATTTTTATAAACCATTCAAGCTGCGGAAACTTTCTGTATCTGTTGATTGCCTTTGCATAATGTATCTGTTCACTCGGTCTATTCTCCGCCAAAATTTCCAACGCCGAGTATTTCATCGGAGTATCTTTCCATGCTTCCGGCAGGTTTCCGGGATATAAGGTGCAGTATGAACTTTCTCTGTATCCTTCATCTGTGCACCACCGTACAATACCAGTCTGTTTATACTCTCTGTATTCATAACTGCTGGTGCATGGCGTTCCGTTCGGTGCAAATTTGTAAAATGTCCTTACAATCTCAAATAATCCATCATTTGTCTTTCCATCCGGCTTTACTTCTCTGTATGCTGTAAAATACCGCCACAGGAACCCCTCTTCTCTTGGCTCAATAAATGAAACAATCCTCCTGTCACATATGCGTGCCGGCATCCTGCCTCTGGCTTTAATGGTGACCGAACTTCCACAAAGGGGGCATATCCCCTTCTCGTTATTTCTTAACCGAATTTTCGTTCTGTCTACCAGTGTCACCCCATTACAATGAGTGCAATGCACCAGAGCCTCATTCTTTGATCTTGTTGAGTAAATCAGATATCTGCTGAATGACATCGCCTTATCTGATACCCAGTTTTTAAATTCATCAGGGATTTCTTTGACCGTTTCCATAAGCGCATCAATTGGATTGGTTTCTTTGGCATGTCTTTCATCAAGACGTTTTTGTTTGACCATATCCTGAAAGCGTGTCACAGCTGTCCAGTCTCTTGCATCTTTCTCTGTGCTCCATTCTTTGAAGAATTTTTTCATACGTTCAAGATCTGCGTCTGTCCAGAAAAACATATTCGGAATCCAGATGTTCTTTCTGTTTTTGCTGTCCCAATGATATTTGTATAGATCAATGCACTCCAGTCCCTCAAAAGAACCCATCAGCCATTTTGCCTTTTCAGTAGATAAATCCTGTGTTATATAGTCATTTTTTGAAAGAAATGTGCGAATCTGGGCTTCTCTCTTTCCTTCTTTCAGCCCCTTTGTTGGATAAAATGTCACCATCAAAAGATCTTTTTCGATATCTTTGGTCGTTACAATATGTGTACCGGCAGCTCGTTCTGAAAACCTAACCATTTCGTCCGTAGCTTCCTCTCTCGGAATCTTCGCCAATTTTCTCTTTTCCATGCGACAGCCTCCTACAGAAGATCGAACAATGACATCTGTCCAGACAGTTCTCTGCTTTTGGTACTGGTTTTTTCAGTTTTTCGCTGCTTAGAAGCAGCATCTTTTTTCACTGGCTTTTCAGAAATCTGAGGTTTATCTTTTGTTTCCTGTGATTTTTTCTTATTATCTGTGATTTTTTTGGTAGTTTTTGTAGGTGTAACCGATTTTTTTGTTATCACAGGCTTTTTGCCTTTTTCCTTTTTAACAGGTTCCGGCTTTTCATATTTGTGGTAATAATCCTCAGCCCATTCATATACAACCTGGTCTTCAACTGCAGCGGATCTGCCATTCGACTGCTTCCTGGCCTGTTCAACGATATAACTAAAGCACTTGTTCCAGGTCTTTCCCTCCTGCATCACATCTTCAGCAAGTCCCTGATCCTCTTCGCATCTTTTCATCAGGTAAGTAATGACCGGATCCGCAAAGTTCTTCTGGGTTGCTTTTTTCTTTTCAGCTTCCAGTTTTTCTCTGGCTTTCTGCTTTACCGGCTTTGCATTTTCAGCTTCTGCTGCTTCAACTTCTTCTTTTGTCGGAGCTGGAATCCCGGAAACAACATCAGCAAGAGAGGCTTTTCCCATTGGAACTGTATCCTCTTCTTTTGATTCATCGCCTTCCTGGGCCTCTAATTTGCCCTCTGTCGGTTTCTCTTCCTGTTCCCCTATTGTTTCACTGCCTGCAACCGTTCCCGTCTCTAAACGGTCAGTATCAGCTTCAAGTTCCTGTTTTAACTGTTCTGACATTTGTAATCTCCTTTCTCGAAATCAAAATAAAAAGTAATCTTCCCAGGGTTGCGTTCTTCCATCGGAGTTATCCATGAACCGCACATTTCTTTAAATATCTGAATCTGCCGTCTACAGTTCCATTCTCCCCTGAAATAAAACGGTGTGTACCAGAATTCCTGTCCCGGCTTTTCAACCGGCATCAGTGGATCTCCGCACACCGGATTGGATATCGTATTTGCAACAGCCACCCAGCCTGCGCACCCAAGAAGCGAAAGCTGTATGTAACACATCTGGGCAACTACCCTGTCTATGTCATTGGCGGTGAACAAAATCCGTGTCTGATAATTTATCTTTTTTCTGTGGAATATGTTTGCCGCTGCTACAAGAGTTGCTCCTGCTCCACACGCCGGATCATTGACAGATATCCATTCCTGTTTTTCCAATGTCTGTACATTGTCATTGATTGTTATGCTTGCCATACATTCACAGACATTGTATGGTGTAAAAAACTGCCCTTTCCAGTGGTTCCCTAGCTCAAGGCTCATGTACAGTTTTCCAAGAAAGTCCTGATCTGGATTGCGTTCCAGTGCCTCAACCACAATCGCAAAGCATTTGGCCGGCTTCTCTACCCCGCCAAGGCGTTTGATGCACTCTGCATATTCTTTCTCTCTTGCAGTGTATCTCGGTTCCGTCTTATCAACCGAATTCGCCAGTGTGCAAGCCATTGCCGCCATTAGATCGGCCCACACCTGCCATGAACTCCGGCTGTAACACAGCTCTTGAAAGACTTTTATGAATTCTTTCTCTGTTCCCTGTATTTTCTCTATCTGCTCCATGCTGTCACCTCTTGAATCCGTGTTCCCGCATTAGCATATCTATATACTCTGGTGTCGCACGTTCTGGTTCTTCTGCTATCTGGTCCCGGTGCTGTTGTTCTATTGCCGCATTTTCGTGTGTGGTAAGCTGTGCAATATATTTATTTTTCGCTTCCAGAATACTCGGAGGAAGCTTTGCATCATTCGTCTTGCGCTCGATCAGGGTTGAATATATCTTGAAGAAATGCGCTCGGACAGCATCCTGGTTCTCATCAAGGCATATCTCCCGGAAGCCAAGCCGCTTTACCGCCTCTCTGACTATTGGTGTCAGGCTTTCCAGTGCCTCTTCCTGCCTGTAATATCCATACTGGCTGATGGCCTTCTGGACTTCTCCCCAGGCTTCTCCCTGGTCTTTGAGGTGTGGAACTGTGTATTCTGCACATTTCTCCCGTATCTCAGATATCTGCGGCGGGTATGTATGAGTGGCAAACAGTTCCATCAATGCTGTTTCGCAAAGCTTATAGTCCAGATCTCCAAGCATGCGGTACCACATTCTGATGCTGTATTGGTCTGGCATGACATTAAATGTTGGATAGGCACTTTTGATTGAAACTCTGATAAAATCAAATTCTTGAGGTGTCACTTCAATCACCCATCCCTTCGCACCAGCCGGACGTTGCCTCCATATACTGATCCGTTGACATGTTCTTTGTAGCTGCAGGTGCTTGCGGTGTTCTGGATGCCGGCATTGAATTCTGTGAACGTTCTAACCAACCAGTGATAAATCTCTTGATTCCTCTCGGTGTCTTACGATTACGAGGGTGACTGTCAAGCCATGCCGCCATTGATCTAAACTCCTGTTCAACATCCAGTGCCGGAAACAATTCTCTCAGTGAATTGAGATAATCAAATGTCACATCATAGTTTCCAGATCCTGTAATCAACGGAAGAGAAATGAATGTGTTCTGCTTGGAGTCTTTAAGCTCCAAGCTAATGTTTTTATTATCTTTACCTTTATTCTCTGTTCTCTTATCTCTATTCTCTGGTGCCCGAACGTCCGACATTTGTCTGGACATTTGTCCTTCTTTATCCTCAACAATCCTTGATTTTTCGGCATTTATAGTTGCTCTGTACTCTCTTTTTCTGTCGGCTTCATTAGAACTCCGTCCTATAAAATTCTGGATATCAAGCATATAAATTGCACCATTATCCAAAATTTCAATGAATCCCATGGAGGCCAGCACTTTCATCGCTTTTTCAACAGTTCCAACTTGATGGTGTGTAATTGTTGCCACCATATCCGGCGTATAAGGGATAATTCCCCTATACATAAGCCGGCCATCCTGTCTTAAACTCATTAAATAGAGTTTAAGTAAGATATCACTATAGATATATCCATCTTTCATTCCTTGCAGGAGAAGCATATCTTCTGAATCAAAGAAGCCTTCTTTCAGTTTCAGGTAATAATAAGTTTTCTTATCTGCCATCTTTCCCTCCTGTTAGTAGATTACTTTTGAACCATCATCTGTTTTAATTACTGTCACAGCCTGGCCAAATCTCGCTTTCATGGCATCGTCATGAGTTATAGCCATAATCTTCACATCAGAATATCGATCACGAATCGTCTCAAGGGCATCTACATAAGCCTGTGCACCCTCATCATCAAGGAATGGTGGTTCATCAATAAAGAGCATTCCAAGCTGTATTCCTGCCGCTGTTGCCTTGATTTCGGACAATGCAAGGATAACAGCAAGAGAAGCTTTAACCTTCTCGCCTCCGCTCTTGGAAGCATATGGAAGAGTTGTCTTGCCATATTCGTTGATCAGAACATCCAGCGTTGCCTTGTCTCCGTCCTTTCCTTTGACGGTGCGCTCCATCACAAATTCCACTCCCATCGTTCCACCAGTCATCTGGCCGAGAATATTGTTCGTAGTATCTGTGATATGAGGAATGATGTTCCTGATGATCTGGTGCGGAACTCCGTCCTGTGAAAATGCCTGTTTCAAAGCCTCGTAGCAATCAGCTTTCTCAGCTGCAACAGCAATACCTTTATTCAAAAGAGCTATTTCAGAACGCATTGCCTCAACATCTTCAACTCTCTGTGTCAGTACGCCTTTTTGAATCTGCGCTTTTTCAAGAGTTTCTTTTGTAGATTTTAATCTTCTCTCAACTTCTTCAAGAGCTTCACTGCCTTCAATATCTTTTCTTAATTCTTCCAGTTTTATTTCCGCTTCACGAAGATTGTTATGTAAAACAAGTTCGTTGGCATCTTCCTTGCTCCGTTCCTGATATAATTCAGTAAGTCTCTTATCAATATGCTGTTTTCTTTCTTCATACACCGGAAGTTCCTTTTCCTGGTCTGCAAAATGTGCTACCGAATTTCTTTTACATACAGCATCATCATGCTTAATAACGGAATCAGATAACGCAGCAACAATATCAGTTGCTTTCTGGGCCTTTATATTGAGCTCTAAGAGGATTTCTTCATACTGCCCTATCGTTTTACTGTTGGTGTTCTTTTCTGTCTCTAAACGGGCGATTTCAAGTTTCTTTTTCTCGGCATCCTTTTTCAAGTTTTCATATTTTACAAGTGCACGTGCTTTTCTTATCAAAAGTTCTAATCTTTCAGCATCATATCCGATAATACAAATTTCATCCTGTTTTTTGGATATTTCTTCGTCTCGTTTGATCCTCAATGCTGCTATTTCTTCCTCACATTTTTCCAGATGGTCTGCTTCTTCTGGTAAACTCTTTACATCATCGATTGCTTTTGCGAGAAACCTGCAGCTTGCTCTATCTATATCAGGGCAACCGGAATTCTTCATAAATTCCTCCTGCTGTCTTATCTCGGAAATTCTGTCCAAACGATATTTCCGCCTGTTCTCTGCTTCTGATATACGCTGAGAATACGTTGCTCTTATCTGTTGCAGTTCCTGCTCCGCAACAGAAGCCAGATGTCTTTTTTCCTGTAATTCCTCGCATTGCGTCCTCGCCTGAGCCAGCTCCGTCAGTTTTTCTTCCAAATTATCCGGAAGTTCTGCTTTAAGCTGTTCAATAAGATTCGCAATGTCGTTATTTCGACGCTTTGCATCGTTTATGATATTCTGGCAATTCTGGATGTCAGCATTATACCCAGCAAGATTTCTTTTTGCATTGTCATGATTAAGAACGTCTTTCTCCAGCTCTATAATCTGTTCGGACAACTGTTTATATTCGGCGGCTTTTTCTCTGACCTCATTCGCTGATTCCAATGCGGCATTACAGTTTTCTAAAATCTGCGTCTTACTTGAGATTTCATCTGAAATGGATCTGCGTCTCTTATGACAATCATCCAATTCTTCCGAAGCTTTGCGGCACTCCTGCTCTGCTTTTTCAATCTGAGCATGTTTATTCAGCAACTGTCCTTGAGTATCGCTTAAATCCTCAATATCTTTATTAAGCTGCTGAATATCTTCCTCTGCTTTCTGCAATTCAGATTCCGGATCTCCTTTGGATTTGATAAAATCCGTTTTGATTCGGACAGCTTCTTTTTTCGAAGCCAGCTCTTTTCTCTGTTCGGAGAGTTTCTTTTTTGAATCCAGTTCCATAACTCCATAGATTCCAAGCCCGAGCAGATTTCCAAGGATAGCAATACGTTCATCTTTCTTCGCCTGCAAGAATAATCCATACTGGTCCTGCATGATCAATGCGCAGCTGCGAAATGTCGTGCTGTCCATACCAAGAAGCTTCTCGATTTCAGCCTGTGTGTCAATGATTCTTTCCTTGGACAGATTCATCCAGTCAGCACTTTCTTCCTGATACTGTGACAAGTTCAGTGTTGGTTTTCCAGATTTTGTTCTGGTGCGGACTACCCGGAATCGTTTCTCTCCGATGTCGAAAATAAATTCTATGGAACCGCTTCTTGCATCCTCTGTACCTCGGATCCACGCCTTACAGTCTCCCTCACGGGTTTCTTCAAACAGACAATCTACAATAGCATCCATGAAAAGGCTGCTCTTTCCTGCACCGTTTACTCCATTGATCGTGCAGAATGAAATGTCTGAAAAATCAAAGTTTTCTTCCTTGTAGTTTCTGTAATTTCTGACAGAAATGGATACCGGCTTAAACACACCGTGAATCTCTGCGGTGGTACTCTGTTTCATGGCTTCTGCTATGATTGGCTCGGCAAGCTCCACGATTTTGTCTGGATTCTTAAATGTCTTTTCCTCCAACCATTTTTTCAGATTCAACCTTGGGTCGCTTTCCTCCGAGAGAAGCCCGCGGTTCGTGATGTCAATAGTGCTTTCTGCTTCAATATCTGCCACATAGAATGCACCAAGCTCATACAGGTTCTTTTGCAGTAGTGGAATGTTGAGCGCCTTTTTCTGTTCAGATGTGCAGGAATACCGCACCCGGACTATCTTATCCGTCACATCTTCTGAAATGCCTGTTCTATGAAGATACATAGCCCCTTCACGGATATAGTCGCCAACTTCATCAGGATCCCAGGTGATAGTGCGGAACTGTCTGTATGGAGTAGTGTATCTATGTCCTTTTACCAGAGTGCCTTTCTCATTAAATTCATGAATCCAGAATCCACGATCCTGTCCTTCATCATTAAAATTCATTGCATTGATCGCTCCGGAATAGAATACATTGTCAAATCCTTCAATGATTTGCGGGCGATGGATATGACCAAGAAGCACCGCCTCATATCTTGCGGCAATTAAAGCTTCTCTTGGAATGACCGGCTCAAAGTTTGTGAAGAAGGAGGTCTGCCCTGATTCCATGTTGCAACCAGGAACCGTATAATGCGCCATGAGAATCGGTGTCTTTTCACACTCTGCTCTCAGTGCAAAAACCATATCTGAAATATATTTCGTCCATGCCAGATTTTCTTCATCTGCAGATAAACCAGGGAATTTTGCTCTGAACTCCTGTTTGTCAAATCCAGGTATGCAAGCAATGTCTGCATATTTCGTTTTGATAACAAACGGTTCCGTCACAACACATACGTTATTGACGTTCAGCAGCATTCTTTTCAGTACTCGGAACTGTCCGCTTCCATCATGGTTCGGTGTTCCTCTCATTACGATCACATAGCCTGCGAAATGCGCCAATGATGTGATGATATCGGTCGCATGAATCATTTCATCCGAATATCGTACCGGACCGATCTGCTCCTGGTGGAAGATATCACCGGAAATGCAAACAATGTCCGGTCGTTCTTTAATAGCTACATCAACCATATACTCAAGACATTTCACTGTATCCTGCGAACGGAGATTCACTCCGTCCACAACAGGTCCTTTGAACTGGCCAATATGCCAGTCAGCAGTATGTAATATTTTCATCTGCGTCCGCCTCCTCTCTGGCATTTAATACAAAGTGGTTCTCCAAATTTGTCGATGGAGTATGCATAAACATTTTCATTTATGACTGTTCCACATCTGGAACACTGGAAATCCATTGATCGGTCTGGTTCGGGTTCTGATTCTGGCTCCGGCTCAGGAACAACGTCCGGCTCCTGCATCGGTGGATAATCATCTTCAGTTTCTGTATCCGAAGCGTACGCCGGATTATCCAGATCGGCGGGATCAAATGTATTGTTCTCCGTATCGAAATCAACTCTTTTGATGCCGATCTGCGGCGTTCCGAACATATTGTTTACAGAATTCATTCCCTGTGTCAGCATTGCCTGTCTGACCTGTGGATCCGAGAAATCCGGTGAAAAGATAACCGTGGGAATAGCAAAACTTCTCTGGAGTTCTGCTCTTGTATATGTCCCCTTTACGCCAAGCAATGCTCTAATGACACGAAGTTTTGCTCCAGTCATTGCTTTTTCAGCCCAGGTCTTTTTCAGAAGTGCCATGTTTACCATAATGGAACGTTCAATATATCGTTCCCGATCCTCTTTGGCAATCACAAATGCCTGGCATTTCTTTCCCCATTTATTCTTTGATTCCACCCACTGGCCTGCATAAATCTCAGCAGCTGCCTTTGCCTGTTTTTCGTCAACAATACCTTTGGCAGCTTTGTCGGAAAACTCAATGCGATATTTATCTTCCTCGTCCTCAAGGCAGATTACTTTCTGATCTGTTTCGGTTCTGGCTGTTCCATCGGCTTTCCGCATGGCCCCCTGTGCCTGCGCCCGGTATGTAACCCGGTCGATACGCTCGCCATATGTTTCCTTTGGATTGAACTGGATTCCGGCCGCCATTGCCATTTTGTTAAGCAATGGCTTAGATAAGGAAAACACATCTTCCCAGATATCCTTTCCTCTCTCATCCTGCTTCCCAGTCTTAACTGAGCCAACCTTGAAAATGTCTCCGCTGGTCTCGCCCAGATCGACCGGGACCTCTTCTACATGGAATTTGTAGAATGGATTGAGCTGCACGTCCGTTGCTGTGGGAACCAGCAGATTGTAATTTTTGTATGCCGTGATAACTTCCGGCAAGCTTCCTAAAACCTCTTTCATCTACTTGATAACCTCCTATTTTTGTGATAAAATGACGATGACTTTAAAAACAAAGGGTCGATAACCTGTTTTTAAAAGTTCTGACTGGTCTTGGATAGGATCGTGGGTGCCGTCTACACTCCGCTTTCCCCTTATTATCCAAGACCTTTTTAATGTTCATCACCTCCTATAAACCAATTCAGAAACCAAAACAGTCCAACGCCAAATATTCCAACAAAAACTACTTCTGAACCGATTTCATGGCTTCCTCTTTCGAGATAAAGCTTGTTCGAAAGCATTTTGTAAAGAATCGTGCTTGCCAGAACCGGAAGTGTATACTTCAAAGTTCTAGCAATAAAAAGGATTCTCTTTCTCACTTTCTCTTTCTTTTTGCGGATGCAGTATTTCTCATACTCTTCCTCATTGAATTCTCGCACCACAGACAGATATACCCTTGTTTTGGAATCCTCTGTGATATACTTATATTCCATGTCTTTGCACATATCTGGCACTTTGCATACATTCATTTCCTTGCCTCCTTGTCAATGAGAATCAATTCCTTTGCAATAACACTCTGTAATGCCATTCTGTCCATTTCGTGCCAGCTGATCGGCACCGGGCTGTTATCCATAGCATTCAGGATCCGCTCTGCGGCCTGATGATATTTTTCAAGATCTTTTGCTGTCAGCATCTTTCCCTCCTATACTGCCAGTCGAAGCTGGCCATTTCTTTCTTCTTTCACCATTTTTTCGACAAATGCAGTTGCTTTTTCTTTTCTTTCCATTTCGATCAGGCGTTCTTCATGGCAACTGCACCGTTCTCCCGGATCCAGATACGCTCCGCAATCCGGGCAGATTCTATAAAAAGCCATCGTATCCACTCCCTTCATTCAATCATATATAATTTGTTAAATGCCTTTTTGGGGATTTTCCCTGACGGATACCCCTTGGCAAGCTGTCCATCGGCTATCAGGTCTGATCTAAGGGAACGTATCATGCGATATGCCGTATCCCTGCTCACACCCATCATTTCTCTGACCTCAGCGGCTGTATAGTAAGAACGTTCCGCAGATGTAAGCTTTTTGATTACACCGTTTGCATTTTCCATACCAAGCACCTCATTCCAGATTTCTCTCAATCCAATTTTTCAGATTCTGCGTGGTCTCATTTACTTCGTCTAATGTCTGAATGATTTTTTTCAGTTCCGGTTTTTCCTCTTCTGAGATAATTCCGTCTGCCGTAATATCAAGAAGTGATTCCTTTGCCTCGTTTATCTTCTTTAAAGAAGAAAGCATTCTCAGGCTGATTCTATCCAGTCCTGTATTCTCGATCTTCGGCATGTTCTTTCCAAGCGGGCACATCTCCCGGCAATAATTTCCTTTCAATTCCGGTGCCTTATAGCAATCAGCCATCAGAAGAACTTCCTCCTGATATGGTATCGTGCTCCCAAGTTCGATTCTGGCTAACCTTGTACGGTCGATTCCTATTTCTTCCGCAGCACCTTCTCTGCTGCTCAGACGCTCATTTGACTTTGCCGCCTCATATCGTGCCTGGCAAAACATATTAGCCGCTGCTTTCGTAGCAAATTTCGACATTTTTCTCTCCTTCTATAAGCTGTATAATCAGGTTATGGTAATTAAATTGTGTACTCTGTATCGATATCCAGGGCCTTGCTGATTTTTTCAGCAAGTGCAGGTGCATACATTCTTCCATTTATGGTGGTTGTCACGTAGTTCCTGCACATCCCAACTTCACCGCATAATTCCGTGACAGACATATCTCTGTCGATTAAGGTTTTCTTTACTTCTTTGCACCATGGCGACAGTTTTCGCTTCAAAATATCACCTCCGTTTTCAACAAATGTTTATTACATTTGTTGTTTACATTTGTTTGTGATTGCATTAAAATAATCAGAAAGGAGTTATCATGGATAATTGGATTGATAATCTCAGAAGAATTGGGCTTAAACGTTATGGTGACGAAAACCGCCGGATTCTTTCTGAATTATTAAGAAACGGTATTCCTGCCGGAAACACTGTTATGTCGGAAGCATCTGCTGAGGCTCTTATCATTGCTGTGGCGGCCATGATTGAAGAAAACAATAAAGCATTGCTCTCCGATTTATCATCGATGTAACTCTCTCTTTTTTTGTTTTGCATTAAACATTTGTTTATTACATTTTTAATAATAATTGGATATTTCCAATTTGTCAATACTTTTATTTGGATATTTCCAATTTTATTGAAGGGTAGATTTCATGTTAGATAGAATCCTTGCATTAATAAAAGAAAACAGAATTACAGCTAAAAAGCTTACCTCTGATTTGGAAATTTCCAATTCTTCTGTTTCGGATTGGAAAAAGGGAAGTAAGCCTTCTTGTGATGTCGTTGTTAAACTAGCGAAATATTTCGGTGTATCAACTGACTATATATTGCTTGGTGAAAAATCCGTTTCTATATCCCAAGAGGATCAAGATATTTTAAAACTATTTCACCAGCTTCCGCATGATGCGCAGTTGGAATTTCGAGGTGAATTGAAGGGGTACATAAAATGTTTAAAACGGCAGGAAGAAGATACTGTCGAACCTCTTAAGAAAGCAAAATAATAAGCTTCGAGTGGTACCGAAGCAAAAGGGGGAAACGACCATGAAGAGGAAAGTTATTGTGATATTATGTGCTTGTTCACTGATTTTATCTCCAGCTCAGTTCGTTTACGCTCAAACTCAGCAACAGGAGCAAAATTCTTTAGAATTAGATGGGCAGAAATTTGCAAATGAAGATGCACTATGGGAATACTTGGAGAATACATATCCCACAGTCACAAGCACAGATATTGAATCAGGAGATTATACAGGAAAATATGTGATTCTTACTTCAATTGCTCGCAACGTAGACGTCCAGCCAACTATTGATTATGTCACTTGTGATATGTACTTTCGCTCCGGAGACGAAAAATATGTTTTGGATAAATTATGGTGCACTTTTTATGATGATGAAGATATGAAAAAATATGGGTGCGTTAGTGGCGCCGATTATTTGGCATCTATGAAAAACGATGATGTGATTGAAGCTTGCTACTATATTAATTCAGATAATTCTTATGGTGCAATGAATATGTTAGCCATTCGTAAAATCGGCGAAAATGATGGATCCGCAGAATTAAGCGAAAAGCTTCAAGTTTGTTTTTATTCCAGTGTTCCGAACGACAAAACTGGCAGGTGGCGGCTTGCAACAATTTCGACTACTACTCCCATTGTAGGCTATGCTTTGAACTATTATAAGGACTATTTTAAATCTGATGACGAAATTCATGGTATTGTCAATAAAGAACTTGATCAAACTTACAGTCTTTCTATCGTTGCAGGGCAATTGTATGTCGTTACTCATAAATATTTAGAGGGAGAAGAAAAAGATGCCTCTTTGCTTTTCGGTGGCGATGTTATTTCTCAGATATATATTGATCCTGCTACAGGTGTTGTTACTGTTGTTTAGTTTAGAGGTTGCTTATGACAATTGGTGAACGAATAAAAGAATTGCGGACTGAGGCTGATCTGCGTCAGTCCGAACTTGGAAAAGCAATAGGTTTTTCTGCCCAGGTAGTATCGAATGTTGAGAGAGGCTACTCTTTCCCATCAACAGAATTTGTTAATCGCAGTGCTGCATGCTTCGGCGTGCCAGCAGATTACATTCTTGGCCGGACTACTTCAAGATATGCTGTTGCGGATCCGAAAGAAGTTTCCGCAGTGCAAGCAAGAACAAAAGCCCGTTTGGCTCAGTTGCAGATGAGCCTTCCGGACCTGATCAAAAAATCAACGCTGACAGAGGAAACCTGCTGTGACATTCTGGCCGGAAAGACTGTCCCTGGAATAGATGCCACTGCAAGCCTGTCAAAAGCCCTCGACACCTCTATGGATTACCTTGTGGGTAATTCTGAATACAGCTGTGCCATTGCTTCAGAAGACGAACAGGATATCATCCTGCGGTACCGTCAGTTATCCAAGAAGGGAAAACGTATCTTTTTGGGAATGATGGAGAATATGGAAGAAGAAAAAACAGAATAGTATATTTAACTGGGGAACCGTTGGGGTGTTATGTCAGCCGCCGGACACTTTTGTGAAAGGAGGCTGGTGCTGATGGTTACATATGGTGATTTATTTACTTTTGTAATTATGCTTTGTGCAGTTGTAACTCTTGTTATCAATTTAATGCATAAAAAATAGCGCCCCTGCTCTGGTAAAGTAAGGCGCTATTTTTTAGTTACTACTCTATCCGGCGGTCAGGTGTGCACTGACCAACGGTTCTCTTGTTAAGTACATTATATCTATATTCAACATTTTTGTCAAACATTTGTTGATTACATTTGTTTAGTAATGGAGGATTCAGATGCCGGCTTATAAGTATTTTACCAAAGATGGAAAGACAAAATGGTACGCCAACTTCTACTATGATGATTGGCTTGGCAAGCGTCAGCACAAATGCAAAAGGGGGTTTTCTACCAAAAAAGAGGCTATAGAATGGGAACGTGACTTTCTGGCGCAGGGAGCCAAGGATCCAGATATCCTGTTTTCTGCTCTGATCAAGAATTATATGTCAGACTGCAGCTCCCGGCTGAAACTGACCACTTTGGAAAACAAGCAGTATCTGATAGACATGAAACTGCTGCCATTCTTTAAAGATATGAAGATCGGTGACATTACTCCGATCGTGATCCATCGGTGGCAAGATGCCATGATTAATTACAGGGACGATAAGGGAAATCCTTATTCTCAGACGTATCTGAAGACCATCAATAACCAGATGTCTGCTATCATGAATTATGCTGTCAAATACTATAAGCTCCGGAGCAATCCATGCCTTGCAGCTGGTGCGATCGGGAAAAGCAGTGCAGATGAAATGAACATCTGGACCAGAGAGCAATTTGACTACTTCCTTACCTTTGAAAAGAAAAGTGCGTACCGGATGGCGTTCAGCCTCATGTTCTATGGAGGACTCCGATCTGCAGAAGTTCTGGCTATTACTCCGGCGGATATCCTGCCGGACTGCTCCATATCAATTAACAAGAACTTTGTGGTTATAAAAGGCGAGCAATACTTCCAGACACCCAAAACCGAAAAGAGCAAACGTGTCGTGAACATTCCGCAGTCTCTATATAAAGAGCTTCAGGATTATGTTGCCAGCATGGCTATAGAACCAGATGAGCGTATCTTCTATTTTCAGAAATCCGGTATGCGGTCAGAATTTAAACGTGCAACTGCCAGATCTGGTCTTCCGGAGATCAGGATCCATGATCTTCGCCATTCCCACGCAAGTATGCTGATTGACATGAAGTTTTCTATCAAAGAGATTTCGGACCGGCTTGGACATGAATCACCGGAAACAACCTGGAAAGTTTATGCTCATTTGTATCCAGGAAAAGACAGGAAGCTTGCTGACGCTCTCAATGAAGTAAGAGCCACAAATGATAATGCAGAAGATAAAAGCGTATGAAACGTACAGTATCATATAATAGCAAAAAATCCCCAAAAATAAGACACTTTCTCCCCATTAACATCACCGTAGCATCACGGGCAAAAATAAAATCCCGGAAACCCTTGTAAATAAAGGATTTCTGGGATTTTGCTCATTATTCAAACTCAATCGTACCCGGCGGCTTGCTGGTCAGGTCATAGAATACGCGGTTAACGCCCTTAACTTCGTTAATAATGCGGTTCATAACCTTATTCAGTACTGCATACGGAATCTCAGCAGATTCGGCTGTCATGAAGTCGATAGTCTTCACTGCGCGGAGCGCTACAGCGTAATCATAAGTTCTGAAGTCACCCATAACGCCTACACTTCGCATATTTGTCAGTGCTGCAAAGTACTGGTTCGGCATCCATGAAGGATCTTCACCATGTTCTTTCTTATACTCAGCTGCAGCATTGTCTACCTCTTCACGATAAATGAAATCTGCATCCTGTACAATACGAACCTTCTCTGCAGTAACTTCACCGATAATACGGATTCCAAGTCCCGGTCCCGGGAATGGCTGACGGAATACCAGTCTCTCCGGAATTCCAAGCTCCAGACCTGCTTTACGAACCTCATCCTTGAAAAGATCACGAAGCGGCTCAATGATTTCTTTAAAATCAACGAAATCCGGAAGTCCGCCTACATTGTGGTGAGATTTGATCACTGCGGACTCTCCGCCCAGACCACTCTCTACAACATCCGGATAAATAGTTCCCTGTGCCAGGAAATCTACCGCACCAATCTTCTTGGCCTCTTCTTCAAAAATACGGATAAATTCTTCACCGATGATCTTACGTTTTGCTTCAGGCTCTGTAACACCTGCCAGCTTGTCATAGTATCTCTGCTGTGCATTAACGCGGATAAAGTTCAGGTCAAACTGGCCGTTTGGTCCGAATACACCCTCAACCTCATCTCCCTCATCTTTACGAAGAAGACCATGATCTACAAATACACAGGTAAGCTGCTTGCCGATTGCTCTGGAAAGAAGTCCTGCTGCAACGGAAGAGTCAACACCACCTGACAGGGCAAGAAGAACTTTTCCATCCCCGACCTTCTCGCGGATTTCTCTGATAGTGTGCTCAACAAAGGCATCCATTTTCCAGTCTCCGGCACATCCGCATACACCAAGTACGAAGTTGGAAAGCATCTTCTTTCCTTCTACTGTATGAAGCACTTCCGGATGGAACTGGATCGCATACAGCTTCTTCTCCTCATTCTGTGCAGTTGCTACCGGACAGTCTGCTGTGTGAGCAGCAATCTCAAATCCTGGTGCAACCTGGGAAATGTAATCTGTGTGGCTCATCCAGCAGATTGTTTTATCAGATACGTCTTTGAAGATTTTGGAATCTGTCTTATCTACCAGAACCTCTGTCTTTCCATATTCGCTCACATCTGCTTTCTCAACTTTTCCGCCCAGAACATGCATCATAAGCTGTGCGCCATAGCAGAGTCCCAGAACAGGAATACCAAGCTCAAATAATTCTTTATTGCATGTAGGTGAATCTGCCTCATAGCAGCTGTTCGGACCACCGGTAAGGATGATTCCCTTAGGATTCATTGCCTTGATTTTCTCAAGATCGGTCTTGTATGAATAGATTTCGCAGTATACGTTACATTCTCTCACACGTCTGGCAACCAGCTGATTGTACTGACCGCCGAAATCCAGTACGACGACTGTTTCTCTTTTCATGTTTTCCTCCTTGTTTCTCATTATTTGTAACTGTAAAGATATTGAACCGTTACCATTGAATTTTATTATAAATTACAGTTCGGATTTTTACAATGCTTATTTTCAGTTTTCCACCTTGTGTTTTCTTCCTGCCAGTTTATAAGTTTTTTAGAATTTAATCACGTTTTTTTCAACAGTCCATCACATTTTGCTCACAAATTCCCTGTATATTAATAAGCAAATAAAGCAAATGCTTTACAAACAGGTTGCAAATGCTTTTTCACATAGATTTTTAACTTTTTTCTTTTTCATACTTATGCCGGGCCGCAAGGTCCGGCCCTCCTTCTTTTTACAGACCTTTGCAGGTCTTTTTTTCTTTTTTATAAGTTTTTTAGAATTTAATCACAATTTCTTCAACAGTCCATCACATTTTGCACACATTTTCCCTGTATATTAATAAGCAAATAAAGCAAACGCTTTATTTATAATAAAACTTTTTCTTTTTCATACTTGCCGGATCGCAAGATCCGGCACTCCTTCTTTTAAAATGTGAAATCCCGCTCACAGTAAGACACAACTGTGAGCGGGATTTTTGTGTTACCGCAGAGAACTAGTGTGCCGACAAGTTGATTCTTGAAACAATCTTGCAGGATAAATTTTCTTATTTCAAGGCGGAGGAAGGAGGCGTAGCGGTGGCTACGGCGACCGACGACAACGCGGAAATAAGAAATTTAGACGCAAGATTGTTCGAGAAATCAACTTGTTGGCACACTAGCTTGATTCGGTTAAATTCCCATTGTAAGAATCTCCATCAGTACCCCAAGCAATGACGGATTCAAATTCATGGATACCAGAACTGGCACTGCCTCTGTGCCCAGCTCTTTCACTACTTTATAAACCTCTGTCTTCTGTGCATAGGTAATCTGTGCTTTTTCCAGAATCTCATAGACCTCTTCTGCATAATCTCTCTGATAAACAGCTGCATCTGCCGCAAAAGTAACCTTCACCTGTGCATCTGCCGGCACATCCTTGAGGATCACTATTGTTCCATGAAGCTTCTTATCCTCTGCGAACTCTGCATCCTTATATACCTGTCCGTTTACAGTAACCTCCTGCGGTTTGTCCTGAATGTTGCAGAAGCGGATCTTCCAGGAACGTTTCTGCGGGATCACTGCTGTATTTCCCTGTGCAGCTTCTACAATAAATACTGTTCCATTCTCATCTGCAGTCTTCGTCATTCTGGTGGATACCCAATTCTCATCCAGGTCTTCCGGTGTGTCCCCACCGTCTTCCCAGAGTACAAATTCTCCTGATTCTCCAGGATATACAAGTACTTCCAGTTTCTCAGGATTCTCAATGGAATTATCATATCCTTCCATGTCCTTCAGTGGAATGATGCTGCCTTCACGCACAAGTACCGGCATCTCATAAATATCTCTCCAGAGATCCACTTTTCTGCCGCCCTTATATGCTCTTCCGTTAAAGAAATCATACCAGATTCCCTGCGGAATCCATGTCTTTGCGCCTGCAAGTCCTGTTACCGGATCCAGCTTATCTGTGATTGGAGATACCATCATCTCTGTGCCGAAATAATAGTTGTTCGGTACTTCATAGGTTTCCTCACGCTCCGGCTCCAGATAATACATCGGCTGTACCAGCGGCAGTCCCGCTCTGCTTGCACGACGGTTCATGGTGTAAAGATACGGAACTAGCTTATGACGCAGTTTCAGGAAATTCTTCATTACTGTTTCTACAATCTGGTTGTATTTCCACGGTTCTTTTCCATTAAACGGGTTATCTGTGCTGTGCAGACGATTCATTGGTGAAAAGACTCCAAGCTGTACCCACCTTGCAGTGAGCTCGTCGTCTCTGTATCCAAACATATGTCCACCGATATCATGACTCCACCATCCAAAACCGATGTTGCTGGCATTTGCTGTGAAATATGGCTGGAATTTCAGACTCTCCCAGGTAATGAACGTATCACCGGAAAAACCAACCGGGTATCTGTGGCTTCCTGGACCTGCATATCTTGAGAAAGTCAGCGCACGTTTTCCTTTCCACTTGCTGTCCAGATAGTGATAGTGGTTCAGCATCCAGAGCGGATCCAGTCCCGGAACCTTGGTTACAGTTCCCTGCTGCCAGTCAAGCCACCAGAAGTCTACTCCCTCTTCTTCCATCGGATGATGCAGTTCCTCAAAATATGTCTCAATGAATTTCGGATCTGTCATATCAAAAAGTACCGGTTCCTTACTTGCAGGATCAATTCCCATCTTCTCTGCAACTCTCGGATAGGCTTCTTCATAAGCACGCACTCCATCTGCCGGATGTACGTTCAGTGTGATCTTATATCCATGTTTGTGCAGCCAGTCCATAAATTCAGGCGGATTGGGGAAAAACTTCTTATTCCAGGTATATCCTGTCCATCCGCTTCCATATACAGGAGGTACATCCTCTACCAGATGCCAGTCCATATCTACAACTGCAACAGAAAACGGCACTTCTTCTTTCTCAAAACGCTCTACCAGTTCTTTGTACTCTGTCTCTGTGTATTTGTGATATCTGCTCCACCAGTTTCCGAACGTATATCTTGGAAGCAGAGGTGTTTTTCCACATAATCTGTAAAAATCCTGCAGACATTCCACATATCTGTGACCATATCCAAAGAAATAAAAGTCTGCTCTGTTTCCCTGACGTGGCTCTACCATTCCATCTTCGCCCATAGCCATTGTATGGGAATCATCCAGCACTGAAAAACCGTTTCTGGACATAATTCCATGACTCAGCGGAATCTCACCGTCTGCTTCATCCAGGGTTCTGGCTGTTCCCAGCAGATCTTTTGGTTCATCACCATAATGCCACACGCGCTCGCTGGCTTTTCCACCCGCTACACGTATCATCAGACCGCTTGGAGAAAATTTCTGTCTGTCATAGTGGATTTCCAGGTCTTTGGTGTAAATATGTAATTCCTCACCGCCATCGCTCACCCTGAATTCCGGCACCGGGAAATCACGATTGCATACCATCTGTGTTGCTCTGTCCTCAAATCCTCCGTCTTCGCTGTACTCAAAACGAATCAAGGCAGTTGTCAACATTGTAATCCTGAAATGATCGCCCACGATCACAGCTTCCTTTCTGCATACAGGATTACCTTCCAGCACAAATTTCTTTAAGTTCATAAAAGCTTTTCCTCCTTTACATCAACAACAGTTGTAACAGCTGCTTTTATGTCTATTTTAATCTTCTGCAGTCTGATTGACAACGCCTTTTTTCAGCTACTGAACATTTATATGACATATACTTGTGATATTATTTTCTAGAACGTGTCTGAAAAATGCTTTACGCAAGATGTGCGTCACAATTTGCAGGAGATTTTGGGAATGATTTTCCAAACACACTCTAAAGCAGCTGCCGAAGAGGACGAATGATAATCCTGAGCACGCCGTAGTATAACTTCTTTTTCCGATTCAACACTTTCCCCTGGTACTTTGCGCCTTCGGTTTCCTGACCGTTTGCAAGTACCTCTTTGCTTTTTTCCATATAATCTGATTCTGTTTCGTGAATCTGCTGATTCAGTTTTTCGCTGTCAATTACCAGCATCAGTTCCGTATCCAGATAAGTACTTCGCATATCCAGATTATAGGAACCTACTACTGACAGACGGTCATTTATCAGCACAGCTTTTGTATGAACCGGATAATCATTCATCAGTTCATACACATCTGCCCCTGTTTCCAGAATTTTCTTTTTCTGATTAAGATAATCTGTACAGCCCCATGGATTAGAGCCTTTTTCCACTGCATTCAGCACGATCTGAAGCTTTGCATGATCTGAAATCCCCTGCAATACATCATACATGTAACCATTACAGATCACATAAGGAGTCTGTATTATTACATGATCTGCATTTTCAGTAAGATACTGAATTGTCTGGAGAACCTGCGGTGTTTTTCGTCCCGCCTCAATTCCATTATTGATCAGAGTGATCTTGTTTGCTTCTATCGTATCCTTTTCCCATGCACTGTAGGTTTCTATATCATTGTACCTTTTCAGCAGAGATATGTAAATTTCTTCCATGTGCCGGTATGCATCCGTATATCTGGAAGATTGTTTGCCGTTTTTAATGCTCACACAGCTTTCCTTCCATATTTTATGGAAATAATCCTCAAGCTGGTTCAGAGACTCTCCCTGTCCTTCTGATGTATCATACACCAGGATATCTCTGTCTTCATTAATGCCTTTTGTCTGATCCCCCAGAAAGATATCATTGCTGTTGCGTCCGCCCAGCAGATACATTTTCTCATCCACGATCAGATATTTATCATGCATGCGATAATTCACCTTAAACAGATTGACCGGTGTCACCGGATTGTAAACTCCCACTTCCACATTCTCATATGATGCCAGAGCCTGGAAATCACTGCTTCCAGCCAGAAACAGTTGCTGATAAATTCCATCGATCAATAACTGAATCTTCACACCTCTTGCCGCAGCGCAATTCAATGCGGCAAGAATTTTAGTGCCATTATCATCCGCGCGTAAGTCAAAGGTAGACAGTACAATGCTCTCCTTCGCAGTGCCAATCATACGAAGCCTCCACAAAAGTGCCTCTTCATTATCGTCAATGCAGCAAATCCTTTCTACGCCTGCTGTCTCTGATGTAAATTCTGTCTTTCTCAGACTTTCCACATATGTTTCGTCCGGTTTCCTGCAAAAAAGAGGTGAAAGTATATTTACCAGCACCACGATCAGCAGGAAAAGGCAAAATATTTTTCCTGTTCTTTTTAGTATTTTTTTCATTCGATACCGTAACCTCCTTTGACCAGACCGGAACCCAGATATTTGACTTATTCCTCTTCTTTCGACAATACACTGAGTATAGAGTATAACATAATCAGAAGCCATAGTGCATCTTTTGATACGAAAAGCGTTAAAATCTTTTCACAAACCCTTTTCTTTTTCTTGCAATGTCTTATATGTTTCCGACTTATAAAAATTCAATGTCATCAACTCTTTCCAACAGGGAGGGATTTCAATGTTATCAGGATGGTTTGTATAAAGTGTGATGACTGGTTATAAAGAGAGTTTATCTGCATCTTGCACAGCAGTCTTCTCTCCTGCATGAAGATATTTACCAGCTTGACCCTGTGTTCTTTAAGCGGTATCAGTAGCATAAAATACTTTTACGCCCTTGTGGAACTTTCTCCGCAGGGGCGTAAATACTTCATTTCTCTCTATTTCCCAGACACCTTTATTTTTCACTTTTCCGTAAAACATAAAAAACACCGTCCCCGCGGCAATCGCTTTGTCCGCAAAAACAGTGTTCTTAGTGCGCCTTCAGGGGTTCGAACCCTGGACACCCTGATTAAGAGTCAGGTGCTCTACCAACTGAGCTAATCGCGCAT
>ERZ773142.578-NODE-578-length-30358-cov-20.4474_pt1 | contig 30358 bp, 33 predicted proteins | sample MGYA00580853_ERZ773142 | MGnify/ENA primary metagenome ERZ773142 (study PRJEB29015, sample SAMEA2737862) | human gut metagenome | biome: human gut; feature: human-associated habitat; material: faeces | place: China | collected 2012 ... | reverse complement strand
TCTATATTTAATATTATACTAAAATTTCTTCTATTTTAGTCAATTATTTTTAATAATTTTTTATTTTTTTGAATTTTAAAATCTATACTTTCCTAATTAATAAAAAGAGAATAGCATAAGACTATTCTCTTTTCTGGACAATTACAACTGCATTTTCTCTTAATTTAATAATATCATACTTTATAAAAAAAAGCAAATAAAGATAAGGTGGTTATATGGAAAGATATAATTTATCAGCAGAGCATATAGTTAAATTATTATATAGAAAAAAGATTAATAGGGTAACTTCCACAAACTCAGAAAACTTTTTTAATAGCCCTATTTTTGCAGAAGTTTTTGGAAATAATTCTTCAAATAATAATTATAAAATAAGTTGGGAAGAGATAAACAGAACAGAAATCAGATTAAAAACCAATTTCCCTAAAGTTTTAAGAAGATATTATCACGAATGTGGAGATTTAGATATAAATAGTTGTTTTAGCAGTATTTTAAATTTAGATGAGATTGGATTTTCTCACACTTGGAAGAGAGAAACTTTAGAAGATGATGGAATTTCCAATGATGAGATAGAAAAAGCTTTGAAACAAACAGATAATTTCTTAATATTTTGGACAGAAAATCAAGGGGTATGGAATGCAGGTATAAAAAAAGAGGATTTAGCTTTGGAAAATCCCCCTGTATATATGACAACCAATGATGATTTATACTCTTGGGAAAAAGTAACAGATGATATTGATACTTTTATAATCTTACAAATCTTAGATAATTTGGAAAGCAGTGGATTTTATTTTTTAACTTTTGATAGTGAAGAGATAGATTTTCTTTTATTAGATAAAAAAATATCAAAAAATGAACTGTTAAAAAATTCATTTGAAATAAAAGAGAGAAATTTGAAGTTTCCTACTTATTCAATTTATGATTATGAGGGAGATAAAATCTATATTTTTCAAGTGAAAGATAATAGATTTGAAAAATGCCTGTTAATAAAACCAAGTGTAAAAAAAGATAAAACTTCTTATGCTGATGAAATTTTATTAAAAATAGCGGGTATTCTCTCTGTTAATGATAGAGAAATTCTAAAGAAATTAGAATTAATTTTAGAAGATTTTAATAGTTATTTAAGAAATGATATAAATTTCAGATATTTTGATGATGAGATAAATGCCCTTTCTGATAAAAGAAAAATTAAATTAAAAAAAATAGAATTAAAAATTGTGGCAATGATTTTACTTTTAAGTGAAAATGGATATATTTGCTATTTAGATTGGAAATGTGAGCTAGAAGATTTTCAAATGATTTCTGATGTGATGAAAAAAGTTGGTATAGATGATAATTTCTGCAATATTGAAGATTTAAACCTTGATGAAGATGATGATATAGAGATTTGGAGTGGAGAGTTTAACAAAGTATTTAGTAAAAAAAATATTTTAATTGGAAATATTGATACTAGCTCTGATAGTTACTCTATTTTCCCTGTAAATAAGGCAAATTTAGAAAAATTAAGGGAATTAGGAAATAAAATCGGTATGAAAATAGATTTTTTAAATTACTCACAGGAGGACAAAACTATGTGGCAAGAAATGTATGAGAGAAACAAAGAGAAATTTAGATGTAAAATAGATTTAGAAAGTTATTTTAATGAAAAGAAGATAGGAATAATGGAAGTTGATACTTTAGATATTGGAGAAGTTAATTTACCTACTGGAGAGATTTTAACTTGTGACCCATTGGTTGAACTTGGAGAAGCTAAAACATATATTCAAAAAACTCCTGTTGGAAAATTTCCTGTAAAAATTTGTGTTGTTCCAAGTGAAGATTATGGAGATAGATATGCTTGTGTAAAGGTTGAATTTAACAAAAATAAGCCAGTGGTTTATGAATTAGCTGTAACAGGAAATGAAGAAGAAATGGACGAGGCTAAGGAAGATGAATATTATGGTTTTGGTGTAGATGCAGGAATGGGTTGTGTAACAGACAAAAAATCTCAAGATGAGTATGTAAAATATTGGAAAAAACTTGAAGAAGAGGAAGGGGCAGACAATCCTTATGATGATATTTTTGAAGAATTGTTAGAAGAAAGTTTTAAAAAATCTCCTAAATATCAAAGAGATTGTGGAGATTGGGCTAATTTTATAATCCCTAATAGTGACTTAAATATTCCTGTTTTTGCATCAGGTTGGGGAGATGGATATTATCCTTGTTATTTTGGATATGGTGAAAAAGGAGAGCTTTGTGGATTCTATATTCATTTTATAGATATTGAAAAAGAATTTTCTGATGATGAATAGAAAGAACCCCGAAGGGCAGAATAAAAGCTCCCAAAAAAACTTGAGAGCTTCTATCTGAACTTAAATAACTCAATCTTATAAGTACCCAAAGGGTATTTATATAAACATTATAATCTTTTTTTCTTTATAAGTCAAATTTAAAAGAGTAATATGATTAAAAACTAAGTTATTAAGGAAGTTCCAAATGTTAGATAAATTATGTGAAAGAAAAGCTGGTTATTTAGGTTTTTGGGTAGGAAATTTTAAAGATGTAGAAGATTTTTATAAATATATCCAATCATTTTACTGTATCTTTGAGGAGGATGAAGAGGAGGAAGAGTATAATCCTGAATATAATTTTTTAGAGAAAGATTTTAACAAAGAATTAGAAAAAATTTTTTCAGTGGATAAAAAGTGGAGAAAAGATTTTGAAGAGTTGTTTGAAGAATACTTTAATAGATTTGAATATGATTTTGGAGTAACATTTGATGAAGATTTCCAAATATGTGGAAATAGTGGAGAGCCTACTGATAAACCAGAAGTTTTATTTAAGGAATGGAAAGATTTAATAGAACCTATGAAGAAATTTTTAGGAAAAGATAGATTTGATAAGAAATATAATTGTTTCTTTGGAATACCCTCTTGTAAATATGGAGGAGCTGTTAAAAAAATCTCTAATGAATGGGGAGAACTTGAATTTTTAGGAAATGTAGAGGAAGATTTTTATTCAAATGATATAGCTGAAGAATACAATTCATAATAAAAAGGAGTGATACTATGGTAGTAATGAGCGATTTAGCAAAGAATTTTGTAGAATTTTTTGATTGTGAATATGAATATTTTCCTAATAATACATATGAAGAAATTATGGAAAAATTTGAAAAATATAGCAAAGAGGGAAAAGAGAAAGGATATTTTCCTGTGATTGTAACTGTTGATGAAGCTCTTTTAGAAAGTTTATCTTTTAATATATCAGATGATGAAGAGTTTAATATAGAAGATGTAAGAGATTATAGAAAAAGATATATCTCATCTATTTTTTCAGAGGGTGGAGAAAATATTTTAAGAGATTTAATAAATATAAGAAAAACAGAGGCAGAAGATGATGAGTTATCTTTTAGTGAAGAGATAGTTGGAGAGTTTGAAGAAACTGAAGAGGAAAAACTTAATTCTCCAATAGGATTTTTAAATTATGATACAAATAAACCTGAAGAACTGTTTATAGTAAAAGTTCCTGTAAAAAATCCTTGGGAGATATTTGCTTGGTTTCCTATGGGAAATTGGAACGAATGTCCTAGCACATCAGAACATATGGCAATATCAAGATATTGGTTTGAAAAATTTGGAGCTGTACCTATTACAATAACTCACGATGTATTGGAGTATAAAATTGAAAAAATTATTACTGATAAAGAAACAGCTATGAAAACAGCAGTAGAGATGTATGGATATTGCCCTGATGTAGACCAAAGCTATGAAACTCTTGGTCAACTAGCAGGAAGTTTAATTAATTCTAGTGTATGGTATTTTTGGTGGGACTAGAAAGGAGTTTTATTATGTTAGATAAAAATATGCTTGAAACTTCAAAAAGAAATGCTATTTTAATAAATTATTCTGAAGATGAAAACAGAGAAAAATTACCAAAAGGAACTTCAAAAATTGGGGGAAAACCTGATTTACCAAAAGATTTTCAATGGTTTTATTATAAAGGAGAAGATTATAAAAAAATAGTTGAAAACAGACCACTTTCATTTTTAATGCAGATTAATTGTGAAGAAGTTCATAAATATGATAAAGAAAGCCTTTTACCTGAAAAAGGAATGTTATATTTTTTCTATGAATTATTTACTATGACTTGGGGGTTTTCTCCGCAAGACAGAGGAAGTGCAAAAGTTTTCTATTATGATGGAGAGATAGAAGATTTAGTTCCTGCTGATTTTCCTGAAGATATGGAAAAAGATTGTATAATTCCTGAATCTAAAATAAATTTTGAAAGTATGAATGATTATCCTATTGATTTCCTAGATTATTATGACCCTGATGACAGTGATGAAGAAATGGATAGAAAAGAAAAAGAATTTGAAAAAGAGTTAGAGGAATTGGGATATAAAACTGATACTACAAAACTTTTAGGACACCCTGAACTTATTCAAGGAGAATATTGGGAAGAGTGTGAGGGAGTAGCTAGAAAAAATATTTATTACGGCTCTGCTCCTATAAAATATGGCAATGATGATATCAAAAAAGCTATAAAAGAAAATGCAAAAGATTGGATTTTACTTATGCAAATGAGTGAATTGGAAATTGGAGATTATGGATTGTATTTCGGAGACAGCGGAAAAATATATTTTAATATTAGAAAAGAAGATTTAAAGAATAAAAATTTTGATAATGTTTGGTTAATTCTTCAATGCTACTAAGCAAGGGAGGGAAATTATGAAAAGAGCTTTTGAATTTTTTGATGAGAAATCTCATAAATTTTGGTGGATAGAAAGTTTGGAAGAAAAATTTGTAGTAAATTATGGAAAAATAGATAGCATTGGAAAATATGAGATTAAAGAGTGGGATAGTATAGAGGAATGTGAGAAACAAGCTGAAAAACTTATTAAGTCTAAAATAAAAAAAGGATATAAAGAGATAAATAATTTTGATTTTGAAAATCGTTATTACTTTGATGATATGGAATATGATATAGATTTTCTTACTTCACACCCTAATTTTAGAAAACATTTTACTGATGAACAACTTTATTGTAATTGTGGAGATGAGGAAACTCCTTTTGGAAGTGATACAGGAAATGATGTTCTTCATATAATAGAGGAGAAAATAAGAAAAAATAAAAATTTTAGTTTTTCAGACTTCCCTAAATATTTAATAGAGAAAGAGTGGGGAATAGAATACTTTGAGCCTGTGCCTATAATTGATGAAAAAACATTTGCAGAGGAATTGAAAATAAAAGATAAAGGTTTAAGCAGAGAGGCTATAATTAATGAAAGCGATGAAGTAATAACAGCCACAGCTTTTGCACAGATAAAAATAACTGGAAAAATCAGTGAAGATTTAAAAGAAAAAACATTGTTATCTTTAAAAAGAATGGAAATGATAGCTAAGATTTGTGGTTATGGAGAATCTGAAATTAATAAACAACTTTATAATGATTTAGAAAAATTTTGAGGTGGCTTATGGAATATATGAAAGAATTTTTAAAAAATGAAGATAGAGAAAGTTTTGATAATTTTTGGGAAAACAGCCAAAAACTTGTTTGGGTAGATTGGAGAGAGTATGATGAAGATATAATAAATTATATAGAGGGAGTAATCCAATCAGGAGAACTTTCAGGAAAAAGTAAAGATGTTGATAATGAAATGGGATTTGATATATTTATAGAATGGAAAGAAAAAGAATATAAAATATCTTATCCTGATAAAGAGGGTTCTGATAGAGATACAACTATTAAAACTTTAAATAAAATTATCCAGCCTGAGTATGAAATAAGATTATTTATGGAAAGTTTAGGAAATGATACTTTGGCTTTTGTCCCTCTGCTAAAAAGTAAATGGGAAGAGTTAGAAAAAGAGTTTGGAGAAGAAAAAGTAAATTATTATTTTTCTAAGATAGATGATGAAAGCAAGATGTTTGATTTAGATATGGACGAACTTTTTGAAATTTTGGATAAAAGAAAAGAGATAAAAAATTTCTTTGATTAGAGGTGGACTATGAAAAAAATATCAATAGATGATTTTGAAATAGAGAAAAATGATTGGGGATATTATTTTACTGCCAGTATTGATTTTTTAGGGCAAAATTCAGAATTACTTTTAAACTATGATACAGAAGATGAGGTTTCTGAAGTTGAATTAAAAGATATTTTAAATAAATCTTTAGAAAAAATAAATAATATGCTTGAAAAGGCTGAGAAAAACAGATCACAGCTTATGGAACTTTTAAAAGAAAAAGATTATATAAATCTTGCAACAAAATGGGTAAAATGGGAAGAAGGCAGAATAAAAGTTGAAGAAGAAAATTGTTATCTTATAAATGATACTAAAGTTTATACTCCAATAACTGAAGAAGATTTTGAAAAGAGTATGAATTTTGGAGAGATTGCAACAGATATTTATTCAGATGGAGAAACAGAGGATATGTCAGTTTATATTACTTTTGGGCCTGATTATTTTGCAGGACATTGTATAGAGTGTTATATTGAGGAAAATGGAAATTTTTTAGTTAATGGATTAGCAGGATAAGGAGGTAAATTATGGGAGCTTGGGGTATAAAAGCATTAGAAAGTGATGAGGGATTAGATGTTATTGATATTCTTGAAAATGAATATATTCCAGAACATTCAATTATGAACTTAGAAGAAATTATTCAGTTGATGAGAGATGAAGTTATGTTAGGAAAAGATTTGACAGAAGTTGATTTTTTATTTGATAATACAGCTATAGCTCTAACAGAATTATATTTTCAATGGAAAGAAGAAAGAAAATTTAATTATGAAACAGAAAATAATATATGGAAAAAGGTAACTGATTTTATATCTTCTAAAAAATCTATTGATATTTTATTAAAGCAACTTATTGACATAAAAAATAAAGTTCCTGATGAAGATGGAGAAAGAGAAATAGTAGATTTATGGTATGAGAATGGACAAAATCCAAGTTATGAAGAATGGTACAATCATCTAGGTTCTTTAATTGAAAAATTAAAAGCTGAATATAAAAGCTAGGAGATGTTTAGCTTATCAAATTTCAGAATATACTGGTTATCATATACGAATAATAGAGAAAAAAATAGTAAATATATAAGAGAAATAAAAAACTAAAGTGAGGGAAAAATATTTAATGGATAAAAAAAGTAAAAAAATTCTGATGAACTATATGAATGATACAAAAAGAAATCTATTATCATATGAAGAAATTGCATATGCAAAGGAACAGGGAGCTATTTTAGAGAATTTGCCTATTTCATCTGAAGAAGCTATATCTATTTTAACACAAAGTCTTAAGTATATTTCTCTTAATGATGTTGCTAATGCTTTTTTATATAGTTTATCTACTCGTGATATGGAGTATAGATATATTTTAGTGTCATATGTATATGCTGTAAGCTGGTTGAAGTTTGACAGAGGGAGAACAGACAAAGTTCCATCTCAACTGAATAGAACATTTTATAATTGGGTTAAGTATAAAGGTGGCGGAATTTGGGGTGAGATTGGAAAACCTATTTTTTATCTCAATGAATTTACTCATATGGATAAAAAAATCCCTACAAATATTGATAAGGATATTTTGGAAAAAATAATATCAATATCATCTACAATGAGCGACCAATCCACTGGCATTATGTTATGTAAAAAAATTCAGGAAAATAAACTATTACCCTGTAATAAAAGTGAGATTATTGGAATCCTTGAAACACTTGCTATTTGTGGAATTTTGGAAACACCAGAGCATAAAGGATATATACATTCCTTTACCACACCATTGATGAGAGATACTGGTAATTTAAAACAAAGCCTATCCTATCCACTCAACTGGTGGCATGGAGAAAATAAAGTAAACTATGATAACTGTTACAGAGTTTTTAATATTGATTTTTCTTATTTATCAGAAAAGAACAAAATTAAAAGCTGAATATAAATGAATACTTGAAAAGATATATTCATTTTTATGATAAAAAATGGAGGAAGTACAATGAACTTTAACGAAGCAATGCAAATGCTTGGAAACAAGTTACAAGGAAAGTATGGACATTTAGGCTTTAAATATAAAAAATCCGATAAAACACTTACAAGGCATAGTAAAAATTTCGCATATATGATTGCATTTTCCTCATTCGGTGGGAACACAAAGGATAGCATAAGCATAGATATTTGCTATATAATAAACACCCGTCCATATGACCCTTATGGTTACGCCAAACTAGACAACAATACACAACCGCTATTTTACAGTTTAAGAAACAATGAAGTGTATCTTGATATAGGAAATGAAGAAAAAATTGATAACACCTTTGAGATTATTTGTCAGTGGACAGATAAATTACTGATTCCAAAAATGAATGAACTTTGTGCTACTGAGTAATAGGAGATGGTTTTATGGGAAAAGTTTATAAACTTAATAGTGAAAAATCTTTAGCTCATCAAGTATTAAAATATGCTGGTTGGCACGAGGGAAGAAAAGTAGATATAGAAAAAATAGAAAAATATTATAAAGAAAATAATATATACTAAAAATTATTAGGAGGAAGTTATGAAAAAAGAATTACCATTTTTTAAATATCACCCAGACCCTTTAAAGACAGGAACTTTTGAAACAGATGAAACTGTGATTTGTGATTGTTGTGGAAAAGAAACGGATGTATATTATTCTGGACCTTTTTATTCAGTTGAAGATGTTGAATATTTATGTCCTGAATGTATAGCCAATGGAGAGGCAAGTAAAAAATTTGACGGAGATTTTATAGATATTTATTTTGGAGAAGTTAGTGATGAGGAAAAAATAGATGAATTAACTCACAGAACTCCAAGCTATTGTGGTTGGCAACAAGAAATTTGGGTAACTCATTGTGATGATTTTTGTGCTTTTCTTGGTTATGTAGGAGCTAAAGAACTAAAAGAAATAGGAGTTTTAGAAGAAGTCATTGAAAATGGAAGCCCTGAATTTAATGCAGAGTGGAGCGAAGAACAGATAGAAATAATAAAAAATATGGTTGACGGAGGACACGTTCAAGGATATTTATTCAAATGTCTTCATTGTGGAAAACATTTTTTATACTATGATGTTGACTAAGAGGTAAAATTTATGAAAAAGTTAATTTTATCAGCTCTATTCTGTCTTGTAACTTTTTATTCTTTTGGTTATCAAATAGATGAGAATTTTACAGGACAGGTTATTAAAAAATATAAAAACGGACAAGTAAAATCTATTGAAAATTTTAAAAATGGAAAGCTTAATGGAGAGTTTAAAGAATTTTTTGAAGATGGAAATCTATCTCAAATAGGAACTTTTAAAAATGGAGATATGGAAAATATAAAAGTTTTCTATGAAAATGGAAATTTAAAGTTTGAGCAAAATTTAAAGGATAGAAAAGGAAAGTATAGAGGATATTATCCAAATGGGCAACTGGAAGAAGAGGGAGAAGTTTTTCAAGGAGAGAAAATAGGACTTTGGAAATATTATAATGAGAACGGAAGCCTTTCTTCAGAAGGTATGTATAAAGAAGGAAAAAAAGTTGGAGAATGGAAGTTCTATAAATCTGATAGAACTTTACTAAAAATTATAAACTATAAAAACTAAGGAGGGAACTTATGTACAAAATTGGTTATCTTGGAGACTTTGAAAAAGTACCTCAAGTTGTAGAGTATATTTTAAATAGTGATATTGAAACTTTAGAGAAAGAGTATAAAAATGGCTGGGATATAGATAAAGAAATATTTATAGAAGAATTTGCAACAGTAACTCCTTTAGAAATAGCTTTACAATGTAATAATGAAAAAGTAATAAAGTGGCTTGTGGAAAAAGGAGCTGATGTAAAAGCCAAAAAAGATGATTGGGTAACACATATTTCAAATGCAGGGCGTTTTTGTTCTTTTGAAATCTGTGAATTATTTATAAAACACGGAGCATTGGAAAATCTCACTAAAAAACAATATGAAAGAATTTACTCTGATATTTATTATGGAAAAAATTTTAAAAATATAGCTGTTTTTGAAAAATATGGAGTAACTGTTAAAAAATATGGAAATAATTGTTTAAGAGAGGCTGTCTATGACAGAAATCAAAAATTAGCTCAAATGTTTTTAGACTATGGAGCTGATATAAATTATCACGAATATGAAATGGTTTTTACTGATAACTCAACTCCTGTGATTGTAGCTGTTCAGAGAAATTCTATTAATTTAGTAAAATGGCTCGTTGAAAAGGGAGCTGATATAACAATTAAAAACAAATTTGGAGAAAGACCATATTCAATAGCAGTTTTAAATAAAAATCAAGAGATGATAGATTATATTAAAAGTTTAGAGCCAGTAGATTTTCATAATGAAGAGGCTAGAAAAAGTATAATAAAAAAATATAAACTGCCAAAAGATATGGTAGAGTTCTTTAATAAGGGAGATTTAAAAATAGAATTTTCAGAGAATATTGATAGTAAATATATTGAATTTTGGAAATTGGAAGATACTGTTGAAATGACTTGGAAAAGAAAAAAATATCTTTCTTTAGTAAAAGATTTAGAAAACTATTGGTTTCATTTTTTATGGTATCCTAAAGAAAAAAACATATATATTTTTGACGCAGAACACGAGGAAATCTTTAAAATAGGAGATTGGAGCTATTTTATAAATAATTGTGAAGATATTGTTGGAAGTTTTTTAGATTAAGAGCTTTAAAAGGAGCTGATATTATGTTAGAAATATTTAAAATCAGTGTATCAGAACTTTATAAAAAGCCATTTAGAATAGTTATAATATTTTTATTAAATCTGCTTGTTGTCTTTGGAGTAAATAGATTTGATATAAAAGTAGAAACTTTTACCGTTTTTATTCCATTGATATTAACAATACTTTTTATAGAGGAATATAAAACTAAAAAATGGAAAGATATATTAATAAATTTTTTAATCTATTTGGGAATTTTTTCATTAAATGCTCTTCTACTCTATAAACAGATAGAAATTTTAGATAGAGAGGAATTTTTAAGTAACAGCAAAATACTTTTCTTTAATTTGAAAACAGTATCTACTGATATTATAGTATCTATTTTTGCAATGGGATTTTTGTATTCTGTTGTTAAAAATTTAAAATATAAAATAGCAGTAGTTGATATGTTCAGATACTTTAAAGAAAAATCTTCAAGGATTTTAGTTGTATTTTATGGAATAATTTTTACTCTGTATATCTCTGTTTTAATATATTATGGACTAAATACTGATGTTTGCTATGATTTCTTAAATATATTTTTCTTTTTCTTTGTAGTAATTTTTATATGCTTTTTAATGTTGGTTTTTAAAAACTTTCTAATTTCAGATAAAAAAGATGAGGTTACTTATAGATTAAGAGAAAAACCTTTAGGATTTTATGCAAAATACACATTAAGCATAGCAGGATTAACTATTGGAGCAGGAGTTATAATTTCTACATATATTATGGCTGTCAGTATGATGAGAAAAAATATAATATTTTTAATAATAGCAGGTGGAATTATAGCTTTATTATTAGTAGTGATAGTAGAAATTTTACTTTTAAATATGCTGATTAAAATTAATGGAAAAGTTCAGACTAAGCCAATGAATTTTAAGAAATTTTTTAATGTTTTAGCTGTTAATATTATAGGTTTATTATTCCTTGGAATTGCCATATTTATAAATTATACTATTGATATGAATATTCTTATTATTAATCCTTTGGTTTTACATATTTTACTTGCTGTAATGATAAATTTTATAGGGTTAATTATAAATTTCCAAGTATTAGGAGTTTTAGTTGATAAAAAATTTATGACAGCATTAAAAGATGGTTTTATAAAAACTAAAAAATTTTTTAATCCAAAAGTTTTAATAATTTTAATAGGAGAAGATATTTTTCTAATGATTAATATTCTAAATGGAACATTTACAGGGCTTATATATTTTATAAACTTTATAGTATCACTTTATTTAATAGATTTTTATTTAAAAGAAGAAATATAAAATAGAGGAGGAGTTTTTTATGAGATATACTGAAAATGAAAGAATAGAAATTATAAAATTTATAGAGGAAAATTTTGGAAAAGTTGAAGAAATATATGAAATTGGATATGATAATTATTATTTAGATGTGGCTCAAATAAATCCTACAAAAGAAAAACCATATTATACTATTATCACTCTTGGAATGGGAGAATATAAGATGTATAACCAAAATAATGAAAATTTTTCAAGTTTTGCAGAACTTATGATTTCTTTACCTCCTGATTGGAATTTTGATGATAAAAACTATACTTGGGCAATAGATGAATTAATTCAATTAACATATATTCCATTTACTTACTTTTTCGCATATGAATGGGGACATTTAGAAAATAACTTTGAACCATTTTCTTCTAATACAAAATTAAGTGCAGTAACTTTGTTATACCCAGAAATGAAAAAAGAAAATTCAGGACTTTTAAAACTTGAAAATAGAAATTTACAATTTTATCAAATAGTTCCATTATATGATGAGGAATACACTTTTGCTTTAAAAAATGGAATGAAAAATCTACTATTACTAGATGTTGAGAAAAAAATAAGTTCTGTAGTAAATATGAATAGGGAAAAAGTTCTTGAATACAGTGAGGAAGAAAAAGAAATGCAAGATGATATTATGGATTCAGCAGATTGGCATTTAGGAGATTATTACTCTAAAGGAATAGAAGTTGAAGAAATAAATATATATAATCACTTGGCTGTTTTTCTTCGTTGGGCTATGGAAAATAGTTTTTTAAGTGATAATTTCTTAAAAGCTTATGGTAAAGAGCTTGAAAAATACACTTCTCAAGATTTTATTGATTTAAGAGAATTTGTAAAATTTAGATTAAAAGGAGATTTAAGAAAATCTTTCTTTAATGATATAGGAAAAGAATTTATAAGACATTATTATGATTATGACAATATAAATAGAAATTTTTATCCAGGAGATATAGATAAATATGCTAAAAGAATTTTTGGAGAGGAAAGATATTATTCTCCTGAATTAAAGAGAGAGGCTTATTTATATTTAACTTTTGATGAAAAGTATTATCAAGATATGAAAGCAGTTATAGATGATGTTTATAATACTTGGTTAAAAGAATTGGATAGTTATATTAACTAGGAGAGTTTTATGAACAACTATAAGATAAAAAGCAAAATAAATATTTTATCTAAAATAGTAGACAGTTTTTTTATAGGATTTTCCTGCTTTATAGTTTATTTTGGACCAAAAACAGGAGTTTCCTTTTCAAAAAATAGTTATACTGTTTTTACAATTTTATTAGGAGTTTTTTATGGTTTTATATTTATAAGGGATTTTATTTTTTATAAAACTCTTAAAATTACCCATTATGAATTGATATTCTTTTATCCTATTTTGAGAAGAGAGATAAAAATACAGAAAAAAGATATACAAAAGATTGATTTTATAAAAAGTGAGCATATACCAAGACTTTGGATTTATTATTACAGAATAAAAATAACTATGGAAAATAAAAACTATATTATATCCTCAAAAGATTATAGAAACTTTTGGGAGATTTTAAATAATATTGGAGCAAAACTTCCAAAAAGAAAAATTGAAAGCTATAAGAAAATTTTATAATAGTTTAAAAGCAAATTTTAAAAAAATTTCGTCTAATAGAAAAATTATACAAACATAACTTTAGCAATCTAAAGGAGGAACTATGGCTATAATTACAGAAAAATGGAATAAAATATTTGAAGAAGCATACTTAGATGATATTTTAAGAAGTCTAGAAGAAATACAAAAAGAAAATAATTATACTGACGAAGAAATGAATAATGATTTACAAGTGGCACTTTGGAGAGCTTATGTTTACAACAATATGGATTCCTACGAATATTATGAGTTATCAGAAAAAACACTTGCTAAAGTAAAAAATGAGGGAATAAAAAATGGGATTTGGTGCTATAGATATTCTTGTGCTTTAGTTTATCTTAGAAGATTTGATGAAGCTTTAGAATATAGTAGACTTGGAACAAAAGTAGATCCTTCATATCCTTGGGGTTGGCTACAACTTGGTAGACTTTGTTACAAATATAATCTTTTAGATGAAGCTTTTAATGCAATAGATAAAGGACTTGAACTTGTACCAAATGATTATGAATTTTTAACTTTAAAAGATGATATAGAAAATGACAGAGGATATGCTTATGCAAATTCTCACTACATAGATGAAGAAGCAGATAAAAACTCAAAAGAAAGATTGATAAATATTGATGATGAAGAGTTATATCAATCTTTTGCCAATAAAAGTGATTTAGAAAAAGAATTAGATATTCTTCATAAGCAAGATAAAAATCAAGATATTATTAATATAATTACTTCTTTACCTAAAGAGGATTTAAACTATGATATTCTTGGAAAACTTGCAAGAGCATATAATAACAACAATCAATGTGAAGAGGGACTTAAAGTTTTACTTTCTTTAAAAGATGATGGAGAAAATGATTCTATTTGGAATTTCCGTGTAGGATATTCTTATTACTATTCTGAAAAAGCCAAAGAAAATCCAGAATATTTAGAAGAAGCTAAAAAATATTTTGAAAAATGTCTTGAATTAAATCCTAACGAACCTGACGGAGATACTCTTTTAAGATGGGTTTATTCTGACTTGGGAAATAGAAAGCTTGACGAAGAGAAAAATGATGAAGCTTTGGAATATTTCCAAAAAGCTAGAGATTTAGCAAAAGATACTAATGATATTATAGCTACTGAATCAGAACTTGCTTGGGCATATGATTTCTTAAGAGAGTATGAAAAAGCCTACGAATATTTACAAAATATTATTTCTTTAGGTAGAGATGATATTTGGGTTAACTCTGAGCTTGGATATTGTCTTGGTGGACTAGGAAAATACAAAGAAGCTATTGAAAAATATGAAAAATCCGTAGAACTTGGAAGAAATGATTCTTGGGTATATGCAAGACTTGGAGATTTGTATAAAGAATTAGAAAAATATGATGAAGCTTTAGAAAATTATCAAAAAGGATTAGAAATAGATTCTGAAGATATTTATATTCTTTGTGAGTTAGCTTGGATATATGATAATATAAAAAATGATTGTAAAAAAGGACTTGAATATTTAGAAAAAACTAAAAATTTAGGCAGAGATGATATTTGGATTAATTCTGAAATTGGTTGGGCATATAATCATCTTAACAAATATGATAAAGCTCTTCCTTACCTAGAAAAAGCCAAAGGACTTGGAAGAGATGATGAATGGATTTACTTTGAACTTGGATATTCTCTTGTAAGATTAGATAAAGTTAAGGAAGGACTTGAATATTATGAAAAAGCTTTAGAATTAGGAAAAGATGATATCCCTTTAAATGGAGAACTTGGATATTGGCTTGACCATTTAGGAAAATACAATGAAGCACTTCCTTATTTAGAAAAATCTAAAAAACTTGGAAGAGATGATGAGTGGATTAACACTGAAACAGGTTTCTGTTTAAATAGATTAGAAAGATATGATGAAGCATTATTATATTTTGAAAAAGCTGTAGAATTAGGAAAAAATGATGAATGGGTTTATTCTGAAATGGCTTTCTCTTTGAAAAAACTTAAAAAATATGATAAAGCATTAGAATATTATCAAAAAGCTGAAGAGCTAGGCAGAAATGATGAATGGATAGTCTCTGAAATAGCTGAATGTCTTGAAAATATGGGAAGAACAGAAGAAGCCATTGCAAAGCTTAAATCTTTTGTTGTAACAGAAATAGGTAATACTGACTCTGTTAATTCTCAAATAGCTTATCTTTATGGAAGAATGAATAACTCTGAAGAAGCTTTAAAATATCTTTATGAAGCTGAAAAGCTAGGAAGAAATGATATTTGGCTATATTCTGAAATTGGTTGGAATTTAAGTGGAGAACCTGAAAAATATCAAGAAGCCTTAGAATATTTTCAAAAAGCTATAGAACTTGGAAGAGACGATGAATGGATTAATGGACAGATTGGATTTGCTTTATCAAAACTTGGAAAAAATAAAGAAGCTGTTAAATATTTTGAAAAAGCTAAATTTATAAATCCTGACAGTGAATGGATTTCTTATCATCTTGGTTCTTGTTACAGAAAATTAGGAGAAATTCAAAAAGCTATAGATATTTTAAAAGTTTCTAAAGAAAAAGGTGAATTTAGAGGTTGGACAGAATTAGAACTTGCTTGGTGTTATGCACTTATTGATGAAAAAGAAAAAGCTCATGAATATTTAAAAGAAGCTGATTCATATATTGGTGGAGAAATAGCTAATTCTTCTGAACTAAAAAAAGATTTTGAATCAATTAAACAATTAATTTCTGCTACATCTTATTTAGCTTAATTTATAGAATATTATTTTTCTATAATTTTAAAAATATATTTGTTTATTTATATTACTAAGGGAGAAAATATGTATTTATTTAAAACTTTAAATAACATTGACACAAAAATAATATATGATAGCTTTATGGAAGCCTTTTCTGATTATTCTGTAAATCTTTTTCTGCCTTATAAAGATTTTAAAACAATGCTTATCAATAAAGGATTTAATCCCTGTATATCTTTAGGATTATTTCATAATAATAAACTTATAGGTTTTGTTTTAAATGGAAAAAGAAAATGGAATGGTAAAGAAACTGCTTATGATATGGGAACAGCTATTATACCTGATTATAGAACCTGTGGTTTTTCTAAAAAAATGATTGTAAAAGTAACAGAAATTTTAAAAGAAAATAATATAGAACAATATCTTCTTGAAGTAATACAAAATAATATAAAAGCTTTTGAACTTTATAAATCCCAAGGTTTTCAAATAACAAGAAATTTTTCTGTATTACAAGCAGATATTAAACCTTCTGTTTCTTTTATATCTAGCTCTTATACTATAGAAGCAATCACAGATATAGATGAAAGTATGTGGAGTATTTTTAAAAGTTTTTGGGATTTTTCTCCCTCTTGGCAGAACTCAATAGATTCAATAAAAGCTACAAAAGAAATATTTACCTATATAGTAGTTAAAGATAAAAAAAATATAATAGGCTATGGTGTTATTGAAAAAAAATCTGGTAAAATACCACAATTAGCAGTAAATAAAAATTATAGAAATAAAAGTATAGGAAAAAATATTTTGTATGAACTGGTAAAAAATACTGATTCAAATTCTATAAAACTTATTAATATAGACAGAAAATATAAGAATATGGAAAACTTTTTAATAAATCTAGGATTTCAAATTTCTTCTATGCAGTATGAAATGATATTGAATATAAAATAGAAAATTAAAAGTTATACCTTTTGATATTTTCAACATTTTTTTTATAAATTAAAAAATTTTTTGAAATTTTTCTTGCTTTTTTTATGATTTTGTTCTATACTTGTTTTAACAAAAAACAAAACAATTTCACAAAAGGAGGTTTTAAAATATGCTAATGCTACTTAACTTATTATTTGTTGTAACTCTGCTGTTTACACTGCTGCTTTTATATTTTACAAAAAAATACACAAATAATTTTGTTAAGGTATGGTATAATTATATTTTTAACCTCTTATTTAAATATATTCAGATTTAAAATTTTTTATGATGTTTTTATTTAAGCTAAAGAATAAAACATCAGAAATTTTATTTTTTAAATTGAAAATATGTAATAAATAGTTGTGTAGTTAAAGACAGCCTTACAAAGCTGTCTTTTTTATTTTGTAATCTATTTAAAAATTTATAATATTTCAAAGGGGGAATTTTCTATGAACAAAATCAAAAATGCCATAATGATAGGAGCTACTGTGTTATTTACTGCTTGTGGTGGAGGTGAAAAAACTGTTGAAACTGAAACAATAAAAATAGGAGGTCTTGCACCTCTTACAGGTTCACTTGCAATTTATGGAGTAACTACAACAAATGGAGCAAATCTTGCTGTTGATGAAATAAATAAAAACGGAGGAATTCTTGGAAAAAAAGTTGAATACATTACTCTTGATACAAAGGGAGATTCAACAGAAGCTGTTATGGCTTATAATAAACTTATTGACAAAGGAGCTTCTGCAATAATTGGAGAAATTACTTCAAAACCATCTCTTGCTGTTGCTGAAATCGCAGCTCAAGATAATATACCTATGATTACTCCAACAGGAACACAAGTTGACATCACAGAAGCTGGACCAAGTATTTTCCGTGTATGTTTTACAAATCCTTATCAAGGAAAAGTTTTAGCTATTCTTGCAAAAGAAAGACTTAATGCAAAAACTGCTGCTATTATGATAAATAATTCAAGTGATTATTCTGATGGAATTGCAAAAGCTTTTATTGAACAAGCTGATATTTCAGGAATAAAAATTATTGCAAAAGAAGGATATGCTGACGGAGATAAAGATTTCAGAGCTCAGCTTACAAAGATAGCTGCTGAACAACCTGATGTTCTTCTTGTTCCAGAATATTATGAACAAGCTTCTTTGATTGCAACACAAGCAAGAGAAGTAGGAGTAAAAGCTATATTTATTGGTTCTGATGGTTGGGATGGAATTGCAAAAACTCTTGATTCAAGTTCTTACAATGCAATAGAAAATTCTTATTTCACAAATCATTTTTCTATGCAAGATACATCTTCAAAAATTCAAAACTTTTTAAAATCATATAGAGATACTTATAAAGAAGATCCATCAGCTTTCTCTGCTTTAGGATATGATGCAATATATATGGTTAAAAAAGCTGTTGAAAATGCAGGAACTACTGATAAAGATGCCATAGTCAATGCTTTAAAAAATATTGAGTATGATGGTATCACAGGATATTTAACTTTTGATGAACACAACAATCCTGTAAAGGCTGTTACAATTTTAAAAATTACAAATGGAGAATATGTTTTTGATTCAAAATTAAAATAAAATATTAAGAAAAAAATTAGTAATATAATAAATTTTATATAAATAAAAACCTCTTTTGATTATTAATGAATTATAAATATAATTAACTAATATCAAGAGAGGTTTTTTTATGTTTTTATTATCAAAAAAATTGTAAAAAAAAATTTTTTAAATGTGATACAAGTAACAATATTTTATTCTTTTCTTTGAAAAACTTCAATAGAACTTTCTTTACTTCTAAAGTATTTTATAGAAATTATTATATTTTCATTTTCAAAAAATAACTGCTCTCCATCTTTTGCAAAGTATATTTTTTTTAAAAATTCTGTTGAAGTAAGATTATCTTTTAAAAATTCTAAATCCACCATCCCTGCCAATTTTTTATAAATAAAATTTTGCATTTTCAATGGATTTTTAAAGTTTTCAGAAATTTCATATATTTTCTCATATTTACTAAGCCTAAATTTATTATTAATAAACTTATTAAGTTCTTCATCTATATTAGAATTATTTGGGATATTTTTTAAAATTAATTTTAGATATTTTTTTAATTCTTCAAGAGAAAGATATTCTAGTGCTTTATATAAAATATTATATGTATATTTAAAATCTTTTACATGAGAAGCAATTAAAGTCATAAGTTCATTAACCTGTTCATTCTTTATTTTTGAAATCTTATTGTAAATGGAAAATTCAATAGCAGTGACTTTATTGTTTTTAAATTCACCACTTTTAATTTTTTCATATCCTAAAATATAATTAGTTTTCAAATCTATATCTTTTTTTAATTTTTTTAAAATATTTATTTCAAAATCATAAAATCTTTCATATTCTTTCAAATTAAGAAGATTTCTTAAATCTTCTAAAGAGATAATTATATTTTTTTCATCTTCAACATCTGTAATAAAATTATAATAGAAATATTTAGTGAAATTTTCTTCAAATTTTAAAATATATTTAAGCTCCAATACAGAGAAAATATTTTCTTCTAAAATGGCTTTTTTAAAAGTATCACTTAAGAAAAATGAAATATTATTTTTTGAAATATTATAATGAGACACAGGGAGAATAATCCCACTATTTTCTTTAAAAGTGTAGTGTATTCCCTTTTTTACAAATCTTTCTAAAAATAAAAGCTTACTTCCTTTTAAACTTGGAACTGAAATTTCAGAAAGACTGTAAATAAGTTTTTTATTTTTTAAAATATCTTCAATAAGCATATTTAAAAGCTGAAATTCAGGTTTTACATACTTTGGAATTATTTCAATATTTATTTCCATAAAAATTCCTTTCTAAAAAAATAAATTTTTTTCAAAATTTTTCTTTAAAAGCAGACGAAAAAATAAAAATATTTTTTTCAATCACTATTTAGATAATACTATAAAATCTATATTTTTGCAATCACTTCTATTTTATCAAACGAAAATAATACTAATTTTCTTGAAATTTGACACTTTTTTTGGAAAATGTAATAATGAGTTATCAAAAAAATCTTTGGAGGGATAACTTATGAATAAATTTATGTTTGTATTAGAAAAATATCTTCTTCCTATTGCTGAAAAGCTTGGGCAGAGCAGATATTTAAATGTTTTAAAAGATGCTTTTATGCTTTCATTTCCACTTACTATATTTGGTTCTATATTTGTAGTAATATCAAATCTACCATTTCTTACTTTAATAATGAGTAAAGACAAAGTTCAAGTTTTAAAAGATGCTCTTGCTCCTGCTGCAGAAGGAAGTATGCTTATAATGACAGTATTTGTTGTTATGGGAATAGGATATTTCTTAACTACATCATATGGCATAGAGGGAATATTTGGATCTGCAGTAGCTATTTCTGCTTTCTTCTTAGTTACACCTTTGGAAAAAGGAGCTATGCCTTTAGACAGATTAGGAGCAAAAGGAATGTTTGTTGGAATTTTAGTTTCAATTATTGCAGCAGAATTATATAGAAAAGCTGTTTTAAGAGGTTGGACAATAAAACTTCCAGATAGTGTTCCACCTGCAGTGTTAAAATCTTTTTCTGCATTAATTCCAGCTTTTTTAACTTTAACTGTATTTTTGGTTGTAAGAATCTTATTTTCTCTTACATCTTTTAATAATATACATGATTTTATTTTTACAACAATACAGACTCCACTTATTAAACTTGGAGGAGGATTATTTGCAACAATAATTGCTATTTTGATGATTCAACTTTTATGGTTCTTTGGTTTACATGGACAAGTAATAGTAAATTCTGTTTTAGATCCTGTTTGGAATACATTAGCACTCCAAAATTTTGAAGCATATCAAGCAGGCAGAGAACTTCCAAATATCATTACAAAACAATTTATGGAAACATATACTGTAGGACTTGGAGGAACAGGAATGACTCTTGCTGTAGCTTTTACTCTTTTATTTGTAGTAAAAAGCAGACAGCTTAAAGAGCTTGGAAAAATGGCAGGTCCTGCTGCAATATTTAATGTAAATGAACCTATTATTTTTGGTCTGCCAATAGTTATGAATCCGCTTATTTTTATTCCTTGGATGATTGCTCCGGTAGTTGTTGTGATATTCACATATTTTATGATGGCAATAGGTCTTGCCCCAATCCCAACTGGAGTAACAGTTCCTTGGACTGTACCTATTTTCTTTAGTGGTTCTCTTGCCACAAACTCAATGATGGGAGGAGTTCTGCAGATTATTAACTTCTTTATAGTATTTATTATCTGGCTGCCATTTATTAAAATTTTGGATAAACAGGCTATTGCTGCAGAAGAAGAAAATGAAGATGACTTAGACTTAGATTTAGAAATTTAAAAACAATTTATATAATATATGGAGGAAAAATTATGAAAAAAATATTACTATGCTGTTCATCAGGAATGTCAACAAGCTTACTTGTAAATAAAATGAGAAAAGTCGCAGAGGAGCATAAAGTTCCTGTTGAAATTAATGCTGTTGGTCTTGATAGGTTTGAAGATGAGATAAAAGAATATGATGTGGCTCTTCTTGGTCCGCAGGTAAGATTTAAATTGGAAGAATTCAAAAGTATTGCAGAAACTTTTGGAAAAAAAGTTGCGGTAATAGATACTAAAGATTACGGAACAATGGACGGAAAAAAAGTTTTATCTCAAGCTGTTAAATTAATAAAGTCATAATAATAAGTAAAAAATAATAAAAGGAGAGATTAATATGGATATAGAAACTATAGCAATGGAGCTTGTAGGAAATGCTGGAGAAGCAAGAAGTTTAGCATTTGAAGCTTTAGCACAGGCAAAAAATAAAAATTTTGAAAAAGCAAAGGAATTATTGGAAGAATCAAAACAAGCTTCACTTAAAGCACATCACATACAAACTGATTTAATCTGTCAGGAAGCTGATGGAAATAAAGTTGAAATAGGTTTACTTATGGTTCATGCTCAAGACCATCTAATGACTTCTATTCTTGCAAGAGAACTTATAACAGAAATTATATCTTTATATGAAAAAATATAGATAATTTAAGGAGAAAACATAATGAAAAAATTTCCAGAGAACTTTTTTTGGGGAGCTGCTGCCAGTGGACCTCAAACAGAAGGAATTACAAATAAAATAAACAAATCAATATGGGATATTTGGTTTGAGAAAGAACCTGAAAGATTTTATAATCAAATTTCTCCATATGTAGTTTGTGATACTTATAATAAATTTAAAGAAGATATAAAATTAATGAAAGAAATTAATTTTAACTCTTTTAGAACTTCAATACAATGGTCAAGACTTATAAAAGATTTTTATACTGGTGAAGTTGATCCAGATGCAGTAAGATTTTACAATGAATATATTGATGAACTTATAAAAAATGAAATTGAACCAATAATAAATCTTTATCATTTTGATATGCCTGCTAAGCTGCAAGAAGAACTTGGTGGTTGGGAAAATAAAAAAACAATAGAATTATTTGTTATTTTCGCTAAAAAAGCTTTTGAACTTTTTGGAGACAGAGTTAAATACTGGACTACATTTAATGAGCCAATAGTCCCTGTAGAGGGAGGATATTTATATAATTTCCATTATCCATGTAAAAAAGATATGAGACTTGCTGTTCAAGTAGCATATAATATAATACTAGCTCATGCAAAAACTGTACAGGAATATAGAAAACAAAAACTTGATGGAAAAATAGGTGTAATTTTAAATTTAACTCCAACTTACACAAGAGATGAAAGACCAGAAGATAAAAAAGCTGCTCACATAGCAGATCTTTTCTTTAATAGAAGTTTTCTTGACCCTATGGTAAAAGGAGAATTCCCTCAAGATTTAATTGAAATTTTAAAAGAACATAATATGCTTCCTGAAACAACAGAGGAAGAAAAAAGTATTATCTTAAATTCAAAAGTTGATTATTTAGGTGTAAATTATTATGTGCCAAGAAGAGTAAAAGCTGTTGAAAAAACACCTAAAGAATTTACTGAACCTGAATATTACTTTGAATATCATATAAAAGAAAATGGAAGGTTTAATCCTTATAGAGATGGAAATGAAATTCATCCTGTAGCATTATATGATATAGCAAAAAATATTCAAGAAAATTATAATAACATTCCTTGGTATATTGGAGAGATAGGAATTGCTATGAGCTTAGATTCAGAAAAAACTCTTCCAGATGGAAGAATAGATGATAGCTTCAGAACTAATCTTTTAATAGAACATCTTGATGAATTACACAAAGCTATTCAAGAAGGAGCAAATTGTTTTGGAGTTCATCAATGGACATTTATAGACAACTGGTCTTGGCTTAATTCATTTAAAAGAAGATATGGTTTTTACAGACTTGACCTTGAAACAGGAGAAAGAAAGATAAAAGAACATGCTAAATGGTTCAAAGAAGTTGCAAAAAATAATGGATATTAATTTTTAAAACAATAGACTTTCTAATCAAAGGAATATTCTAGAATTAGAAAGTCTTTTTTAATAGGAGGATTTATGATAATTGGTGGAATAGAAGCTGGTGGAACAAAGTTTGTTTGTGGAATTGGAAATGAAAAAGGGGAAATCTTAGAAAGAGTTAGTTTTCCAACTGAAACTCCTGAAATAACTCTTGCAAAAGTAGTTGAATTTTTTAAAGATAAAAATATAGAGAGACTTGGAGTAGGTTCTTTTGGACCAATAGATGTAAATCCATCCTCTAAAACTTATGGATATATAACTAAAACTCCAAAATTAGCTTGGACAGACTGTAATATAATTGGGTATTTAAAAAAATATTTTGATATTCCTATTTATTTTGATACAGATGTTAATAGAGCTGCATTAGGAGAAGCTACATGGGGAGCAGCTCAAGGATTAAATAACTGTTTGTATATGACAATAGGTACAGGAATAGGTGGGGGAGCTTTAGTTTCTGGAAAATTAGTACATGGAATGTTACATCCAGAGATGGGACATGTATTAATAAGGAGACATCCTGAAGATAGTTATCCTGGAAAATGTCCATTTCATAAAGACTGCTTAGAAGGAATGGCATCAGGACCAGCAATAGAAGAAAGATGGGGAGTAAAAGGCTATGATTTACCTGAAAATCATAAAGCATGGGATATAGAAGCTTACTACATAGCTCAAGGATTAGTAAATTTTATCCTTATACTTTCACCAGAAAAAATAATCTTAGGAGGAGGAGTAATGAAACAATCACAGCTTTTTCCTAAAATAAGAGAAAATGTAGTGAAATTATTAAACGGATATGTGCAAACAAAAGAAATACTAGAAAAAATAGATGAGTATATAGTATATCCTAAATTAGGTGATAATGCAGGATTGCTAGGAGCATTAGCATTAACATTGTAAAAGTAACTCTATAATTTTATTTTCATAATAAAATATAAAGAAAGACTGAAAGGTTTTTAATTTCCTTTCAGCCTTTAAAGTAATTTAAAAATTAATAATCAAGAGATGATAAATACACAAAATTATTTACACTCTCTTACATTCTCTCTTTATACTTATTAGTTATTTAAAAAATCTAAAGCATATTGAACATACAATGCTGTTCCAATGGCAAATCCATCTTCATCCATATTAAATTTAGCATGATGATGAGGATACATACATTGTTTTTCTGGATTTTTTACTCCTACAAATGCCAGCACTCCTGGAACTCTTGTTGAATATGCAGAGAAGTCTTCTGCTGTTGTAAGTTTTTCTAAAGAATAAAATCCATTTTCTCCAAGAAGTTTTCTTACACTTTCTTTTGCAATTCCTGCACATTTTTCATCATTTATTACTGGAGCTGGATAAAACATATATTTCATTTCATATTCAGCTCTATACATTTCTGCTGTTCCTTTTAAAATTCTTTCTATTTTCTTAGGAATATCTTTTCTAAGCTCAGGATTAAAACATCTTGCTGTTCCCTCTACCACAGCATAACCTGGAATTACATTAGCAGTTGTTCCTGCCTGAAGTTTTCCAACTGTTATTACTAAAGAGTCATTTGGATTTGTCTCTCTGCTTACAAGGCTTTGAAGATTCATTACAAAAGCCGAAGCTGTAACAACTGGATCAACACATTGCTGAGGAAGTGAACCGTGTCCCCCTTTACCTATTATTTTTATTTCAAAATTATCTGCTGATGCCATTCTTGGCCCTGCTTCAACTGAAACTTTTCCAACAGGAACATCTGACCATAGATGAATTGCGAAAGCTCCGTCTACTCCTTCAAGAACTCCCTCTTCTATCATCTTATCTGCTCCTTGCCCAATTTCTTCAGCAGGCTGAAATACACATCTTACAGTTCCTTTTATTTTATCTCTGTTTTCATTTAGAATTTTTACAGCACCAAGTAACTGAGCCACATGTCCATCGTGACCACAAGCATGCATTACCCCATCTTTTTGTGATTTATAATCTACTTCTGTACATTCTTTTACAGGCAGAGCATCCATGTCTGCTCTTAAAAGAATACATTTTCCTTCATGCTCTCCTTTTATATCTACTACAACTCCTGTTCCTGCACATTCTTTAAATGGTATCCCCATTTTTTCAAGTTCTCTTTTTATTATTCTTGAAGCTTCAAACTCTTCCCAGCTAAGACCTGGATTCATATGAAGCTCTCTTCTTATTTTTATGACATAATCTTTATTCTTTTCTGCTAATTCTTTTATCATTATCTTCTCTCCTCAATATTATGCTGGACCATATCCTATTTTTACTGCAATAGATAAGAATATTATTGCTAAAACAATCATTACTGCAATCAATGGCATTACAAATTTATACCAACGAGCAAGAGGAATCTTTCCATAAGAAAGGAATATTAAAAGTCCTCCATATGTAAACCAGAATATATTTGAAATTCCATCTCCAAACTGATAAGCAAGTATCATTGTTTGACGAGTAATTCCGATAAGCTCTGCAAGTGGCATTAAAATAGGCATAAGAGCCATCGCTTTTCCACTTCCTGATGGAACTAAAGCATTTAAAAGTGATACTACTATAAATACACCGATTGCTGATCCTATTGGTGGAAGGCCATCAAGAAGCTGCGATAATCCATTGATTATCGGATCAATAATTCCTCCTTGTTCCAAAATCCATTGAACTCCACGAGCAACACCAACTATCATTGCTCCTCCCATTGCTCCTTTTGAACCTTCTATAAAACTATCTGCAATGTCAGAAGCACTCATCTTAGTAACAAATCCTGCAATAATTCCACTAAGTAAAAATACTCCTGTCATATCAACTATTGACCATTTTAATTTAAGCATTCCATAAACTGAAACTACAAAAGTTAAAACTAAAATTATAAGTGCTATAGACTGACTTTTTGTTATTTCTGCATTTTTTGAAAGATCTACATTTAAATCAGAAACATCTATTCCTTTCATATAACTTTTTTCAGGATCTTTTTTTATTTTTGCAGCATACATTAAAATATATATAAGTGTTATTCCTGTAAAGACAAAATAAGCTATAAGTCTTAATTTTATTCCTGAAAATATTGGAAGCTGAGATACCTGATGTGCTATTCCAACTGTATAAATATTTGTTGGTCCTATTGCAAATCCAACCATAAGACCTAAAACAAGAATTGAAACAGCCACAATAGTGTCATATCCTAATGCTAAAAGTATAGGAATAATTAACGGAGCAAAAGGAATACAAACTTCTATCCAACCAAGAAATCCACCTAAAATAGCAAAAACTGCAAAGAATACTGTTATAACTAAAGGTCCACCTTTTGAACCAACTGATTTTACTAACTTACCTATTCCAGCATTTATTGCTCCAGATTTATTGTAAACCTCTATTGATCCACCAACTAATAAAATAAGAACAACCATATTTGCTGCACCAATTATTCCATTTGGAATAGCATTGAATATAGCAAGCGGAGATAATGCCGCTTTTTCTATAACATGATAACTTCCAGGAACAACAACAGTTCTTCCATCAACAATTTGACGATCAAATGTTCCAGGTGTAATAACATATGATGCTAAAGCACAAATAATAATAACACAAAATAACAAACAAAAGGCATTAATCTTTATCCCTTTTTTCTTTTCTTTCATTTACTTACTCCCCCTTTATTTTTTACATCAATTTTGGAATAAAAAACCCCACCTCCTACATAATTCCAAAATTTTTAGTTATAGATTTTTTATATATTTTTTATATTTTTTTAATACACTTTTTATTAAAAAAAATCATTTTTTTGTAATTTAATGTTATAATAGGATTATATCCCTTGTTCTTATTAATATCAAATTCAATTTTTTCATTATTATATATAAAAAAAAGTTATAAGTAATGTAAGCATAATTTTTTTAAATTAAAAGTTTTAATATAATTGTTGTGTGCTACTTGTGTGCTATACCAAAAATCGTACATAATTTTAACATCTTATCATTCAAAAATGACCTTAGAAAAGGCAGAGAGATTTTTTCTTTCTGCTTTTTTATTTTCCTATTGACATTTTAAAAAATATGAACTATAAATATATTAAAGATAGATAAAATATAAATAATAACATATAAATGATAACATATTATGTTTTTAAATGTTTAAATTTGTGATTAGCATTTATTAATAGCACAAACAATTAATATTAACACTAAGTGTAAAAAGAGGGATATAATTCCCTCTTTTATTTTTCTTTATTCATTTGTAAATCTAAAAGTTTTTCTACATTCTTATCTACTTTATTCATCTTCTCATCAAGAGCCCCTATAATCACATTGAACTCTCTTCTAGTGACATAATAGTCAGGCATCGTTTCCCTAGAGTGTTCTAAGTTTTCTAATCTTCTCGTATGAGACTTTTCTATCTTTTCTACATCTTCTGCTATTTTTATAATTGCACTTCTATTTTCTTCTAGTTGTCTAGCATTAGCAAACCAAGTTGTAGCAGTAGTTACTATTAAAGTTGTTATTAATGCAGGCATTATCTTATTAACAAACTCTTTCATAAGCAACACCTACTTGTTACATTCTGTACATTCTGAATATTCCTTAGTATTATGAAATACTGCATGGAATATTTGGTCGTCTACCTTGCTGTCTGTCCTCTTTACTAATTCTCTTAAACCTATTATTACTATCTTTTCTACTGTCGCTGTCCCAAAATACTTTATTATAAAAAACTTTAAAAATTTAATAACTACACTTCCCATACCCTTTTACCTCCTAAGCATTAAATATTTTAAATCCGTCTGTGTTAGCACAATCTATATGCACCCATGTAGGTGTATCTTTTATATTCTCTATCCGAGAAATTAAATAGAACTTATCTTTATTTGCTATTATCTCATTATACACTTCTTGAGCTGTCATTCCCTTTACATTAAAATCAACTGCTTTTCCTAAACAGTGTTGACTAACATAATAATCTTTTTTATTTACTACTAATTCATCTTTATTTGCTCTTAGTCCCCTCTGTTGTAAGTTGCCACCCCATAGCCAATTATTTACTGTAATAGGTCTATTAAAATGTTCTCTTAATAAATCTAGAACTTTTATTAGTCTTGTATCTATAAATTCCCAAGATTTATCGCCATATTTTTCGTATACAGCTTCACTTACTAATTCTTGTATTTTAAAGTATTTACTAACCATTTTTACCTCCAAAAATTACTTTTTATAGTTTGTAATTAAGCCTAGATTAGCAATATAACCTAGGCTAATTACTATTCATAAATCTAATTTTTTAGAAAAATTTGTTAAATCTGTTTTTAAATTTCTCTAATGCAGGCGATGGCTTAGGAAGTTCTATTTTTACTGCAAAAGTAGATGTTTTTTCATCAGCAAATATAATTTCTTCACATTCAGACATAAAAGAATTATATTCGTCAAGTAGTCCCTGCTCAGCCAATAGTTTTTGTCCTCTAGTGTCAGCAAGATATTTATACTCTTGATACTGTTTCTCTAAATCAGTCATATCATCTCTTCCTTTTAAAAGTTCCTTAATCTCTCTTAATAATTTCACGATAGCTTTTAAATCTTTTAACATAAAACATCATCTCCTTTATTTTGTTAGTTTAAATTTATTTTTAAATTCTTTTAATTTATTAGAAGGTTCAGGAATATGAATTGCAGCATATCCAACTGGTTGAGTTTCTTGAGCACTTAGTGTATAAATAAGCCCTCTAAGTTCTATCATCATATTTAGATATTCAGTAGCTAAAGCTTCATCTTGTAATTTCATTTCTTGTAGAGTTGAAGGAGTATCCATTCCTTCATATTCTCTATATTGCGATTGAACTATATCTAAATTTGTTGTTTTATCAATCCATACATGATTTTTTTTATCCCATTCTTGTACAATAATATTTTGCCCTTCTAATCTAGGAACATTAATTATTTCTTCATTTTCATCTACATATTGCCCGTCATTTATAGTAACAATTTCTTTTTTCTTCTCAAGGATAACTTCATTTTCAGCAAGTTCTCTTTTCTTGTATTTTACTTTTTCGTATTCAGTCATACCTCTTACTAAATCAGTTGCGCTATCATAAATAACTTCGTTAGGCAAATCAGCCATGTCTTTACCTATATACTCTAAAACATTTCCGTCATAAAGTTCTTTATAGTTTAGAAGTCTTTTACCTTTGGATACTCTACATACACAAGGAGAATAATTTTTTAAGCACTCTTCTTTATCTATGTAAACATAGTTATTATTATCCTCTCCTCCAAATATATCCTCTTTGGAAATAGTTTCTGTTTCATCTAAAAGTCTTTCTTCTGCAAAAGTAGAAACAGGAATATATTCTTTAACTTTTCCTTGCTCGTCTATGTAAAGATAGCTTGGAAGATAGTCTGCTTCATATTCTATTAAAGTTATATTTCCAAAATTTTCTTTGCATTGTTTTAATAATTCCTCTTTTTCTTCTTCGTTTAAAGCATTTTCGGATTTATAATACATTTTCGGTAAATGGTTTTCTAAAATTTCTTTTTTATCTAAGTAATAAAACATTTTATATCTCCTTTCTAAAAAATTAATTTATAGTAAAAAATAAAAATAATAGTTTCTAAATTTAAAAATT
>ERZ773142.577-NODE-577-length-30367-cov-24.7707_pt1 | contig 30367 bp, 27 predicted proteins | sample MGYA00580853_ERZ773142 | MGnify/ENA primary metagenome ERZ773142 (study PRJEB29015, sample SAMEA2737862) | human gut metagenome | biome: human gut; feature: human-associated habitat; material: faeces | place: China | collected 2012 ... | reverse complement strand
AATTATTATATAAATATTATACGAAATTATTATATAAATATTATACGAGGAGTGAGAAATGATTAAGATTAACTATATACCTTCAAAATCACATTGGCTTGTACCTCCTATTATAATGGTAGTTCTATTGATTTTAGCAGTAATTATGCTGATTCAGAGATATTTTGAGACAAAAAAATCAGGAAAACCATTTATTAATTTTTCAGGTTACAAATTTTTTAAAGAAAACTGGGATAAATTAAGACTTATTGGTGGACTTGTTTTATTTATTGCTTATATAGAAGCGATGGAATTTGTAGGTTTTCTTCCAGCAAGTATAGTGTGTATATTTTTATTTAATGTTTTATTTACAGGTGTTGAAGATTTAAAAGAAGTAACAGTAGGAATAAAAGAAAAAACTTTCTATAAAAATCATGGATTTAAGTCTGTTGCAAACTCACTTATAATCTCAACTGTATTTGCTGTTGGAGTATGGTTCATATTTGGACAGGTATTCCAAATTACATTGCCGTAGGAGGATAAAAATATGATAGAATTTGGAATTTTACAATTTGTAGTAGCAACATTGGGTGTTTTTGTAGGAATAATTTTTGGAGCAATTCCTGGAATGACAGCTACAATGGCGATTGCTATATTTTTACCATTAACATATGCTTATGATTTAAATACATCATTATATTTATTACTTGGACTTTATGTAGGAGGAATCAGTGGAGGACTAATTCCTGCAATTCTTATAAACATACCTGGAACACCATCGTCTATAACAACAGGTTTTGACGGACACCCAATGGCAAAAAGAGGTGAAGGGGAAAGAGCTTTAAAAATAGGTATTACTGCATCACTTCTTGGAGGAGTGATAAGTTTAGCAGCTCTTTGGTTATTTACTCCTCCTCTTGCAAGACTTGCAATAAAATTTTCGGCTATAGAAAAATTCCTTATAATTTTATTTGCTATGACAGTAATAGCAGCACTTTCAAAAGGAAATATGGTAAAAGGAATATTTGCAGGATTTTTAGGAACATTTGTATCTTTGATTGGACAATTTCCTGATAATAATATGGTAAGAATGGTTCCTGACTTTTTAAGGGTAGAGTTAAGAAGTGGTTTCCAGCTTTTACCAGTACTTATAGGATTATTTGCTTTAAGTCAAATATTTGAAGAAGCTGAAGATGGAATGAAAGCAAATGCCATTGTTGCCGAAATGGGAAAAGATACAAGAAAATTCTCATTTAAAGATTTTAAAGGACAATTTGTAAATGTAATTCGTTCAGCAGGAATAGGAACATTTATGGGAATACTTCCAGGAGTTGGAGGAAGTGCAGCTTCACTTCTTTCTTATTCTCAAGCTAAGAATTTTTCTAAAAATTCAAGTGAATTTGGAAAAGGAGCAGTGGAAGGATTAGTTGCAAGTGAGTCAGCAAATAATGGACTTACAGGTGGAGCATTAATTCCTCTTTTATCTTTAGGAATACCAGGAGACAGTACAACAGCTGTTCTTGTAGGAGCATTTATGCTTCAAGGAATACAAGTAGGACCTTTATTCATTTCTAAAAACCCAGGAACTTGGCACACAATTTTATTTGCATTATTAATTTGTAATATTTTAATGTTCTTAGTAATGTTCTATCCAATTAAATATATTGCAAAAGTAATTCAGTTTCCAAAAACAAGAATTTATCCTGTAATTATTTTAATGTGTGTTGTAGGAGCATATGCAACTCGTAACGGAAATATGTTTGATGTATGGACTTTACTTTTATTTGGTGTAGTAGGATACATATTTGGAAAACTAAAACTATCTACAGCTTCTTTCTTAATTGGATTTATTTTAGGTCGTGACCTTGAAAAATATTTTGTTGACTCAATAAAAGGATCAGGAGGAGATTTGTTATGTTTCTTCCAAAGACCTATAGGATTAGGAATCTGGGTATTAATATTATTATCAATAGCTTATGCTGTATATGATAATCATAAATTTAAAGAAAAATAATCTTAATATTAAAAGGTGAGAAAATGAAAACGGCATCATGTATAAAAATAAAAGATATAGACAATGTAGCAGTTGCTGTAGATGAAATAAAAGCTGGTACAGTTGTTATAAATGATATTACAGCCTTAGATGATATTCCTCAAGCACATAAAATAGCTTTATGTGATATTCCTGAAGGAAAACCTATTATAAGATATGGTGTGGTTTTAGGATATGCTATGAGAGATATTAAAAAAGGTCAGTGGATAAATGAAAAAATGTTAATTCTTCCAACACCTCCTTCTGTTGATAATATGGAATTTGGAACAAATATTGTAACAGAGCTTCCAGAACCTCCTGTAACAACATGGGAAGGATACAGAAATCCCAATGGAGGATATGCAGGGACAAGAAATATTTTAGGAATAAGTACAACAGTACAATGTGTAACAGGAGTTTTAAATGTAGCTGTTGAAAAAATAAAAAAAGAACTTCTTCCAAAATATCCTAATGTTGATGGAGTAGTGGCAATAAATCATGCTTATGGGTGTGGTGTAGCAATAAATGCTCCTGAAGCAAAAGTACCAATAAGAATACTTCGTAATTTATCTAAGCATCCAAATTTTGGTGGACAAATGATGGTTGTGGGATTAGGTTGTGAAAAATTCACTGTAGATATGCTTTGTGATGAAAAAGATATTACTCCTGACAATGTAATAATACTTCAAGAGAAAAAAGGCTTTACCGATATGATAGATTCTATTATGGAAATGGCTGATAAAAAATTAGCAATTCTTAATGAAAGAAAAAGAGAAGTTCTTCCTCTTTCAGATTTGCTAATCGGAATGCAGTGTGGAGGAAGTGATGCTCTTTCAGGTGTAACTGCTAATCCATCAGCAGGATATGCTGCAGATATGCTTGTTAAAGGTGGAGCTACAGTAATGTTTTCAGAAGTGACAGAAGTAAGAGACGGTGTACATATTATAGGTGAGCGTTGTACAAATAAAGAAGTAGGGGAAAAGCTTGCTTCTGAAATGAGATGGTATGACAAATATTTAGAAGAAGGGGAAGTAGACAGAAGTGCTAATCCAACTCCTGGAAATAAAAAGGGAGGACTTGCAAATATAGTTGAAAAAGCAATGGGTTCTATAGCAAAATCAGGAACATCTCCTATTGTAGAAGTATTGTCTCCAGGAGAAAAACCTACAAAACATGGACTTATTTATGCAGCTACTCCAGCAAGTGATATTGTATGTGGGCCATGTCAGCTTGCATCAGGAATAGGTCTTCAAGTTTTTATGACAGGAAGAGGAACTCCTTATGGACTTGCAGTAGCTCCTGTAATAAAAGTATGTTCAAGAAATGACATGAAAAATCAATGGTTTGATTTGATTGATATTAATGCAGGACCTATAGCTACAGGGGAAGCAACAATAAAAGATATTGGAACATTATTATTTAAAGAAATCATAGATGTAGCAAGTGGAAGAAAACAAAGTTTTGCAGAGAAATATAAACTTTATAATGACTTCTGCATTTTTAATCCAGCACCTATTACTTAATAAAAAAGAGGCAGGAAAATGGAAATAACAAAAATTTTATCTCTTCAAGGAATTCTATTTCTTCTTATGATGATAGGAATAGTAGCTAAAAGGAAAGGAATATTAAATGATGCTGGAAGAGCAGTCCTTACAGATTTACTGATATATATTTTTTTACCAGCTATGATAACAAATTCTTTTAGAGTGGAATTTGATTATGAAATATTAATAAAGTTTTTGGTAATAATTGCATTTGCTTTTGCAGCACAGTTTATCAGTATGTTTTTAGCAGGAATTTTATATAGAAATCAGCCAGAAGGAAGAAAAAAGGTTCTTAAATATGCAACTGTTTCTTCAAATGCTGGTTTTATGGGACTGGCAGTAGTTGAAGGAGTATATGAATCAGCAGGGCTTATGTATGGATCTGTATGTCTCATTCCTCAAAGGATAGTGATGTGGTCTGCAGGAATTTCATGTTTTACTTCATCAGGAAGTAAAAAAGAAATTTTTAAAAGAGTGGCTCTTCATCCTTGTATAATAGCTGTATATGTAGGTTTAGTATTGATGTTTTTTCAAATTCCGTTGCCTGTTTTTTTAGATAAAACTTTAAGAAGTGTTGGTGGCTGTACAACAAGTATTTCCATGATTTTAATAGGAAGTATTTTAGGTGAAATAAAGGATATAAAATCAGTTATTTCTAAAACAGTGCTTTATTATTCTTTTGTAAGACTTATTTTAATTCCTTTGATAGTTTTTGCAATGTGCAGAATATGTGGAGTAAATGCTTTGAGTACAGGAATAGAAGTTCTTATAAGTGGAATGCCTGCAGCTAGTACAAGTGCTATTTTAGCTGCAAAATACGATGGAGATTATATTTTTGCAGGAAAATGTATTGTTTGCAGTACAATTTTATCAATAATAACTATACCTTTATGGTGTATGGTACTTTGAAATATTTTTGAGCTCTATTATAAGAAAAACTTAGAGAAGTATTAAAAATAAGAAGTTTACTTAATAATAAAAATTTTATAAAATAATATTGTAAAGACGGACATATGTTCTTATAACTAATTTAAATGTTTTAAAAACAGAATAAATAAATACAAATGTGACAAGATGAATATAAAAGTCAAAAAGGAGAGAAGGATGACACCTAAAGTTATTGAGATGAATGTAATACCAGTAGCTGGTTACGATAGTATGCTTTTAAATCTTAGTGGAGCTCATGGACCATATTTCACAAGAAATATTGTTATTTTAAAGGCAGATAATGGAGAAATTGGAGTTGGAGAAGTTCCAGGAGGAGAAAAAATAAGAAAAACTCTTGAAGATGCAAAATCATTAGTTGTTGGGAAAAGTATAGGAGAATACAAAAATATAGTAAAAAGTATTCATGATGCTTTTATTGACAGAGACTCTTCAGGAAGAGGAACACAAACATTTGACCTTAGAACAACAGTTCATGTAATGACTGCAGTTGAAGCTCCTCTATTAGATCTTATGGGAAAATATTTAAATGTTCCTGTAGCTGCTCTTTTAGGTGAAGGACAACAAAGAGAAAAAGTAAAAGTTTTAGGATATTTATTCTACATAGCTGATAGAAATAAAACAGATTTACCATATTTGTCAGGGGATGACAATTCAGATGAATGGGGAAGAATAAGAAGGGATGAAGCAATGACTCCTGAAAAAATTGTTGCTCTTGCAAAAGCAGCACATGCAAGATATGGATTTGAAGATTTTAAATTAAAAGGTGGAGTTTTAGAAGGAAAAGAAGAAATAAAAGCTATAAAAGCCCTTCATGAAGCATTCCCAGAAGCAAGAATAACTCTTGATCCAAATGGAGCATGGTCTTTAAAAGAAGCAGTTTCTTTATGCAAAGATATGCATGGAATACTTGCTTATGCAGAAGATCCTTGTGGAGCTGAAGATGGTTTCTCAGGAAGAGAGGTTATGTCAGAATTTAGAAAAGCAACAGGACTTCCTACAGCAACAAATATGATTGCAACAGACTGGAGACAAATGCAGCATTCAGTTGCTTTAAACAGTGTTTCTATCCCTCTTGCAGATCCACATTTCTGGACAATGGAAGGTTCAGTAAGAGTGGGACAAATGTGTAATGAGTTTGGACTAACTTGGGGATCTCACTCAAATAACCACTTTGATATATCACTTGCTATGTTCAGTCATGTTGCAGCAGCAGTTCCTGGAAATATAACAGCTATTGATACTCACTGGATTTGGCAAGATGGACAAGATTTAACTAAGAATGCACATAAAATTGTAAATGGAGAAATAACAGTTCCAAGAGACATTCCTGGATTAGGAATAGAAATTGATATGGATAAGATTATGGCAGCTCATAAACTTTATGTGGAAAAAAATCTTGGTGCAAGAGATGACTCAATAGCAATGCAATATTTAATAAAAGACTGGAAATTTGATAATAAAAAACCTTGTCTTGTAAGATAATTTAATAAAAATTTTTGTGTTATAATACCTTTCTGAATTTTAAAATATACAAAGAAAGAACAGCTTTTAAAGCTGTTCTTTCTTTTTGTAATAATAAAAATTTTTTAAAGTAAATGCTAAATCTAAAATTGAAAAATCTTTAAGAGACCTAGGATTATATCCAGTAAGTTTTTCTATTTTGTTAAGTTGATATTGAAGAGTGTTTTTATGCATAAAAAGTTCAGCAGAAGCTTCTTTAATGCTTCCATTATTATTTTTATATGATTTAAAAATTTCATAAAAGAAATTAATCTCATCTTCCTGAAGATTTCCTATTACCTTATTTGTGAATTCATTTATTTTATTTTGTTTTATATTTGAGAGAAGAATTCCAAGATCAAGTTCTGAATACAAAGCATGTGTTTTTTCAGTATCAAAATTTACAATATATTTTAAAGCATTTTTAGCTTCAGAATACGAAATAGTAAAATCTTTTAATGAGCTTACACTTTTTCCTATTCCAAATTTAAAATTAAATTTTAAAGATTCAGATAAATTTTTTTGGATAGCAGAGATAAATTCTTTAATATACTTCTTGTTATCTGAATTGAAAAAAATAATAATTTGATTGGAAGTAACTGAAAAAATATTTTTTTTATTTCTTGCTAGAAAAGTTTCAAGTATTTTATATAAATCGTTATTGTCTTCAAAGACACTGTTAATATTTCCTACAATAACGGTGTAAGGAAAATCAAGAGAAGGATAAAATTCTATATTTTCGTGATTCCCAAAAAGAATGGTTTCAATCATGTTTCTGTTTTGTTCTCTCTTCTTTATGAACAGTTCTTTAAGCCAAGCTTCTTTAACAAGAATTTCTGTCATAGATTTGATAATTTTTCCAAATCTTTCAACATCTTTTCTGTCGCCAGTAATTCCTATTACTCCTACAATTTCATTATTAAGATGGACAGGGATATTGATTCCTTTTTTACTTCCTGCATATTCTGTATCACTGTTAATAACTACATCGTTATTAGTTGCTATACATTTTAAAGATGCTTCATGTATTTGTCCTATTCTTTCTCTGTCTGTGCTTGCAATAATATATCCATCAGTATTTATAAAGTTTAAGTCCTGGTTTATGATGTCCTTCATATCTTTTACAATTTTTAAGGCAAGATCAGTAGGAATATTCATATTTCACCTCTTTAATAAACTGAGATAAGGTATTAATAATGTTATCTTAGCATAAAATTTTAAAAATCACAAAAAAATATGTTACAAGGAACAAAAAAATATAAAAAATATAAAAAATAATAGTCTGTGTAACATTGAATAGGAGATAAAATTATTCTAAAATAAAGCATAAGAAAAAATCAATCTAGAACACAACAACTAATAAAAATATATGGAGGTAAAAATGAAAGTAGGATTTATCGGATTAGGAATAATGGGAAGACCAATGTGTAAAAATGTTTTAAAAGCAGGATATGAAGTAACTGTTTTTGATTTTAATACAGCAGCTGTTGAAGATTTAGTTTCTTGTGGTGCTAAAGGAGCAAAATCAGGAAAAGAAGTTGGAGAAAACTGTGATGTATTAATTACTATGCTTCCAAATTCACCACATGTAAAAGCAGCTTTATTTAATGAAAATGGAGCAGCTGAAGGATTAAAGGCAGGATCAGTTGTAATAGATATGAGTTCTATAAACCCAGTTGAAAGCCAAAATATTGCAGCTAAATTAAAAGAAATGAATATAGGATTCTTAGATGCACCAGTATCTGGAGGAGAACCAAAAGCTATTGACGGAACTATTTCTGTAATGGTTGGAGGAGATCAAGAATTATTTGATAAATATTATGATTTAATGAAATCTATGGCAGGATCAGTTGTAAGAACAGGAGCAGTTGGTGCAGGAAATACTACAAAACTAGCTAACCAAATGATTGTTGCTGTTAATATTGCAGCTTTAAGTGAAGCATTTGTTCTTTGTGAAAAAGCAGGAGTAGATCCTCAATTAGTTTTTGATGCAATAAAAGGAGGACTTGCAGGAAGTACAGTAATGAATGCAAAAGCTCCAATGATGCTTTCAAGAAACTTTGAACCTGGATTCAGAATAGAACTACATATTAAAGACTTACAAAATGCTCTTGATACATCTCACTCAATCAATGTATCTTTACCATTAACAGCTCAAGTTATGGAAATGATGCAAGCTTTAAAAATAGATGGAAGAGAGAAAAAAGACCACTCAGCATTATTAAATTATTATGAAAAAATTAATAATATAACAGTTGGTAAAAAAGACTAATAATAATTTAATAAAAAGTATAAGAGTTCAGGAGGATTTATAAATGGATTTAAGCTTATTAAAGGGAATATATGTTCCTATTATTACTCCAGTAGATGAAAATGAAAATGTAGATGAAGTAAAATTAAGAAAGCAGGTTAATTTTGTAATAGACGGAGGAGTAAATGGTATTCTTGCACATGGAAGCAACAGTGAATTTTACATGTTTGACGAGGAAGACTATGAAAAAATAACAAGAATAATTCTAGATGAAACTAAAGGAAGAGTTCCTGTAATTATGGGTGTAGGGGCTATAAGAACTTCTAAATGTGTAAAATTAGCTCAGCTTGGTAAAAAATTAGGTGTAGATGGAATAGCACTATTACAGCCTATGTTTTTAAAACCTAATGATGAAGAATTATTTTTACACTACAAAACAGTAGCTGATTCAATAGGAGAAATGCCTTTATTAATTTATAACAATCCAAGAATAGGATATACACTTTCAGGTGATTTAGTAGAAAAACTGGCAAGAGAAGTAAAAAATATAGTAGGAATTAAAGATTCAAGTGGAGATATAAATCAAGTTCTTGAATTTATAAGAAGAACGAGAGATACAGGATTTAAAGTTTTTGGAGGAAAAGATACATTAATTTATTCTTCATTAACAATAGGAGCAGTTGGAGGAGTATGTACAACAGCTAATATATTCCCTGAATTAGTGACATCTATTTATAAAAAATATGCAGAAGGAGATTTGAAAGAATCTTTAGAACTTCAGTTCAAATTAAATCCTGTAAGATTATCAATGGATAAGGCAAGTTTTCCAGTAGCTACAAAGGATATGGCTAATATAAATAAAATGAATGTAGGAGCACCAATAAAACCTAATCTTCCATCAAATGATAATGTTGTAAAATTTATGACAGGAAAAATGGATGAAGCAGGTCTGTTAAAGAGGTAGGCTTATGAAAAAAATGAAAGTTGTTGTTGCTGTAGACTCTTTTAAAGGAAGCGCAACATCAAAAGAAGTTTCTGAATATATTGAAAAAGGAATAAAAAATGTGTTCAGTGATATTTCTGTTAAAAAAGTATCTATTGCTGATGGAGGAGAAGGTACTGTAGAAGCAATAGTAGAATCAGCATATGGGCAATATATGTTTGAGAGAGTTCATGGGCCTCTTGGAGCAGAAGTAAATGCAAAGTATGGGATTCTTAATGGAAAGATTGCTGTTATGGAAATGGCTGAAGCTTCAGGAATAAATCTTGTAAAGCATGAAGAACTTAATCCTTTTTCTGCCAGTACATATGGTGTGGGAGAAGTTTTAAAAGCTATACTTGATAAGGGGATAAGAGATATTTATATTGGAATAGGAGGAAGTGCAACTAATGACGGAGGAGCAGGAATGTTGGCTTCTTTGGGAGCTGAGTTTTATGACTCTGAAGGAAATAAGATTGGATATACTCCTGCAGAATTGAAAAAATTAAAAAGTATAGATTTATCTTCTTTTGATGAAAGAATACAGGAAGCAAAAATTACAGTTCTATCTGATGTTCGTAATCCTTTATGTGGAGAAAATGGAGCATCATATATATTTGGACCTCAAAAAGGAGCAAGTTCAGAAGATGTCAAAGAACTTGACAGTATTTTAAGAAATTATGGAGATATAATAGATAAAATATCTGACAAGAATTATTCATCTCAGCCTGGAAGTGGAGCAGCAGGAGGACTTGGTTTTGCACTTTTAAGTATTTGTAAAGCTGAATTTAAAGAGGGAATAGTTGAAATAATGAATTTAATAAATCTGGAAGATACAATAAAAGATGCAGATTTAGTTATTACAGGGGAAGGAAGAATAGACAATCAATCTGTATATGGAAAAGCTCCTGTAGGAATAGCAAAGCTTGCTAAAAAATATAATATTCCAGTTATTGCTGTTGTAGGGAGTTCAGCAAGAAATCTTGAAGAGATTTATAAAAATGGAATAGATTTAGTTCTAGATATTATTAATGAACCTATGAGCCTTGATAAAGCAATAAAAGATGTAGGAGAGCTTCTTGAATTTGCAGGAGAAAAGGCAATTCGGGCATTTTTAATTGGTAAATAAACTTTAGACAGCTTTAGTAAAAAAGGAACTGTATTATACAGTTCCTTTTTTCTATAGAATTTTTAGAGGAAAAATATATTTTTGAAAGGAGCTGTTGTGAAAAAAATATTAATTACAATACCTATGGAAGAAGAACACAAAAAGAGAATAAATGAAATAGCATTTGATGCAGAAATAAAATATTGTTCTGTAGAAAAAATTACAAAAAAAGATGTATGTGATGCAGAAATAATTTTAGGAAATGTTCCTGTAAACTTTATAAAGGAAAGTATAAATTTAAAGTGGCTACATTTAAATAGTGCAGGGGCAAATAATTATACAGAAAAAGATATATTAAAAGAAGGAACTATTCTTACGAATTCAACAGGAGCATATGGTTTAGCTATTGCAGAGCATATGCTTGCAGTTTTGCTATCGTTGCAGAAAAAAATATATATTTATACAGAAAATCAAAAAAATCATTTATGGAAAGATGAAGGAGAAGTAGTTTCAATATATGGAGCTAAAACTTTAGTTGTAGGACTTGGAGATATAGGAAATGAATTTGCATTAAGAATGAATGCTCTTGGAAGTAAAGTATATGGAATAAGAAAACATAAAGCAGAGAAACCTTTATATATAGAAAAAATGTATGAAATAGAGGAATTGGAAAAAATTATTTCTGAATTTGATGTTGTAGCAGTTTTTTTACCAGAAACAAGAGAAACTATAAATCTTTTTGACAAATCAAAATTTAAAATGATGAAAAAAAGTGCGGTTTTTTTAAATGCAGGAAGAGGAAGTACAGTAAATACAAAAGATTTATATGAGGCATTAAATGAAGAGATAATAAAAGGAGCAGGAATAGATGTTGTAGATATAGAGCCTCTTCCAAAAGAGAGTCCTTTATGGAATGCTAAAAATATATTAATAACTCCTCATGTTTCAGGAGGATATCATCTGAAAGAAACTCTTAAAAGAGTAAGAAATATAGCGATAAGTAATTTAGAGGCTTATTATAAAAATGAAGCTATGAAAAATATAGTTGATTTTAAAACAGGATATAAAAAATTTATAGAATAACTGGTTAATAAATAGAAAGGGGAAAAATATGTATAAAAAAATAATATTACCTGATGGAACAGAAATTGGAAATATGGGAATAGGAACATGGTATCTAGGAGATACTCAGAAAACAAAAGCTGAAGAAATAGCAAGTATAAGATATGCTATTGAAAATGGAGTTACGACAATAGATACAGCAGAGATGTATGGAAATGGGAACAGTGAAATTCTTATAGGGGAAGCTATAAAAGGATATGACAGAGAGAAGTTATTTATAATTTCAAAAGTTCTTCCAAGTAATGCAGGAAGAGGAAGAATATTTCAAGCATGTGAAAGAACTTTAAAAAGACTTGGAACAGATTACCTTGATTTATATCTTCTTCATTGGAGAGGAATGATCCCTTTTGAAGAAACGATAGAATGTATGGAAGAATTAAAAAGAAGAGGAAAAATTCGTAGATGGGGAGTTTCAAATATGGATATAGATGACATGGAAGAAATTTTAGAATGCAGAGATGGAGAAAATTGCTGTGCAAATCAAGTACTATATCATTTAGGTTCAAGAGGGATAGAATATTCATTAAAACCTTTTACAGATAGAAATAATATTCCTACAATAGCATATTGTCCTATTGCTCAGGGAGGAAGGTTAAGAAAGAAAATTTTAGATTCTTCTGCAGTGAAACAAATAGCTGAAAAATATAATATTACACCAATACAAGTTCTTCTTTCTTTTGTTTTACAACAGGATAATATGATAGCAATACCAAAAGCAGCTACTTTAGATCATATGAAAGAAAATATAAAATGTCTTGAAATTGAATTTTCAAAAGAGGATATGGAAATATTAAATAAAGAATTTCCTTCTCCTACAAGAAAAATGCCTTTAGATATAGAATAAAAATATGTTAAAAAATGAAAAAATCATGCTATATAATAATTTAGAAAATAAATAATAACTAGGAAAAATATATATACTACTTATATTGACATTGAAATAAATTAGGAGTATAATCTTTCTAAAATTAGTTGCTTGTAGTACAGTAACATTAGTACTAAATAAATGAACTGTGTGTTTATGAGCTTTTAATTTTTAAAGATTATATAAAATGGGAGGCATGTTTATGAAGAAGGCATTAATGGCGATGTTTATGACTGCAATATCAGCAGTAAGTTTTGCGTATCATATTGGAGTTGTTAGTGGAACAGTATCACAGTCAGAAGATTCTTTAAGAGGAGCAGAAGCTGTAATGGCTAAATACGGAGCAGCAGATAAAGGTGGAAAAGTAGTTCATATAACATATCCTGATAACTTTATGCAGGAAATGGAAACTACTATTTCTCAAATAGTTTCTCTTGCAGATGACCCTGAAATGAAAGCAGTAATAATGACAGAAGCAGTTCCAGGAACTGTTGAAGCATTTAGAAGAATAAGAGATAAAAGACCTGACATAATTCTTATGGCAAATACAGCTCATGAAGATCCTGAAATGATAGCAGATGTATCAGACTTAGCACTTTATCCAGATGCTATAGCAAGAGGATATTTAATTGTTAAAGCAGCAAAAGAAATGGGAGCAGATAAGTTTGTTCATGTATCATTCCCAAGACATTTAAGTTATGAAATGTTATCAAGAAGAAGAAATATAATGGCTGAAACAGCAAAAGATTTAGGAATGGAATTTATAGATGTTTCTGCACCAGATCCAGTAAGTGATGTTGGAGTAGCAGGAGCTCAACAATATATATTAGAACAAGTACCTAACTGGCTTGCAAAATATGGTAAAAATACAGCATTCTTTGCAACAAATGATGCTCATACTGAACCATTATTAAAAAGAGTAGCTGAAGATGGAGGATATTTTGTAGAAGCTGATTTACCTTCTCCAACAATGGGATATCCAGGTGCTTTAGGAATTGATTTCAGTGACAGTGAAAAAGGAAATTGGCCAGCAATTCTTAAAAAAGTTGAAAAAGTTGTATCAGATAAAGGTGCAGCAGGAAGAATGGGAACATGGGCTTATTCATATAACTTTAGTGTTGCTCAGGCAATGGGAGATCATGCAGTTAATGTAATAGAAGGAAAATGCGATGTATTAGATTTTGATGCAGTAATGGAAACATTAAAATCAAATACTCCTGGTGCAGGATGGAACGGAAGTTATTTAGTAGATGTAAATGGTGTTGAAAGAGATAACTATATTCTTATTTATCAAGATACTTATGTATTTGGAAAAGGATATTTACATATGACAGATGTAAAGGTTCCTGAAAAATATTTTGATATCAGATAATAAATAGGAAGTATTTAAAATTTGAATAGTTAATAAAAAGAGGTTATGAATATTTTATTCTTTAGAATAAATTTCATAAATAGTCACAAAGTGCATAAATATATGCACTTTGTGCCTCCCCAAAATTATCCTAAAAATAAAACAATTTTTTATTAAAAAAGTTGTTGAAAACCCTGACAAAATTTATTGACACTAATGTTTCTTAGGAGTATAATCAAAACATTATACAAAATAAATACTGGAAGTGTTATACATTTATGATAAGAATGATGTCAGGAAGTAAAGGACATTTCTAAGGTATTTTTCGGGAGGGCATTTTTTATGAAAAAAATATTTGTTGGAATTTTAATGTTTATGCTTTCAGCATTAACTTTCGCAGCTGACTATCACATAGGTATAGTAAGTGGAACAGTATCACAGTCAGAAGATTCTTTAAGAGGAGCAGAGGCTGTAATGGCTAAATATGGAGCAGCAGATAAAGGTGGAATGGTTGTTCATGTTACATATCCTGATAACTTTATGCAGGAAATGGAAACAACAATTTCTCAAATAGCATCTCTTGCAGATGATCCTAAGATGAAAGCTGTTGTTATGACAGAAGCTATTCCTGGTACAGTAGAAGCATTTAGAAGAATAAGAGCTCAAAGACCAGATATTCTTCTTATTGCAAATACAGCTCATGAAGATCCTGATATGATAGCAGATGTTGCAGATTTAGCACTTTATCCAGATGATATTATCAGAGGATATACAATAGTAAAAGCTGCAAATATGATGGGAGCTACTAAATTTATGCATATATCATTCCCAAGACACTTAAGCTATGAACTTCTTTCAAGAAGAAGAAATATAATGGCTGCAGTGGCAAAAGATTTAGGAATGGAATTTATAGACACTTCTGCACCAGATCCAGTAAGTGATGTTGGAGTAGCAGGAGCTCAGCAATATATATTAGAACAAGTACCTAACTGGCTTGAAAAATATGGTAAAGATATAGCATTCTTTGCAACAAACGATGCTCATACTGAACCACTATTAAAAAGAATAGCTGAAGAAGGGGGATATTTTGTTGAGGCAGATATGCCTTCTCCAACAATTGGATATCCAGGTGCTTTAGGAATAAAATTTGATGATTCTGAAAAAGGAAACTGGCCAGCAATTCTTAAAAAAGTAGAAAAAGCAGTTGTTGATAAAGGTGCAGCAGGAAGAATGGGAACATGGGCTTATTCATATAACTTTAGTACTGCAACAGCTCTTGGAGATCATGCAGTTAATGTTATAGAAGGAAAATGCGACATTCTTGACTTTGATGCAATAATGTCTGCTTTACAAAACAGTACATCAGGAGCTGGTTGGAACGGAAACTACTTAGTAGATGCAGATGGTGTTGAGAGAGAGAACTATATCCTTATTTATCAAGATACTTATGTGTTTGGTAAAGGATATTTACATATGACAGACTTAGAGGTACCTAAGAAATATCTTGACATTCAATAGTAATGTAAAAGAGGGTAGTTTTTAAACTACCCTTTTTATTAATATGAAAGGTGGGAATTGATGGAAAATATATTGTTAGAAATAAGAAACCTATCAAAATCTTTCGGAGAGAATACAGTTCTGAAAGATATAAACCTTGAAATAAAAGAGGGTGAAGTAATAGGGTTAGTAGGAGAAAATGGTGCCGGAAAGTCTACTCTTATGAAGATTATTTTCGGAATGCCTGTTATAAAAGAAACAGGTGGCTACAACGGAGAAGTCAAAGTAAATGGTAAGGTTGTAAATTTTAACAGTCCTTTTGATGCTCTTGCAGCAGGAATAGGAATGGTTCACCAAGAATTTTCTCTTATACCTGGATTTAAAGCTAGTGAAAATATAGTACTTAATAGAGAAACAACAAAAGCAAGTCTTTTAGAACTTCTTTTTGGTGAAAGAATAAGAGTTATTGATGGAAAAACAATAAAACAAAGATCAAAAGATGCAATTGGACATTTAGGTGTAACAATAGATGAAGAGCAATATGTTGAACAGATGCCAGTTGCTCATATGCAGTTTACAGAAATAGCAAGAGAAATAGAAAGAGAACATACAAAACTTCTTGTTCTTGATGAACCTACAGCTGTTCTTACAGAAAGTGAAGCAGAAGTTCTTGTTCAGACAATAAAAAGACTATCAGAAAAAGGGATAGCAGTAATCTTTATTACTCACAGACTTGATGAAATAATAGCTGCTTGTGATAAAGTAGTTGTTCTTAGAGATGGAGTAATGATAAATGCAGTTCCTACAAAAGATACAAATGTAGATGAAATTACTCAATGGATGATAGGAAGAAAAATAGAAAGCAGTGAATCAGAAAATATTAAAGAAAATAAAGCAGATGATAAAGATATTATCCTTGACATAAAAAATCTTTCTGTAGATATGCCTGGAGAGGCAGTAAAAAATCTTAATCTAAAAGTAAGAAGAGGGGAAATACTTGGTCTTGGAGGTATGGCAGGGCAAGGTAAAATAGGAGTGGCCAATGGTGTAATGGGGCTTTATCTTACAACAGGAGAAGTTTTATTTAATGGAAATCCTATAAAAATAAATGATCCTGCAGATCCACTAAAAAAAGGATTATTTTTTATGTCAGAAGATAGAAAAGGAGTAGGTCTTCTTCTTGATAAGTCAATAGAAATGAATATAGCTTATCCTGCAATTCAGATTAAAGAGCAGTTTTTAAAATCTTTTGCAGGTTTTGTAAAATATCAGGATAATGAAGCTATAAAAGAAAATGCTAAAAAATATATAAAAACTCTTGAAATAAAATGTATGGGAGAAGAGCAAAGAGTACAGGAGTTAAGTGGAGGAAATCAGCAGAAAGTATGTCTTGCAAAAGCCTTTACAATGGAACCAGAACTTTTATTTGTATCTGAACCTACAAGAGGTATAGATGTTGGAGCAAAAAAATTAGTTCTTGATTTCTTAAAACAATATAATAAAGAAAAAGGAGTAACAATAGTTATTACTTCTTCAGAAGTAGAAGAATTAAGATCTGTATGTGATAGAATAGCTATTATAAATGAAGGAAAAGTAGCCGGAATATTACCTCCACAGGCTGACATACTTGAATTCGGTAAATATATGGTAGGAGTAGGAGGAAACAGCAATGACTAGTATAAAAAAGACAATACAAAATATGGGTTGGCCTAGAATTATAATAGGACTTTTCCTTTTACTAATGTATATTTCTTGCCCTTTTATTGGTCTTAATTTAAAAGCGGCAATAAGTGATACAATTATAAGATTTGGAATGAATGTTGTTTTAGTTTTATCTCTTGTGCCTATGATTCAGGCTGGGACAGGACTGAACTTTGGTATGCCTTTAGGAGTTGAAGCAGGCCTTCTTGGAGCAGTAATAAGTATAGAATTAGGACTTACAGGTTTGGCAGGATTCTTTGGAGCAATTTTAATTTCAATACCTTTTGCAGTTATTTTTGGATGGCTTTATGGAGCAATTCTTAATAAAGTAAAAGGTGGAGAAATGATGATAGCAACATATATAGGATTCTCATCAGTTGCTATTATGTGTATAATGTGGCTTATACTTCCGTTTAAAAGTCAAGATATGATATGGGCTTATGGAGGAGAAGGACTTCGTACAACAATTAGTGTTGAAAATTATTGGCATAAAATATTAGAAGTTGGAAATACAGGACTTCCTTTTGGGGAAATAGTGATGTTTGCTGTTCTTGGATTTATAATCTGGGTATTTTTTAGAACAAAAGGTGGACTTGCAATGAAAGCTGTAGGTGCAAATGAAAAGTTTGCAAGAGCTACAGGAATAGATATAGATAAAGTAAGAATAAAATCAGTTGTATTATCAAGTGTTCTTGCTGCTGTTGGAATTATAATTTATCAACAGAGCTTCGGATTTATTCAGCTTTATTTAGCACCTTTCTACATGGCATTCCCTGCTATTGCAGCAATACTTATAGGAGGAGCTTCAGTTAATAAAGCAACTATTGTAAATGTAATAATAGGAACATTCCTTTTCCAAGGAATACTTACAATGACTCCAAGTGTTGTTAATGGAATTATTAAAACAGATATGTCAGAAACAATAAGAATAATTGTATCAAATGGAATGATACTTTATGCTCTTACTAGAAAGGGGGAACTATAAAATGAACAACAATTTAAAAAACACATTAATAAATAATATAGTACCTATATTAATATTAATAATAATAGCTTTTTGTTTCCCATTGTCAGGGCTTAGTGTAACATATACAATTCAGGAAATGATACTTAGACTTTCAAGAAACCTATTTCTTGTTCTTTCACTTCTTATTCCTATTATTGCAGGAATGGGACTTAATTTTGGTATAGTTCTTGGAGCTATGGCAGGTCAAATTGCTCTTGTGCTTATAACAGACTGGCAGATTGTAGGAATGCAAGGAGTTCTTCTTGCAGCAATAATTTCTGTACCTGTTTCTATTCTTCTTGGAATAATGAGTGGTATGATACTTAACAGAGCTAAAGGAAGAGAAATGATAACATCTATGATATTAGGATTCTTCATAAATGGTGTTTATCAATTAGTTGTCCTTTACGGAATGGGAAAAGTAATTCCAATAACAAATAATAAACTTGTTCTTTCAAGAGGATATGGAATAAGAAATGCCATAGACCTTAAAGATGTAAGAAAAGTTTTAGATTCAGTTTTTGCTATAAAAATAGGTGAAATTGAAATACCTGTATTTGTTTTCTTAATAGTTGCAGCACTTGCATGGTTTACTGTGTGGTTTAGAAAAACAAAATTAGGTCAGGATATGAAAGCTATAGGTCAGGATATGGAAGTTTCTAAAACGGCAGGAATTGATGTTGAGAAAACAAGAATAATTGCTATTGTTATTTCAACTGTGCTTGCTGGATTTGGTCAAATAATTTATCTTCAAAATATAGGAACAATGAATACTTATAACAGCCACGAACAGATAGGAATGTTCTCTATAGCAGCTCTTCTTGTAGGTGGAGCAAGTGCATCAAAAGCAACTATATTAAATGCTATAAGTGGTATTTTCCTTTTCCATATGCTATTTATTGTTTCACCTATGGCAGGTAAAGAGCTTATGGGTTCTGCACAGATAGGTGAATACTTTAGAGTATTTGTTTCTTATGGAGTAATAGCTCTTACTCTTGTTCTTCATCAATGGAGAAGAGAGAAAGAAAAAGAAGAACAAAGAAGAAGACTTATGGCAGAGAGAACAGCTCAAACAGAGGGTGGTGATAAGTAATGAAAAGAATTTTAAGCTGGGTAGTGGTAATGGCAGCTGTAATAGTATTGTCTGTAATTCTTTTTGTTACAGGAAAACAGCACAAAGTTATGCTTATAAATGGTGAAAATGGAGCAGAAGTTCCTGCAAGAGTAGCTTATATAGTTGATGGACAGAATGCAGATAAACCAAAAAGTATAAGGGCAAATAAAAAAGGTGTTGTTTATGTAAAAGGTATAAATCATAAAATAACAATTAGATTTAAAGATGCTAATGGACAAAATCAAGAAATAACTAAAAATTTTAAAACAAAATTATCTCAGGAAGAAATAATAGATTTTGCAGGAATTATTAGTGGAGCAGAAAATTGGATTATTTATAAAGACAGTGAGGCTGAAACTGCAGAAGAAGAATAAAAAATAAACAAATAAAAAGATGAGAGTGATTAAAAGAAGAGCTGAAAAAGTAAGTTTATTCTTTTAATAATCACTCTCTTTTTTATTTATAAAGAAGTATATAAAATGTATAGAAATGGTAAAAAAATAATCTGTAAAAAATTGATCAATTATCAGAAAATCTTTATTTTAAATATTTAACATTAAGTGATAAAAAAATAAACATTATAACTTAAAATAGCATAAAAAACATGGAATATATATAAAATATATTTTAAAAATATTAAATTTTGGATTATAATTAGAATATAATAATGTGAAAAAAATTTTTTTGGAAGATTAATAAAATAAAAATAACAAAGATTAACCTTAAAGTGATAAATAATTAATCATAATTTTGTAAATTGTAAGTAAGGGCTTGACTTAATAGCTCTGTAAAAGTATAACTATATTATGAGTGTATTAAAAAATCTTTTAAAATAAAAATAACTATGAGAGGCAAAGCGGAATCAGAAAGCTTTTTCATAGTATCTCAAAGGAGGTTATTATGGATTTTATAACATATGAGCAAGAAGGATTTGTAGGAGTAATTACTATAAACAGACCAAAAGCTCTTAACGCTCTTAACAGCGGAGTTCTTGATGAATTAAATGCTTGTTTAGATGCAATTGATTTAGAAACAACTAGAGCACTTGTTTTAACAGGAGCAGGTGAAAAATCATTTGTTGCAGGTGCTGACATTGCAGAAATGAGTACATTAACTAAAGCTGAAGGAGAAGCTTTCGGAAAAAAAGGAAATGATGTTTTCAGAAAACTAGAAACTTTCCCTATTCCAGTTATCGCAGCAGTAAATGGATTTGCTCTTGGTGGAGGATGCGAAATAGCTATGAGCTGTGACATAAGAATATGTTCTGACAATGCTCTTTTTGGACAACCTGAAGTAGGTTTAGGAATCACTCCAGGATTTGGAGGAACTCAAAGACTTGCAAGACTTATCGGAGCAGGAAAAGCTAAAGAAATGATTTATGCATGTACTAATGTAAAAGCTGAAGAAGCTAAAGCACTAGGATTAGTAAATGCTGTTTACACTCAAGAAGAATTACTTCCAGCTGCTAAAAAATTAGCAGGAAAAATAGCTAAAAATGCCCCTATCGCAGTAAGAGCATGTAAAAAAGCTATAAATGATGGATTAGATGCTCCAATGGATGAAGCAATAGTAATAGAAGAAAAATTATTTGGAAGCTGTTTTGAAACAGAAGACCAAAGAGAAGGTATGGGAGCTTTCTTAGAAAAAAGAAAAGTTGAAGGATTCAAAAATAGATAATAAATTTTATAATAATAAATTATAAACAAAATAAAAAATCTCAAAGAGAATTTAATAACTAAAAATTTCAGGAGGAATGAAAATGAAAGTAGGTATTATCGGAGCAGGTACAATGGGATCAGGAATTGCACAAGCGTTCGCACAAACAGCTGGATATGAAGTATGTTTATGTGACATCAATGAGCAATTCGCAGCAAACGGAAAAGCTAAAATAGCTAAAGGATTTGAAAAAAGAATAGCTAAAGGAAAAATGGAACAAGCTGCAGCTGATGAAATATTAGCAAAAATCACTACAGGAACTAAAGAAATCTGTGGAGACTGCGACTTAATAATTGAAGCTGCAATAGAAAATATGGAAATTAAAAAACAAACATTCAAAGAATTACAAGATATTTGTAAACCTGAAGCAATGTTTGCAACAAACACTTCATCTCTTTCAATAACTGAAATCGGTGCAGGACTTGACAGACCAGTTATCGGAATGCACTTCTTCAACCCAGCTCCAGTTATGAAACTTGTAGAAGTTATCGCAGGACTTAATACTCCAGCTGAAATGGTTGAAAAAATAAAAGCTATATCTGAAGAAATAGGAAAAGTTCCTGTTCAAGTAGAAGAAGCTGCTGGATTCGTAGTAAATAGAATCTTAATCCCTATGATCAACGAAGCTGTAGGAATCTACGCTGACGGTGTTGCATCAGTTGAAGGTATTGATGCTGCAATGAAACTTGGAGCTAACCATCCAATGGGACCATTAGCATTAGGAGACTTAATAGGACTAGATGTATGTCTTGCTATTATGGAAGTTCTATATGCTGAAATGGGAGACAGCAAATACAGACCTCATCCATTATTAAGAAAAATGGTTAGAGGAAAACAACTAGGAATGAAAACTGGTAAAGGATTCTACGATTATTCTAAATAAGAATAAATCTGAAAATCAAAGATTAATAGATTGAAAATTAAAGCCTGTGAGAAATCACAGGCTTTTTGTTATAGATAAAAAGACTTATGACAAATTCATAAAGAAAAAATAGAATAAAGATATTAATATGATATTTTAATATAGAAGTAATTATGATTATAAAAGTGGTATGATGATTTAGTAAGAATGCAGTTTAAAATTTAATATAAAAAAAAAGAGAGATCTTAAATCTCTCTTTTTGTTTCATTTCATTTTATTATTGAAAGGTTGGTTAGGTAACTTTTAATTATCTTTCTTGCATGTTTTTTACAGAAGAAAGAGTTAATCCTTTTACTTGTTCTTCTGTTGGTTTTCCAGTTACAAATGAAGCTATTAAAGAAACTAGAACACTTCCTCCTATGATTAAGAAAGAAATCATAAATTCAAATACTTTTGGTTGAACATATCCAGGAATTACAGCAGCAGCCATTCCCATTGGATTAGTTAAGTATACAGCTATTAAGATAGAAGCGATGAATCCAAACCATACAGCTTTAGTGTTAACTTTATCAAAGAAAATACCAACTAAGAATACCCCTGCTATAGGTCCTCCAAGTAATCCAGTGATAGCTTGGAAATATAAGAACATATCTCCTTGACCAGCATATAAGAAATGAACAGCAAGAATTGTACTTAAGATTCCAACTATCCAGCTTGATCCTTTTGCAAAGTTTAGTTTTTGTTTATCTGTCATATCAGGTCTTAATTGTTCTAATATATCAGCAGTCATACAAGTAGAAACAGAGTTTAAGCTTGAAGAAACTGTAGACTGAGCAGCAGCAAATATTGCAGCAAGAACTAATCCTGAAACTCCTGTAGGGATATATTGGATAACGAAATATGGTAATATTGCATTTCCGTTTATATTTGAAGGAAGCTGAGCTTTATATTTAAAGAAGATATATAATGCAGAACCCATTCCAACAAAGATAAATATACTTGTTAAAAGAAGAGGGATATTCATAAATAAACTTTTCTTAGCTTCTTGTTCATTTTTAGTTGTATTATATCTTTGAACAATATCTTGGCTTCCAACATATGAGTATATAGAGTTTACAAATCCACCTATAAGCATTGTCTAAATACTAATTTTAGCAAGATCCATACTGAAGAAATCTTTATTAAGAAGAAGTCCTCCTTCAGAAAGAGCTTGGAATCCTTGACCAATTCCTTCAGGAGCTGAAGTAAATCCAGTTATTATGATAAGGAAAGCTCCAACAAGAAGAACGATTGTTTGTATAGCATCAGACCAAAGAACTGCTTCAATACCTCCCATAGATGTATAAGCAACACAGAATACAGCAACTCCTACTGTTAAAACAACAGGGTTAAGTGATGGAAGAGCATGTTGTAAAGCAAGTGTTGGTAAATAAAGAACTATAGCCATTCTTACAATATGGAAAAGAATAAAAGCTAAACTTCCTATTAATCTAAATTTGTTATCAAATCTTTTTCCAAGATATTCATAAGCAGTTGTAACATTAACTCTTCTAAAGAAAGGAACGAATACAACAGCAGCAACCCATACTATAGGAATGATTCCTAAAGGAGCCATACCAAGAAGCCAACCTTTACTGAAAACAGAAGCAGGTATAGCTATGAAAGATATAGAAGAAAGTGCAGTTGCATAAATACTACATGCAGTTACCCATGAAGGAACTCTTCCCCCAGCTTTGAAATAATCCTCTGTAGAATTAGCTCTTTTTGAAAAATAAACTCCAACCATAAACATTCCGAAGAAATAAAGTAAAATTACAACCCAGTTAAACCAATGCCAAGCCATTTGAAACCTCCTAAGAATAAATTTATAAATTTTAAAATTTGTTTTGTTCGCGAGAACATTTATTTTCTAATTAATAATAAATTATTTTTCATGATTTGTCAATAAACTATTTTAAAACATATGTACTGAAATTAGAAATAATGGTTTAAAAAAATTATAAGAATATAGAAAAATAAGGATTTTAATGATGAAAAAAATATATGAAATATTTTTTATGTATTAAAAAAATTTTTTTATTTCTATAGTTTTACAATATGAAAAAATTTAAACATACATATGTAATTAAAAATATAAAAATGTAAAGCACAAAAAATATTCAGTAGTTTTTTATGAAAGAAAATTTAAATTTTTTGAAAAATTTTTTATAAAAAATATAAACTGATTAACAATCTATCAATAATAATATTATATATTTAGTTTGTAATTAAAATTAAATGTTCAAAAAAAATAAAAAGTGTTGACAAAGAGTAAAAAAATATATATATTATCATTAATGAACGCGAGCACATTTTCAAAAAATTAAAATCTTTTATTAAAACAATGGAAAAATCAGGAGGAGCTATGAAAAAATTTGTTTTTGCTGCAATAGTATCTGCATTAGTTTTAGGAGGATGTTCTTCAACAGGTGTAAAAAATCCAGGAGTAGAAAGAAAAATTACATGGGAACATGCAGGAAATCTTCCAGCACAGAAAGGATTTGAAAAAAATATAGGAGTTGCTGGAGTTTTATCTGGTGTTCTTGAAGGAAAATATGTATTGGTAGGTGGAGGGGCAAACTTCCCTTATGCACCAACAGCTCAAGGAGGAGCAAAGAAACTATATTCTGATGTTTATTTATTACAAGAAAAAGGAGATAAGCTTGAAGTTGTACAGCGTATAAACCTTGATAATGAAATAGGGTATGGCTCTTCTGTGACAGTAAAAGATGGAGTTTATTATGTAGGAGGTTCATCTAATCCTGAAGCAGATAATGACATTCTTTTCTTTAACATGAATGAAGGAAAATTAACTGTTAAAAAAGTAGGAGATCTTCCATTTACACTACAAAATGGTGTAGCAGTTGAAAAAGATGGAAAATTATATATTTTAACAGGAAAACAAAATGGTGCAGCTAGTGATAAAATGTATTCTTATAATTTAGCAACAGGAGAGATAAAAGAATTAGCATCTGTGCCAGGAGGTCCAAGAACTCAAGCAGTAGGACAAATTCTTAACGGAGAATTATATGTGTTCAGTGGAGGAACTTCAATAGCTTATACAGATGGATATAAATATAATTTTAAAACAAATACATGGACAGAAGTAGCTTCTGTAGAGTTAAACGGAGAAGGAATTTCTCTTATTGGAGCAAATTCTGTTAAATTAAATGATAAAGAAATGATGGTAATCGGAGGATTTAATAAGGCAGTATGGGATGATGCAAATAAAAACCTTGGAAGCCTTAAAGGTAAAAAATTAGATGAATATAAGGCAGCTTATTTTGGTGCAGATCCTGCTGAATTTAACTGGAATAGAAATATATTAGTATATAATGCTGAAACAAATACTTGGTCAACAATGGGAGAAATTACATTTGATGCTCCTTGTGGTGCAGGTCTTTCTGTAATAGGAAATAAAGTCTTTTCAATAAATGGAGAAATAAAACCTGGAGTAAGAACAGACAGAATGTATACTGGTACTTTATTAAAAAAATAATAAGTAACTAAAAAAGAAATACAGAAGCTGGAAATATAAATTTAGATAGTAACTTATGTTTTCAGCTGTATTTCTTTTTAAAAATACAGATTATTTTTGGAATTTCCAGTTGGATTTTAATAATATTATGCACCTTAAAAATTCTTGTAAGCTCTTAAAACCATTGACAAATAACAAAAGACAAGGTATAGTTTACTCGTAGGGTTTGTAAATATTTTAAAAAAGGTGAACGAAAATGATTACTCAAAAAGAGATAGCAAAACAACTGGGAATAAGCAGGACTACAGTTGCAAGGGCAATAAATGGAAGTCCCTTAATCAAAGAAGAGACAAAAGAAAAAGTAATGAAACTTATAAAAGAGATGAAGTATGAAAAAAATATCATTGGAAGTTCACTGGCTATAAAGAAAAATAAAAAAGTTTATTGTCTTGTTATAAAATCTAAAAATGAATTTTATACTCAGGAAATAATTCGTGGTCTTAATGAAGCAGCAAGAGAGTATAAATCATATAGTTATAGAATGGAAATAATAACAACTGATATTAATGATTCTCAAAGCCAGTTGGACACATTAAAAAAGGTACTTGAGTATGACGATATAGATGGTCTTATAATAACACCTCTTGAAAAAGAGAAAGCATATTCAATGATAGAGCCTTATCTTGAAAAAATTAAAGTTGTATCTTTAGGAATAAGATTAAATGATGACATATATCATGTTGGTCCTGATCATGTAAAACAAGGAAGAATAGCAGCTAGCATAATGAATATTATGCTGAGAAAAGGGGAAAAACTTCTTATAATAGATAATGGAGATGATAAAATTTCTTCTAAGATGTATCTAGAAGGCTTTCTTGAGAAAGCAGGAGAAGGAAAAGCTGATATAGTTGGTCCTGTAAAAGGTGGAGGACTTGAAAATAGTATAGAAATTATAAAAAAACTTTCTTCTGAACAGGAGATAGATGGTATTTATATAAATAGATATGCTCAGGATATATATTCTAAAATACCTAAAAAGTTTTTAAAAGATAAAAGAATTGTAACTTCTGGAATAAGTGAACAAGTAAAAAAAATGATAAAAAATGGAATAATAACAGCAACTGTAATGGAAGAAATTTCTGCTGAAGGATATATTTCAGGGAAAAGAATGTTTGAACTTCTATATAAAGGTGCAGCAGGAAAAGAAAAGTGGGAAATTTCAAAATCTCATATAATTTTTCCTGAAAATTTAAATGATTAGAGTATCAAGGAGAAAAAATTGAAAATAGTAGGTATAGATATTGGCGGTACAATGGTAAAATACGGTCTGCTTTCTCTTGAAGGACAGATTTTAGAAAGTGGAGAAACTGCAACAGAAGCAGAAAGAGGAGTTGAAGTGCTTTTTGACAAAATATGCAGTATTGTGGAAAAATATTCTGGAGAAGAAATTCTTGGAATAGCAGTGTCAGGTACTGGTCAGATAGACGGAAGTATCGGAAAAGTTGTTGGAGGAAACGAAATTATTCCTGGATGGATAGGAACAAATCTTGTGGAAAGAATAGAGAAAAAATTTAATCTTCCAGCAGTTTTAGAAAATGATGTAAACTGTGCAGCTCTTGGAGAAAAATGGCTTGGAGCAGGAAAAGGGCAGAATAATTTTGTTTGTCTTACAATAGGAACAGGTATAGGAGGAGGTATTGTTTTAAATGGAGATATCTTCAGAGGAGATACTTGTGTTGCAGGAGAGTTTGGTCATATTCAAGTAGAAAAAAATGGTGTACAGTGTTTATGCGGAAAAAAAGGGTGCTATGAGAGATATGCTTCTGCTACAGCTCTTGTAAGAATGGCAGAAGAAAGAACTGGAGAAAAATTAAACGGAAAAGAAATTTTTGACAGAGAAAAAGCAGGAGAAGCTGTTTTTGTCCAACTTATAAAAGACTGGGTTGATTATTTTACAGATGGGCTTAGCACTATTATATATATTTTTAATCCTTCACTTGTAGTAATTGGAGGAGGAGTCACAAAGCAAGGAGATTACCTTCTTGATAAAATAAATGAAAGTCTTTCAGAAAAGTTAGGAGTAAATTTCAAAAAAAATCTTTCAATAAAATTTGCTGAACTTGGAAATAATGCAGGAATGCTGGGAGCAGAATATCTTCTTCTTAGAAAGACAGGAAGAATAAATTAAAAAATGGTTGACAAAAGAAGATAAAAGAGTTATTTTAAAAACATAAATGTTCACGAGAACAAAAAATGTCAAAAAACATATAAGGAGATGGAAAATGATATACGGTGAAATTAAAGATTTAAACCAGTACAGAGGAATATCTGCAAACTTAGATAAAGCAATTGATTACATTTTAAAAGGAGAATATAAAAAAGGAACTCCAGGAAAAAATGTTATTGATGGTGATACTCTTTATTTTAATTATCCTCAATGTGCAATGACAAAAGAACTTAAAGATGGATTTTTAGAAGGACATAAACAATATATAGATATACATGTTGTTATAGATGGAGAAGAAAACTTAGGATTTGTTCCTCGTCCTGAAGTAGTTATAAAACAGGAATATGATGAAGCAGGAGATTATGAACTTTATGAAGGAGAAATAAAAAATATTTTTCACTTAACACCTGAAAGATTTATAATGTTTTTCCCTGAAGAGCCTCATGCAGCTCTTTTAAAAGTAGGAGAAGTAAAGCAAATTACAAAAGTAATTTTTAAAGTTTTAGTGTAGTTAAGAGAAAAAAATTATTATTAATTATTTTTAAAAAAGAGGGGATATTTAATGAACAGATTAGAAAAAGTTAAAGGTAAATTAATAGTTTCTTGTCAGGCACTTCCTGATGAACCTTTACATAGTTCATATATAATGGGAAGAATGGCTTATGCAGCTTATACAGGAGGAGCATCAGGTATAAGAGCAAATACAGTTGCAGATATAAAGGAGATAAAGACAACTGTTAATCTTCCAATAATAGGAATTATAAAAGAACAATATGGAGATAATAATGTATATATTACACCTACAATGAAAGAGGTTGATGCTCTTATGGCAGAAGGTGTAGATATTATAGCAATAGACGGAACTAAAAGAGAAAGACCTGATGGAAAAACTCTTGAAGAACTTATGAAAGAAGTAAGAGCTAAATATCCTGACCAATTATTTATGGCAGATATTTCTTGTGCAGAAGAAGCTGTTGAGTGTGAAAGATTAGGATTTGATATTGTTGGAACAACTCTTGTAGGGTATACAGAATATACAAAAGGAAATGATCCTTTAACTGAACTTGCAAAAGTTGTAAAAGCAGTAAAAATTCCTGTGATAGGAGAAGGAAATATAGATACTCCTGTAAAAGCTAAAAAAGCTTTAGAAATAGGTGCTTATGCTGTTGTTGTAGGAGGAGCTATAACAAGACCTCAGCAAATTACAAGAAAATTTGTAATTGAAATGGAAAAATAAAATAAAAAAAACGGGCTGTTAATTTTAAGCAGTCCGTTTTTTATATATTACAACTATAATATTATTTAAAAATAGTATTATAGTTGTAGTTTTTATAAAATTCTAAGTTTTTATTTATATATTCTTGATAGTTTTCTTTTGTTAATCTATATTCTTTATTTTTTATCCAATCTAATATTTGGTCATTTATATGTCCCATATAGTGTCCTGCATCTTTATAATTATCTAAATTTGTTATCATTTCATAATTATTAAAAAAAGAATATAGTTCTATATTGGGAATTTCTAATATTTTTTCTATCATATATTTTTCAGCCATTATCTGCTTTTCAATTTCACCTTTTTGATTTAATTCATCAAAATAAACTATGCTGTAAGGTGTAATGAAATATATAAATTTTGTATTAGGATATTGTTTTGGCAGTCTTGTTACATTTTTTTCAATATTTTTGTCTATTTTCTCAATATCTTCTTGAGATAAATTTTTTTCTGTATTTTCCTTTTCTGGTCTTTTATAATCTTTTAAGACAGCTTTTTCTCCAGAAGTAAAAAGTTCATTCCAATTACTGTACTCATCAAATGAAGTTGTTCTTTTTTCTAATAATGTATAAATTAAATTTCCTGCCACACCTTTAATTAAAATTTCTTTGTTCCACCAATATTTATAATCATTAAAAATATTATTATCATAAAGATATGTTGGATAAGAATTATATCTCATATGATTATATTCTTGATTTATTCCACCATAATCTAATCCTCTTAAAATATACTTAATATTTTTATTATTTTTTAAAGCTACCTCTACATTATCATTAATTTCTTTATAACTTCCTCCAGAAAAAGGAACTTTTACTGAATTGGTATTAAATATTTTATCAAATTGACTACTTTTAAAATTTTCTGTCATAGATGTTCCTGTAATTATAGCATTATAGTCAAATTGTTTTATTATTCCGTTATTAATATATCTTTGATTTCTCAATCTGTAAGATAAAAAAGAAAGTGGTTTATGATAATGAAAATAGGGATCAATTATTATCATTGTAACAGCTGTTAAAAATAATATTAAAATTATTCCAAAAATATTTATTTTAAAAAAATTTTTTTCTGTCATCTCTGCTCCTAAAAATTAAAATATAAAAATGTACTCATTCCTGTTAATGAGAAAATTGAAAATATCATATAAAATAAAATTTCAAAACTATAATCTATTTTTATTTTAAAATTTTTTATTTTTTCATGACTATTTTTAACTAAAAAGGCTAATATAATAGATATTATTAATATCAAAATTCCCTCTTTATTTCCAAGTCCACCTAGCCTTTCTGCTGCCATTTTTCTTAATTCTTCAGTTATTTCCAAAACTCTTGTAGGATTTTTTAACAAATATATAAAACCATTTATATCGGCCATTCCTTTTAATACTTTAACTGCACTTTCTAAATTCTCTGCTCTAAAAAATACCCAGAATATATTTACTAAATTTATTGTAATAAACCAGCCAATAAGTTTTGGAAGTTTTCTTCCTGTATTTTTCCATATTCTATGGATTAATATACATATTCCATGTAACATTCCCCAAATTACAAAGTTCCACCCTGCCCCATGCCATATTCCACTAGCTAGAAATACTATAAAAAGATTTCTTAAAGTTTTTAGTTCTCCTTTTCTATTTCCTCCTAGAGGGATATACAGATAATTTGTCATAAATCTTCCAAGAGTAATGTGCCATTTTCTCCAAAATTCCTGAATGTTAGTTGATTTGTATGGAGAATTAAAGTTAATTGGAAGAATAATATTAAACATCA
>ERZ773142.570-NODE-570-length-30585-cov-21.1138_pt1 | contig 30585 bp, 31 predicted proteins | sample MGYA00580853_ERZ773142 | MGnify/ENA primary metagenome ERZ773142 (study PRJEB29015, sample SAMEA2737862) | human gut metagenome | biome: human gut; feature: human-associated habitat; material: faeces | place: China | collected 2012 ... | reverse complement strand
TACATTATCAGAAAAAAAATACACTTTTATTACATTTTTATTTATTTTTTATATATTTTTATAAAAAACTATTGATTACCAACGACTTCAAACATTTAAGTTATTATTTTTTCTCAATATTTTTTAATTTTTAACTTCAATATAATAATAAAATCTTTGTTTAAAAAGTTGTATGCTCATAAAAAACCATAAAATCTATCCTGTTGCATTTCTTATTAATAAATTCTTTCTTTTTATATATTGTATGAAAACTTGTATAAATTTATACTAAATTTGTTGATTATTTTTATTTTCTGTGATATATTTGAATAGAAATAAAAAATCACAAAACGCTTTTTATTGTTTTCAGTTTTTATATTAAAACAGTAAAAAGCGTTTTTTCTTTTGGAGGTATAAAATGGAATATCAAGAAAATAAAATGGGAACTCATAAAATTCTGCCACTCCTTATAAGTATGTCTGTTCCACCTACAATATCAATGATGATTAACTCTATGTACAATATTGTTGATTCAGTATTTGTAGCAAGTCTTGGAACAGATGCTCTTACTGCTGTCTCTTTAGCTTTTCCTATTCAAAATCTTATCCTTGCTATAGCGGTAGGTTCTGGAGTAGGAGTAAATTCTTATGTTGCAAGAAAACTCGGAGAAAGAAATCAACTTGAAGCTGATAGCACTGCAGCACATGGAATTATTCTTGCCATATTACATTATATATTGTTATGTACTTTAGGTTTTATTTTTATCAGACCTTTTTTCCAAATGTTTACAAATAACAACGAAATTTTAAAAATGGGATACAATTATACATATATAGTTACATTTTTAAGTTTTGGAACAATCATTCAAATAGCCATAGAAAAAATTCTTCAGGCTACAGGAGATACAGTTTCTCCTATGGTACTTCAAATTATAGGAGCTGTGGCAAATATCATTCTTGATCCTATTATGATTTATGGATATTTTGGTTTTCCAGCTATGGGTGTTTCAGGAGCTGCTCTTGCAACAATTTGTGGTCAGCTAATTTCTCTTATATGTTCTTTATATGTTTTGTATTTCAGGAATAAAGATATAAAAGCTGATCTTTTTAATTTTAGATGGAATAAAAATACTGTAAAAGAAATTTATAATGTTGGAATACCTTCTTTTTTTATAATGTCTATAGGTTCATTTTTAGTTATGGGAATAAATTTTATTTTAGCAGGCATTTCTGACATTGCTGTTTCTGTATTTGGAATATATTTTAAACTTCAAACTTTTGTATATATGCCTACAACTGGAGTTACTCAGGGAGCTATGCCTATTATGGCTTATAACTATGGAGCAAAAAGTAAAAAAAGGCTTTCTGAATCTCTAAAGTATTCTATTATCATCTGTGTTATTGTAAACTTTTTAGGAAGTATTCTTTTCTGGATTTTTCCTGAAAAAATTCTTTCTCTTTTTGATGCTTCTGATGAAATGATAAATTTAGGAGTTCAAGTTTTAAAAATTATAAGCCTTGGATATTCTTTTGGAAGTGTATGCTATATAGTCTCTTCTTTCCTTCAAGCTATAGGAAAAGGAATTCCTTCTCTTGCAATAACTCTTTTAAGACAAATTATTTTACTTCTTCCTGCAGCATATTTTATGGGAAAATATTTCGGACTTGCAGGAGTATGGGCTGCATTCCCAATAGTTGAAGTTATAACTTGTATCTTATGCTTCTTTATGTATAAAAATTTTGCCAAAAAAGATGCTCTTCTTGCTTAAGAAAATTTTTAAATTTTAAACAATTATTAAACAGTCTGAAATATCAGCAAATTTAATTTTGCTGATATTTTTATTTTCTAATAATTTTAAAATTTTATTTTTCTGAAAATTTTTCTGAAAAAATTTTTTAAATATATTAAAATGTTACTATATCAGCTTTTGTATATTTTTATAAAGTCTGACATTTAAAAGTCATTTTCAAAGTATAAAATTAAAATATACTATGTAGAAAAGGAGTTTTTATGAAAAAAATACTTTTTATTTTTCTGACTCTGAGTCTTATTTCTTATGGAGACGAAGTTACACTTGATGACCTGCTTGATAAACTTACAGAAACTTCATACAGAAAAGAGATATATGAACTTGAACAGAAAAAAACAGATACACTTGAAAAATTCTACAAGATGGATAATTACAATGGAGTTAAAAGTTCTGTAACCACTTCATATGATGATACAGAACAAATATATAAGACAACAGGACGAGCAGAATTTGGTGATTTATACATAGAAGGAAAAAGAAATCATAATCCTGAAAATGACCTTATTTTTGGAATAAATAAAAATATTAAAAATATGATTTTTTCTGAAAATGATAGCAATCTCCTAAAAAATGATTTAAAAAAGGAAGCTGATAAATATACTTTTTTAAAAAATATGGAAAGCCAAAAAATAGCTCTTATTGCTCTTTATAGAGACTATAAGAATATGGAATTTGAAATCAAAATAAAAAAGAATGGGTTAAAAACTCTTAAATCCGAAGAAAAAACTCTTGAAAAATCTTTTGAATTGGGAGCTATTCCAAAAATAGAACTTGAATCTCTTCAATATAGCAGAAAAAATCTTGAAATTGAAATTCATACCCTTGAAGAAAATCTAAAAAAAATAAAAACTAGATTTCTATATGATTTTAAAATTGATATTTCTGATAAAACTCTTTCAAATATAGAACCAAACTACAAAGAAATAAATGAATATATTTCTACTATAGGGTATAAAGACATTGAAAAATTAAGAATTGAAAAAGATATTATAAAAGAAAATATAAGATATATGAATTATAATGACAAAGTTCCTGATTTTTCTCTTGGGCTTGAAAGAGATACTAGACTTGATGAAAATAGAATTGTTTTCAAAATATCAAAGCCCCTTTTCTATTATAATGCAGATCTTGAAAACGAAAGAACTTCATTTAAGCAACAGGAAATTCTTTTAAATCAAAAAATAGAAGAAAATGCAGCTGAAAAATTAAATATTGAAACTACCTATGCAAATTATATAAAAGAATATAAAGTTCTTAGAAATAAAGCTGACCTTGAAAAAAATAAATATGAAATAAAAAAGCTTGAATATTCACTTGGAAAAATTGATTATCTTGAAGTAATGGAATCCTTTGATGACTATATGGAATATGAAGTGTCACAGGAAAAAGCCAAAAATATACTTAACAGTTATGTATACGAAATTATGGTAAGAGGAGAATAAAATGAATAAAAAAATTATTGCTACAGGAATAATTATCTTTATAGTTGCTGTAGGAGGTTTTTTTTATAAATCTTCACATGCAGAAAAAAATCCTATTAATGAATATCGTCTGATGAGAGTTTCAAAAGGAGCTGGAAAAGGATATATTGATGTAGATGGAAATGTTGAAGCAAATGATACAAAAAAGGTTTTTGTTGATAAAAAACTTAAAGTTGATGAAGTATTTGTCCAAGAAGGAGATTATGTTGAAAAAGGACAACTACTTATGACTTTTGATGAAACTGAAAGAAATAATATAATGAGAAAACTTGAAAGAGAACAGCTTTCATTGGCAAAACTTAAAAGAAATCTTTTAGTTGAACAAGAGCTTAATAAAATTGGAGGAAGTTCTACAAACTATGTAAAAGATCTAGAAGAAGAAGTTAGAAAATCTGAAATTAATATAGAAGAATATATGGAAGATCTTTCAAAAACAGCAGAAAAAATAGAAAGTCCTGTAAGTGGAACTATAACTTCTCTTACAGCACAAGAAAATTATCTTGTTGATACAGATTCTCCTCTTCTTGAAATAGCTGATTTATCTGATATAAAAATTGTACTTGAGGTAGCTGAATATGATGTTAAAGATATAAAGCTAGGGCAAAATCTTATAATAAAACCTGAGGTTTTTGAAAAAAAAGAATCTTTTACTGGAGTCATTACTAAAATTTCAAGAATCTCAAAAGTCTCTACTACAACTTCTGAGAATGTACTTGAGGTTGAAGTAAAACCTAACGAAACAATACCTTATATCGTTCCAGGCTTTAAAGTTTCAGCTGTTATATATCTTGATAAAGATGATGAAAATATTATGATTCCCAAAACAGCTCTTCTTGAAGATAAAAAAAGATACTATGTATTTGTGTGTGATGACTTTGGAACTATAACTCAGAGATTTGTAGAAGTTGAAAATGCTAAAGGAGATAAAATTGTTATAAAAAAAGGACTTGAAGTAGGAGAAGAAATTCTTGTTACTCCTAATCAAAATCTTAAATCTGGTGACAGAATAAAAAAGGGAGCACCAAAAAATGATAAGAGTGGAAAACTTAAATAAATATTATATAAATGGAGATATGAAACTCCATGCCCTTAAAGACATTAATTTTCATATAAAGTCTGGTGAATTTATAGCTATAATGGGAAGCAGTGGAAGTGGAAAATCAACTATGATGAATATTCTTGGTTGCCTTGACAGAAATTCAGAAGGAACATATATTCTTGACGGAACATATATTTCTAAAACTAAAGAAAAAGATTTATGTAAAATAAGAAATTCTAAAATAGGATTTGTTTTTCAGGCATTTAATCTTCTTCCTAAACTTTCTGCTCTTGAAAATGTAGAACTTCCTCTTATATATGCCGGAGTTCCAAAACATGAAAGAGAAAAAAAAGCTAAAGAAGTTCTTAAAAAAGTAGGGCTTGAAAATAGAATGAACCACAAACCAAACGAGCTTTCAGGAGGACAAAAACAAAGAGTAGCTATCGCCAGAGCTCTTGTAAATAATCCTGCTGTTATTCTTGCTGATGAACCTACAGGAAATCTAGACAGTGCTTCTGAAGAAGAGATTATGAATATTTTTACTGAACTTAACAAGCAGGGAAAAACAATTGTTGTTGTCAGCCACGAACCTGAAATTGCCAAATATTGTAAAAGAATTCTTCTTTTTAAAGATGGAAGGATTATAAAAGATGGTGATGTTTTATGAATATAGAAGAAAGTCTTAAAAGTGCTGTTAAAAGCCTTAAAGGAAATAAAGCAAGATCTTTTCTTACAATGCTTGGAATAATTATAGGGATTGCCTCTGTTATTACTATGTCTGCTATTGGACGGGGAGGTCAGGAAAATATAACAGGAAATTTAAAAAAGACAGGATATGGAAAATTCACTGTTTATGTAGATAAAGAAGATCAAACTTTCAGATGGAAATACCTTCTTGATGATGATACTATAGAAAAATTAAAAAAAACAAATGAATTTAAAGCTGTAAGTCCTATGATAAAAAAAAGGCTTTATGCGAAAATAGGTGGCCGTGATGAAATTATGTGGCTTACTGTCACAACTCCTGAATACGAAGAAATTGATAAAATAGATTTGATTTCCGGAAGAAGTTTTCTTTCATTTGAATATAAAACTGGAGAGCGTTCTATTCTTATTGATCACATTACTGCAAAAGATTTATTTGGAAATGTAAGAAATGCTCTTGGAAAAACTATTGAAATGTCTCAGAGCAGGAAAAGTGTAAAAATAAGATATACTATTGTAGGAGTTTTTCAAAATCAATTTGAACAATATGTAAAAGCTATGGGAGGACGGCGTATTCCTAGATTTGTCAGAATGCCTTTAAAGTCATATGATAAAGTTTATGATTTAAAAACAAATGGATATACTGATATTATAATTGAATCCAAAAATCCAGATTTAATGTCTCAAGATATGGCAAAAGCAAAACATATATTAGAAAACATAACTGGAGTAAAAGATTTGTATGAAGTAGGAACTCTTTCTGATGGAGCTTCATCTTTTGATAATATTCTTACAACTTTAAATCTCTTTGTAACATTTGTTGCTGGCATCTCTCTTTTTGTAGGAGGAATAGGTGTCATGAACATCATGCTGGTAAGTGTTATTGAAAGAACAAAAGAAATAGGAATAAGAAAAGCTATTGGAGCTTCTGATAAAGATATTCTTATACAATTCCTTATGGAATCAGTTATACTTACAGGGTGTGGAGGTATTCTTGGAATTGTTATAGGAATTATTTTAGCCATTGGTATTGGTAATATTATAAGTATTCCTCCTGTTTTTTCTATATCTTCATCTCTCATTTCTCTTGGAGTTTCTATGGGAATAGGAATTATTTTCGGAGTTATTCCTGCTAAAAAAGCTGCAGAACTTAATCCTGTTGATGCTTTAAGAAGTGAATAAAATATATTTTTTTATTTTTATAAAAAATTTTTTTATTTCTTAATATCTATAAATTAAATTCTTTAAAATATATTTTTTTGTTTTTTATTTATTTTACAAAAATAAAACTATCTTATTTTAAGATTATATGGTATACTTATTGAGTAGTGATGAAACAGCAGTTTAATAATTTAAAGTTTTAATATTTAAAGCTTCTTTAAAAAAACATTTTTCTAAAAATAATTTTTACAAGTATCCTTCAAGTATTATTGAGTTAAAAAAATTAAGTCAGGTTATCATTATTAACAAAATTAATATGGAGGTATCACATGAAAGGTACAGTAAAATGGTTTAACGCAGAAAAAGGTTTTGGATTTATAACAGGAGAAAATGGTAAAGATGTTTTTGCTCATTTCTCTCAAATAAAAAAAGAAGGTTTTAAATCTCTTGAAGAAGATGAAAAAGTAAGCTATGACCTAGTTCAAGGAGAAAAAGGTCCACAAGCTTCTAATATAAAATCTTTATAATACATAAGCTTTTAAAGGAACTGAAAAACAGTTCCTTTTTTATTTACAAATACTTAATAAAAAAAGAAGACAGATTTATTCCGTCCTCTTTTAATGCTATATAACAATCAGTTGTTATTTAGAACTTACCCATAATCCATGAAGATTACAGTATTCTCTTGCTTTTACAGATTTTCCTTTAGGAACTTCAAAGAAAGCTTCTGGAGCATCCCCTGCTTTTAAATATTTTCTGTAAAGTTTATCTTCATCTACAATAATTTCTATCATAGTGATATAATGATTTTCAAGCATTGGGTGTGCTGTTTCTTTCCCAACTTTTATAAGATATCCATTTTCTTTTTCTTCAATATAAGGAACATGTTTTTCTTTTGCTGCGTCTTCTGTGTGTTCTTCCAGCTTTTCAACTTTAATTCCGTCAGCTTTTCCTGTACACTCTTTGCTTTCCTTGTAAATAACTTCTGCTACCATTCCGCATTCAGACTTAAAAAGATCTAATTTTTCCATTTCATTCCTCCTTATTCTTTAATTTCTCTTTATTAAGAGAATTTAATTTTTTATCATTTGTTCATGACAGTGTTTGCATATACCTTTGAAATATATATGTTTTTCTTTTATTTCAAAGCCTTCCAAACCTGCAAGATCAAGTGTATCACTGTTCATTTCTATATCATAAATATTTCCACATTTCTCACATTTAAAATGACCGTGAAGTTCTAAATAAGCATCATACCTCGTTTCATTTTCTTCTATAACAAGAATATTTACAATTTTCTTTTCTATAAAAAGATTAAGAGTATTATATACAGTTGTTTTTGAAAGAGTTGGTATTTCTTTATTCAAGGCTCTATATATAGTATCAACAGTAGGATGTATTCTATTTTGTAAAAGGAACTCATATATTTTCATTCTCTGATAAGACGGCTTTATTCCGTTTTCTTTTAAATATTCCCCAACATTTTCCACATTATGTGTCATTTACATTCCTCCTTTCAGATAATCTCAACAATTTTGTAATGATTATAATTCATTATATAAAAAAATATGAAAAAAGTAAAGTATTAGTTGAGGAATTTCAAAGGCTACAGCTGTTTTTTCATCACATAACGATCTATTCCAGGTTCATATTCATCAAGTTCTAAGGATTCTATATAATAATCAAGATTCTTGTAAAGTGTTATTGCTTTTTCATTTTTAGGATCTACAGTGAGAGATATTACTTCTATTCCATAATTTTTAAAATAATTTTCACAATGAACAAGAAGATTAGTTCCTATTCCCTGTTCACGATATTTTTCCATTACAGAAAAGCCATAAAGAAAAGCTTCTGGTCTATCAAAGGCAACCATAAATTCTGCTGCTCCTATAACGATTCCATTTTCAACAACAGCAAAAACTCTTCCAAATTTTACTATCGGCTTTAATATCCATAAATCTACTCCACCAAATCTTCCAAAAGTAGATTTTTCCATTTCCACAATTCCGTCCATCAAATCTTTATCTTTTATGGATACTTCCACTATTTTCATAATCTCTCCCTAATATTCAATCTTTGTAAGATAAAGTCCTCCTGGCTCAGCAACTTCTATCTTTCTTTGGATATGAGGCTCATTTAAAAGAAGTTCTAAATAATTTTCTGGTTTTCTTTTAAAATATACATCAAGTGCTGTTCCTACGATTATTCTAACCTGAGTTTTTAAAAAAGCACTTCCCTCTATATATATCCCTATCTCACTTTCCTTTTTATAATATACATCTATTTTATATATCTCTCTTACAGTTGTTCTGTTATTTTCATCTTTTATTCTGAAATTATTAAAATCATGTTTTCCTTCTAAGACAGAAAGTATGCTTTTTAATTTTTCAGGATTAACTTCTTTTGATATATATGTCTTATATCTTCTTGAAAAAACATCTTTTTCCCATGTTATTATATATTCATAAGCTCTTGCTTTAGGCATATAACGAGCATTAAAACTCATATCTTCTTCATCTATATCAAAAATAGAAATATCTGAAGGAAGAAGTTTATTAACTGCTCTCTGTAAATTTTCAAGAGGTATGGTAAGAGTGGAATCTATTATAAAATTTGAAACCTGCATTCTAGCATGAACTCCTCTGTCTGTTCGCCCTGCTGTGATTAGGTTTACTTCCTTTTTTAAAATTATATTTAATACTCTTTCAATTTCTCCTTGTACAGTTCTTTTATCTGGTTGCCTCTGAAAACCATAAAAATCACTGCCATCATAAGAATATGAAATTTTTATATTTCTCATACACTCTCCTGAAAATAATTAATAATTCAATACATATAGCATATAGCTAAAGCAAAGAATTGTCAAATTTATTCATCTTTCCTTTTATTTTATTCGTACCGACTAAAACTTAATAAATAAAATTTTTAATTATTATAATTTTCTATAATCTTATCTCTTACAATATTGTTTAAATTTTTCTTTTCTTCATCAGAAAGAATAGAAATGTCAATAGGTTTTTCTACTATAAGCTTTACTTTCCTGTTTCTGCTTACTGCTATGCTTCCTCTTTTCTGAATATTTATTGCCCCGCATATTGTCATTGGAACAATAATTCCATTTGTATCAAGAGCCAGTTTAAAACTTCCTTTTTTAAAATTTCCAATTTCTCCTGTAAGACTTCTTTCTCCTTCTGGAAAAATAACTGTTGGATAACCTTCTTTTACTATTTTAACTGCTTTTTTTATACTTTTTATACCTTCTCTGGGATTGCTTCTGTCTAAAAATATATACTTCCCTCTTCTCATCCATCTATGAAAAAAAGGCCATGATTCCATCTCTTTTTTTGCAACAAAACCAAGATCAAATTTTATTCCTGAAAGAATAACAGGAATATCAAAATTGCTTTGGTGATTTGCTATTAAGACTATTCCTTTTTCTCTATTCAAATGTTCAAATGCTTCCTTATCTTTATATACTACTTCAACTTTAGTTCCAAGAACCTTTAAAAAGCAACAACTTATATCACGCAAATTTTTTCTAGCTGTAAAAGTTTTTTTCTTTTTATTTTTATAAAAATGTGCAGGTATAAAAGTTATCTCTTTATATATAAAAAGACAAACAGCAGAAACAGTAGCAAGTATTATTCCAAACATGAAACCTCCTATCAAAGATTTTCAACAGCTTTTTTTATAGTACTGTATTCAAAACCTTTTCTCATTAAACTTTCAACTTTTTTTCGGTATTCTTTATCCCCCATTCTCTCCCATAATTTTTGAATCTCTGTAATTTCATTATCTATATTTTCACTTAAAAGTTCTCTGACTAATGAGCCTTTTATCCCTTTTAAAGCAAGCTGATATTCAAGCTTTTTCTTACCCCAATTTTTATGAGATTCTATGAATGATTTTGCAAAGTCACCGTCGTTTAAATAACACATGTTATTTAATTTCGTAATCACTTTAGATATTATAATTTTTTCTTTGTATTTTGTCAAAAGTTTTGTTTCAAGTTCCTTGGTACTGTAATCTCTTTTTCCTAAAAGCCAATAAGAAAAAGAAAGAGCCGAAGATTCGGCTAAAAGCATATAGCTTTCCCTATCAATCTCCATGCTCTCTTTCATATTGTATTCTTTTATTATATTTTTTTGCAAAGAAAATTCAGCACCGTTTTCAAAAAGAATTTTATTCTTCTGAATCCTCAAAATTTTCATTTTCTTCCACATCCTCTTCTTCAGTGCCTGTATGAGCTGTTCCTATTGCATTTTTAGCTTTTAGCTCGTCATAAATTGCATTGAACAAGTCTGCTTCTTCTTCAAGTCTTGCTTTTACATTTTCTTTACCTTGTCCAAGTCTTATATCTCCATAACTGAACCATGCTCCTGATTTAGAAACTATATTTGCTTCAATAGCAGCATCAAGAACTTCTCCTACTCTTGATATTCCCTTTCCGTACATAATCTGGAATGAAGCTTCTTTAAAAGGAGGAGCAATTTTATTCTTTGTTACTTTAACAAGAACTTCATTTCCTATTATATCGTCTCCCTGTTTTACAGATCCTACTCTTTTTATTTCCATTCTTACAGAAGCATAGAATTTAAGAGCTTTACCTCCTGTTGTTGTTGTCTGAGGTCCAAATCCAAATCCTCCTATTTTATCTCTTATTTGGTTAATAAAAATAAGAGTTGTTTTTGATTTATTAAGAGTTCCTGTTAACTTTCTAAGAGCTTTTGACATAAGTCTTGCCTGAAGTCCCATTTGTTGATCGCTCATTTCTCCATCTATTTCTGCTTTAGGAACAAGTGCTGCAACTGAGTCAACTACTATTACATCAACAGCTCCTGAACGAACTAGCATGTCTGCTATTTCAAGAGCCTGTTCTCCAAAATCAGGCTGAGATATAAGCATTTCATCAATATCAACTCCAAGAGCTTTTGCATACACAGGATCAAGAGCATGTTCAGCATCTATAAATGCAACTACTCCTCCCATTTTTTGTGCTTCTGCTATAATATGAAGAGCTATAGTTGTTTTTCCTGAGCTTTCAGCTCCATATATTTCTACTATTCTTCCTCTTGGAACTCCTCCAAGCCCAAGGGCAGCATCAAGATTTATGCTTCCTGTAGGAATTACATCTATATTCATTGAAGCATTTTCTCCAAGCTTCATTATAGACCCTTCACCAAAATCTTTTGTAATCTGCTTTATTGCATTTTCAAGTGCTTTGTTTTTATCAACTGCTTCATTTTTTTTAACTGCCATATGAGTAGAACCCCCTTAAATTAATTAGTTACTTTATCCATATATTTTTCTATCTCTTTTAAAATTATATCTTCACTCAATTTATTCATACAATTAAGATGTCCTTTAGGACATTCTCTGTTTCCATGAAGGCTGCACGGAGAACAAATTTCATCTTTATAAATTAAAGTGCTGTTTTCATCATACTCAAACATTCCAGGATCAGTAGGGCCAAATATTACATAAGTACGACATCCTACACCTCTTCCTATATGAAACGGACCAGAATCATTTGTTACCATAAGCTTTGCTTTTGAAAGAAGTGCTCCACTTTCTTTAAGAGAAAGTTTTCCAGCAAGATTTATACATACATCTCCACTTATTTTATTTATGTGGTTACATCTTTCTATATCTTCCCGTCCTCCTATGAGAACTGTTTTTATTTTATATTTTTCATAAAGTTTTTTAGCAAGATTTCCAAAACCTTTTTTAGTCCATTTTTTAGTCTCTTTTGAAGCTCCAGGAGCCATTACAAAAAATCCTTCATACCCTTTTACTTTTTCTAAATCTTTTTCAGAAAAGGAAAATAAAAGTTCTTCTCCTCTATATTTAAGTCCCAATTTTTTAAAAGGCTTAAAGTAATTTTTTACAATAGTATCATCAACATGATATTTTATAAGTTTCATTTTTACCAAAAGAGATTTCCACCATTTTCTCTTTGGATATACAAGAACTTTTGCTCCAGAAGAAGCTATTTGCTTAGATATAATTTTTGATCTTATTTTACTATGAAGATCAAAAACATAGTCGTACCCATTCCCTGCTAATTTTTTTCCAAAAGCTACCATATTTTGATATCCATCATTTTCTTTTTTATCAAAAAGAATAAGATTATCAATATAAGGCACTCCTTCTATGGAATCTTTAAAATTTTTCATAACAAGAAAATCAACCGTCATATCTGGATATTTTTCTTTCAGCTGTTTTAAAACAGGAGTTGTAAGAATAACATCTCCTATTGAACTAAGCCTTATAATAAGTATTCTCACAATTACATCACTAACCTTTATTTCTTAATTTTTTTCTGAAATCTCCCCACCAATGAAGATAACTGTTTAAAAGCTTTGCACCTTTAAAATAAAAAGCTTTTGTATCTATATATTCATCTAAATCAAAAAAACAACTTTCTCTTAAATATATATATTCATACATTTCTCCAAATTTTCCATATATATTTTTAAGAAGTTTACAATCTATAAGATATATTCTGCTGTCTGTAACAAGAAAATTTTCTATTTGAGAATCTCCATGAAGAAATCCTTTTTTATGAATTTCTCTAAGAGAACTGCATACAATATCAATATCTTTTTCTGTACTTGCTCTGCTTTCTATGTATTCACTTACAGAAAGGGAATCAACAGTCATTCCAAATCTTCTTTTTTCAAGTGCAAGAAAAGGTCTTGGAGCATTAAAGCCATTAAGCATAAGTTTTTCCAACTGCTTACATTCCCTCATGCTTTCGCCACCTCTAAATATAGAAAGGAATCTCTGCCATTTTCTTCTATTTTTCTCTTTTGGAACTTTCAAAACATATCTTTTCCCATTTATCCTAATGACTTCAACAAGACTTCTGCTATCATCTTTTAAAGTTCTTAAGACTGTATAATCTCTGCCCTTTATCCTCGTATAAAAATCCACAGTATCTTTCTGGTTATAATATATATAATCTCTGCCTTCTTTTCTTCTATCCATTTTTATCTTTTCCCAAATATTTTTTTATAGCTTCTGTCACTGCTTCAGGAGTAATATCTCTCATACATTTAAAATGTCCTTCAGGACATTTTTTTCCTCCGTGCATTCCACAAGGTCTACAAGAAAGATTATTTATTTCCATTACTTCACTGTTTCTGCTCCAAGGGAAAAAACCAAACTCTTTCACTGTTGGACCAAATAATGCTATTATTCTTGTATTTTCAGAAGCTGATCCTATATGAACAGGAGATGAGTCATTTGTTAGTAATACATTTCCTTTTTTTAAAACTGCTGCTAAATCTAGGAGAGAAGTTGCTCCTCTTAAATCTATAATCTTTTCTTTATGAAGAGAAAGAGACATTTCTTCCTTTCCTCCAACTGCAATAATTCCTATATTTTCATCTTCTGAAAGCTTATCAATAACCTCATTAAAATATTCCACAGGCCATTGTTTTGTAAACCATTTACTTCCTGGAGCTATAATTACAGTTTTTTTATTTTCAAGATTATTTGCTTTCCAAATATTTGCAACCTTCTCAAGAGAATCTTTATCTGGAAAAAGTTCTATTTCGTATCTTTTTCCATTCGTTTCAGGACAATCTATAAATGATAAAAGTTTTTCAACTTCATGCTTAGATTTATCATAATGAATTTTTTCTGTAAAGAAAAATCTTCCTGCTGCATTGTCATATCCCTTTCTTACAGGAGATCTTGAAAGCCACGAAAGAAAAGAACTTCTAAGATATCTGTGAGGAGTTATCACAAGATTAAAATTTTCATATCTAAGTCTTTTTCCAAGTTCATAAATACCTCTTATTCCTTTATGAGCTCCTCTTTTGTCATACTCTATTATCTCATTTATATATGGATTATTTTTTAAAACTGCCGCTCCTGCAGGTGTTGTTACATAAGCTAAATATGAATCAGGATATGATTCTTTTATTTTCCTTACAAGAGGTGTAGAAAGAACTATATCCCCTATAAAGGCTGTATGTATTATTAATATTCTCAATTTTTCACCTCTTACTTCTGATTTTTCAAAAGCTTTTCTTCTAAAAGAGTTAAAATTTCTTCTTCAACAGATTCGTCATAAGAATCAAAATATTTATGTGAATAATCTTCTTTCATTTTTCTCTCAGGTCTATCTGGAATTACATACTCTGCATTAGGATTATTATAAACTCCCCATCTTACAGGGCTTTGTGTTTTCTTATTTGGGTATATAGCAACTATTTCTTTTTGAAGAGAACCTGCTATATGAGTAGGACCTGTTGATCCTCCAAAATAAACTTTTCCTTTTTCAATAATTGCAGCAAGATTTAAAAGAGAACCACCATTTGCAAAAAGATATACTCTCTCTCTTCCTATTTTTTCTATTATTTTTTGTCCTCTTTCTTCCTCTGAAATATGACATGTAATAATTATATCCATACCTTTTATCCTGTCATATATTTTTTGAAGAAGAGAAACATACTGATCATCTGTAATATTTTTTGCAGATCCCCCCATAAAAGGATTTACAACAAGAGAAATATTTCCTATATTTTTTTCTTTAAAAAATATCTCTGCTACTTCTCTATGAGAATCTTCAAGATAAATTTTAGTTTCTATCTCAAAAACTTTTTCAAATCTCTCAGAATCTATTTTTTTTATAAGATCAAGATTATAGTCAGCTTCATTTTTTACAGACTTTGATCTTTTCTGATAGACTCCCTGATTAAAAGCAAAGAAAGAAGATATTTTTGAAATAGGTCCTATTCTTCTTTTTGCTCCACTGGCTTTTGCAAGTTTTGCTATATAACTGTCATTATAAAGTGCCACAAATATATCAGCATTAAAATATTTTATTTTTTCAAGAAGTTCTTCCTGTCTGAAATCATCTATTTTATAAACTCTATCCACAAAAGGAAGATTTTTTACTATTTCATAATTATAATTTCTTACTAGAAGAATTATTTCTGCCTCAGGATACATTTTTTTCGCCATAAAAAAGCTAGGAATAGATAGTATCAAATCCCCTATTTTATCCGTTCTTGATATTATTATCTTCATAATATACTCCATTTTTATATATTTCTCTTAATTTAAAATACTTAACCATGGAATACATAGCACTTGCTGAAGCTATCATAAGTCCTTCTATTCCATCTAAAAATCCTAATCTTATTATATACATTTTAATAAATTTATATATTGGATTAAATATTATCTGAAGTGCTGAAGGTTTTTTACCTTTTCTGTAATAATCAAGAGCTCCTTCAGTTGTATATCTGTTAAATTTTACAAAATAATCTTGAATTGTAAGATAACTATGATGAAGTATATCTTCTTTTAAAGTATAAACTTTTTTATCAGTCTTAAATTCTTCATGAACCATGTTATCATTAAATCTTCCTGCTGATTTTTTAAAAAGTCTTATATGATAGGAATTACTCCATCCTCCATGTTTTAATTTTTTCCCAAAACACACAGAAGTAAAGTTTACTGTAAATACTTCACCTTCAATTTCTCCATTTTTTATTCTTATTATTTTTTCTTTTAAAGCAGGAGAAATTTCTTCATCAGCATCTATGTTTAAAATCCATTCGTTTGAGGAACTATCTATAGCTTTATTTCTCTGCATTCCATATCCAAGCCACTTTTGATATATAAATTTTGCCCCAAACTTTTCTGCTATTTCTTTTGTTCTGTCTGTAGAACCACTATCCACTATAACTATTTCATCTGCAAATTCAGCTACTGAATTAAGAGTTCTCTCAAGTATTTTTTCTTCGTTAAGTGTTATCATTGCAACTGATAATCCCATAATCATATCCCCTTTAAAATTTTATGATACCCAACCATATATTTTTCCAAGTAAAAGATTTCTTCCTATCATAAGATTAATTTTAAATTTTTCAGGTGTAAATTTTCTAAGTTCTATTCTTCTTATCATATCCCAATTTGGTGAATATGAATTTGTTCCTTTCTTAGTAGTAATAAATCCTTTTACTCCAAGAGTTTTTAAAAGCTCAATTGTCTTTTTATTTCTGTGTCCCCATGGCCAGCAGAAATACTCAACTTTATTATTTAATTTTTCCTCTATTATAGATTTATTAATTAAAAATTCCTCTTTGATACGATTTTCTGCATCTTCTTCTGTTTCAATCATAACATATGGTTCTATATGTTCATCTATATATTTTTGACCTAAAGATAAAATTTCCTTTTCATCTTTTCCTTTTAAATCTGAAATATAAAAATCTCTAAACTTTTTAAAAAATTCTTTATTTATTACTATTCCAGGGCCTGAATATTCTCCACGCTTAGGAAATTTTGGAAATCCTTCTTCAATATCTCCATAAAGAAAAATATCTGTACAATCCATACTATCTTCTTGAAACACACCTTGAAATTCCAAAGTTTTAAATTCAGCCATATGTTTATGAGAATGAGACTGAAAGTCAACAAGTCCACTTTCATACATTTCTTTTATTTCTGACCAAGTCATATACTGCTCTGTTGTCCCATCATTAAGAGCATTATATTTTTTTATTGCATTATAATTTGCAATTCCATTTTTTTCTATTTTTGTTTCTCCCCATCTTTTTTCGCCTATATATAAAGTATTCAGAAAAATTGTTGCTTTCATGTTATATTTTTTTAAAAGTGGAAAAACAATTTTGTAGTTATCATAATATCCATCATCAAAAGTTATAAGAACACTGTTTTTAGGTGTCTCTTTTTTCCCATATTCAGAAACTGTAATAGTCTTCATATTTTTTTCTTTAAGAATTTTTAAATGTTCTTCAAAAAGTTCAGGTGTTACATTTGAAAGAGAATTTACTTGATGGTAAAGAAAAACTGGAATTCCCTTTCCGGTAAAAATAATAACTGCCACTGCAATAATTATTAATATATATATCATAAAATTCCTCCAAATTTATCCAAATAGACATATTATTATATAAATATAAGCATATAAAAAAATATATTTAACTTTATTTTTATTTATCTATAAATAATTATATCAGATTAATTTTTTTTAATCTATATTTATATTTTTTATTTATCAAATATTTCATTTATAAAGATTAGAAGTTTTTTCCCCTTTTTCTTTAAACCATCTACGAAGTTCTTCAGGCTCTAATATTTCAGCTTCATTCCAAAAACATGAAAAATATCTTTTTCCCTGAAGCTCTGAACATTGGAATTTACAAATATTTCCTTTTTGTTCTAAAAGTTTAGGTCTGTATGTTTTTATCACTTTTAAAATTCTAAGTCCTTCATCTGTAAATCTTACTGTTACATTTTTGTTATAAGAAAGAAATGGATCAAAATTTTCTATAACTTTATTAACAAATTCCATTTCTTTATCATAATTTTTTTTCTCAGTAACATAAACTGATTTTATGTTTCTAAGTGTAAAATTTTTAAATTTACTTTCATCTTCATCATATGAAAAGATATAATTTTTAAGCTCCAGTTCAGAAGATCCCATATAATAAGGAGATATAATTTTTTTAATTTCATCTGCAAAAGTAACTATAATTTTTTTCCTATTTTCTATTGCATACATTATTTTTTCAGCAGTATTCTTAAAAATAAAAAGTTCCCTGCTTTTTTTTGACTGCTGTGCATAATAAAGAAATATATTTCTAAAATATTCAGCTTCTACTTCTATATTTTTTTCAGCTAAAAAAGAATAATAGTTTTCAAGATTTCTTTTATTTAAATTAAACTGAATAATTTTTTTAGAGCCATTATATTTATAATTATATACTTGTTTAAATCCATCTGATTTTTCAAAAATATAATTGCACAAGAAATTTTTCGTGATTCCAAAGTCTTCCAAATCACTTTCTATTATTTTATATATTTCATTAGGAATTGTTATTCTAAGTTTTTTTTCCATAAAATACCCCTTAAATAGTTTCTCTATTATTTAGAATAACATTTTTTTCACAATATTACAAATTCATATTTTATGAACAAAAAAAATATTTTTTTCATTGAAATATATAGTTTTTTAATTGTATATAAGAACAAAATATTTAACTTATTGAAGTATGGATATATTTTTATATAAATTATAAAATACTGATAATGACAAAAGATTTAGATAAAAGGATACTGTAATGTATCTTTAATACATAAATCGGAGAGGAAATATTTATGACAAAAAATAAAAAAACTTTTTGGGAAAATTATCGTTTTTCTATAATACTTCTTGGTTCAATTATCTTAGGAAGTATTCTTGGAGGAATTTTAAAAGAAAAAGCCTCTATACTTAAACCTTTTGGAGATCTGTTTATAAATGCTATGTTTACAATCGTTGTTCCTCTTGTTTTTGTAACAATAAGTAGTTCTGTTGCAAGCATGAGTAATATGAAAAGACTTGGAAATATCTTAAAAAGTCTTCTTCTTGTTTTCTTTTCAACAGGTTTTATAGCATCAATTATTATCATATTCATTGTTTTGGTTTATCCTCCTGCACAGGGAATAAATCTTAATCTTCCTCCTGCTGAAGCATTAAAACCGTTTCAGACTGGAGATCAAATAGTAGCTGCACTTACTGTTACAGATTTTCCGCAGCTTATTTCAAGAAGTAACATGCTTCCTCTTATAATTTTTTCTATCGTATTTGGGCTTTGTGTAAATATGGTAGGAGAAAAAGGGAAAGTTATAGCAAATGGACTTGAAGTTCTTGCTGCTGTATTTTTAAAAATGATTAATCTTTTAATGTATTATGCACCAATTGGTCTTGGAGCTTACTTTGGAGCATTAGTTGGGCAATATGGACAAGAACTTTTAGGTTCTTATGCAAGAGCAATGCTTATATATTATCCCCTATGCCTTGCTTACTTGTTTATTGCTTTCCCTGCTTATGCTTATATCTCAGCTGGGACAGAAGGACTTAAAGCATTAAAATATGTCATTTCCCCTGCAATTACAGCAGTAGCTACTCAAAGTTCTATTGCAACACTTCCTGTAAATTTGGAAGCATGTGAAAATATAGGTGTTCCTAAGGACATCAGAGAAATTGTTCTTCCTATAGGAGCTACTGCACATATGGATGGAACATGTTTTAGTACTATTTTAAAAATCTCTTTCCTTTTTGGAATCTTTGATATTCCATTTACTGGAATAGGAACTTATGTAAGTGCTGTTCTTATTGCTTTAGTAGGAGGAGTTGTTATGTCAGGAGTTCCTGGAGGAGGACTTATAGGAGAAATGTTCATAGTTTCTATATATGGATTCCCTCCTGAAGCATTTCCTATAATAGCTACAATAGGATACCTTGTAGATCCTCCTGCAACAATGATTAATGCCAGTGGTGATACTATTGCCTCTATGCTTGTAGCAAGACTTGTAGAAGGAAAAGATTGGATTTTAAAAGGAAAACAGGAAGCATAGTTACAAAACTTAATAATTTTTGACATTTCTTTCTCCCTAAAGTATAATATCAATGTAATTCTGGGGAGAATTAAATAAAAGGTCTTAAGAAAGCTGCTTGGGCATATCTTAAGACCTTTTTGTTTATAAATCTAATATCTAAATACTTCTTTGTCGTCGTGTATTCCTGAAGTATCAATTTCTATTTTTCTTAGAGTAAAGTTTTGATCTTTCATTTCTTTTAAAATTTCATTTAAAGAATCTGCTATTTTATCTGCATAAAGTTTATAGTTTTTTGTATCAACATTAGAACCTCTTGCAAGTTCAATATCAACTTCAACTCCTCCATCTCTTTCTATATCAACTTCTATTTCTTCAACATTTATATTTTTTCCAGCCTCAAGAACAGGGAAATTTTGATAAAGTTTGCTCTCAATCATATGTTCTTCCCTATCGTAATGCTCTGCAAAAGCTGCTGCTGTCATAAGAAAAAATAAAGCTGCTGCTATTTTTTTCATTTTTTATCCCTCCTTGATATTGATATTTATTTTTTAGATATTCTTTAGACGATTAAAAATACAAAAAAGGTATAATTTTTTATTTTTATTTTTTAAAAGGAAATCAGACACTTTATCAGTAATAAAAGAATAGGAGGGATATTATGAGTTTTAATGAAATTATATTAAAAAAAATTATTTTTAAACCTAAAATTACTTTTCTTTCTCTTGCTGTTGGTATGTTGATATTTATAGTATCTCCATATGAATTTAAACTTAATGCTGCTATCTTTCTTTCTATTGAAGCACTTATTTTATGGGGAGCTTCTGCTATAGATAATGCTATAATTTCAGTTCTTTTTTTAGCTGGAGCTACTTCTCTTTCTCTTGCGCCTTATAAAATTCTGTTTCAATTTCCTGCAACAGAAAATTTTTATCTTATAATTCTATCCTATTTAATCACTAAAGGTGTTACAGATACAGGAACTGCTTCTGTAATTTCAAAAAGTATTATGGAAAAGATAGCAAAAACTCCTATAAAGTTTATATTTTTCTCTTATATAGCAGGTTTTTTGCTAATTTTTTTCATACCTCAGCCTTTTCCAAGGGTAATTCTTCTTGCTGCTTTTTATAGAGAATTCTTTAAAAGTCAAAATCTTACAGCAGACAGTAAAGAAATACTTTATTTCAGTATATTCACAGCTTCAACATTTACATCTATGTTTTTTATGAGTGGAGATATGCTTCTTAACTATGTAGTTGTAGCTATTTCTGGAGCTCAAATAAACTGGGCTCAATGGGCTTTATATATGTCTTTGCCTGCAAGTGTTACTTGTATTCTGACATTTATTCTCTTCATAGCTGTTTTTAAAAAAGAAATAAAGAATTCTCATTTTATTATTTCTGAGAAAAAAAATAAAAAAGTTTTATTAACTGCTGAACAGAAAAAAATGTTTTTTATATGTCTTATAATATTTATCGGATTTGCTTCTCAAAGTTTCCATCATATGAAATCTGTATATATTATGCTTATAGGAGTAATTCTTGGATTTACTTTAAAAATTATAAAACCTGATGCAATAAAAAATATTAATTGGAAACTTCTTATATTTTTTACAGGAGCATTTTCAGTAGGTGGTGTTTTAAATTATTCAGGGGCAGCAGATATTATAACAAAAAAACTTCTTGTTCTTGTCCCAGTAGGAAATTTTAATGAAAAAATAATTTTCCTTATAATAATTACTCTTATTCTTAATTTTTTTCTTGGCAGTGCTGTAACTACTTCATCAGTTGTAATTCCTACAATAGCACAACTTGGAATACTTCCTCCTCATTCTGCTGTTCTCACTCTTTTTGTTTATACAGTAGTGAGCATTCAGTACATACTTCCTTTTCACCATGCTACAGTAATGGTAGGATTTGGAGAAGGACTTTACGGCAATAAAGTAATAATAAAATATGGTATTCTTCTTACTGTTCTTACATTCTTTATTGTCCTTTATATATGTATTCCATGGTGGAAATTTATAGGTATCTTATAATAAAAGAGAGCTGGTACAAATTACTACCAGCTCTCTTCATATGAGTTAAAATTTATCTAAAATTGGGTTTTTGCCTAAAACTATTTATTATTTATCATAATATCAAGAATTACTTCGTCTGTAACTTTCATTCCATCTTGTCCTAAAATTCCTGCATTTTTAATAGTAGATTCTACATCTCTTCCTACTATTCCTTCTCCAAATAAGAATCTTCTATTTTTCTTAGCTGCAAAGTAAGAATCAAATGCACAAGTAATTCCACTTGCTATTTTTGTAGCACATGAACTTTTTGCTCCGTCACATATAACTCCAGAAAGAGTTCCTAAAGTTGTTTCTATTGCCCATGTAATTTGTTCTAAGCTTAATCCATCTAAGAATGATATTGCTCCTGCTGCTCCTGCACTTGCACAAATTGCTCCACAATATGCTGAAAGTCTTCCTATATTACTTTTAATATGAATTGTAGTCATGTGAGAGAAGAAAAGTCCTCTTATTAATTCTTCGTGAGAAATTCCTTTCATTTCACAGAATTTTATAACACCTAAAGATGCTGTCATTCCTTGGTTTCCACTTCCACTTGTTGTCATAACTGGCAAAGAACATCCGTTCATTCTTGCATCGCTTCCTGCACTTGCAAAACTTGCCATATTATTTCTGATATCGTTTCCGTAAACTCCCTCTTCAATTCCTTCTTTTATTGTTTTTCCTATAGCAATTCCCCAGTCATTAGTAAGTCCTTCTTTTGCTATTGCTGTATTATAGTCTATAACTTTTTGGAATATTGGTTCTATAAGAGAAAGATCTATAGTTTTTGCAAGTTCATAAATTAATTTTACAGAAAGGAAACTTCTGTCAGTCATTACATCTCCACCACATTTATCATCACAAGAACATCCTTTTACTTCTTGTCCATTTTTCATAATTTTTGTGATATTTGTATGGTAATTTTGAATTTCTACCATTGCAGTATCATTTCCACAAGTTCCTTCTATTCTTATATATAATTTTACATCTCCTTTATTTAGATATACATTTATTTTTCCTGATTTTACATATTCTCTTACTTCTGGAAGACGAGCTGTGTCAACATGAGATATAACCATTAATTCTCTTTCGCAGTTTCCTAAAATAGCTCCCATTGCAACAGAGGCTTCAATTCCTACCATTCCTTCAGAATTAGGTATTTTAACACTCTTAACATTTTTTATCATATTTCCTGAAAGATAAATATCTATTTTTTCAGGAACATTTCCTAATACACTTGTAAGTTTACTTGCTGCATAAGCAATAGCTATAGGTTCTGTACATCCTTCTGCAGGTATTATTTCTTCATTTAATATACTTAAAATTTTATCAATCATCTTTTCCTCCTAAATTTTTCATTTTATAATTCACTTATATAATAAGCAAATTTTATGCCATAATAAAAAAATATTTTTTTACCATAACTTCTGTTTTAATATATCATTTACATTTTTTTATTTTTTATTTTAATTTTCATTTTGAAAATAATTTTCATTTTGAAAATTATAAATTATATATTTTTTCAAATTGAAAATTTAATTATATATTTTATTATTTTTTTTATTTTTGTTCTAAAAAAGTTTTTTTAAACTTATTTTATACATTCTTTAAATATGATAAAATAAAAATATCTTAGAATTTACGAAAGGATACAGTATGATTAGAAAATTAAACAATACCGACTTAGATGAAGTTATTAAAATATGGCTGAATGAAAATATTAAAACTCATTTTTTCATTTCACCAGAATATTGGAAAAGCAATGAAACTACTGTAAAAAATCTTCTTCCTCTTGCTGAAGTATATATTTATGAAAAGAATGAAAAGATTGTTGGATTTATAGGATTGGATAATGATTATATAGCAGGAATATTTATAAAATCTGATGAACAATCTAAAGGAATAGGAAAAAAACTCCTTAATTTTGTAAAAACTTTTAAAACGGAACTTAATTTAAATGTCTATATTAAAAATATAAAAGCTGTTAATTTTTATAAGAGAGAAAACTTTAAAATAAAAAAAGAAACCGTTGATTCTAATACTGATGAAAAAGAGTTTTTTATGACTTGGAAAAAGGAATAAATAAAAAAAGACACATTTTTGTGTCTTGATATTTTTATAATGGCGGGAGTGACGAGATTCGAACTCGCGACCTCCTACGTGACAGGCAGGCGCTCTAACCAACTGAGCTACACCCCCATTTTAATGGTGGTCACAATAGGACTTGAACCTATGACCCCCTGCTTGTAAGGCAGGTGCTCTCCCAACTGAGCTATGCGACCATATATATTTAATTAAGTGGTGCTCAGAGGCGGAATCGAACCACCGACACGGGGATTTTCAGTCCCCTGCTCTACCGACTGAGCTATCTGAGCAGTTTTTATTTAAAAAAATGGCGGAGAACTAGAGACTCGAACTCTAAAGCCTTACGGCGTCGGTTTTCAAGACCGATTCCTTACCAATTAGGATAGCTCTCCGTGCATTATTCATAAAGTAATGGTACCCCGTAGGGGAATCGAACCCCTGTTTCCAGAGTGAAAATCTGATGTCCTAACCGTTGAACGAACGGGGCAATTGAGTGGTGGATCTAATTGGAATCGAACCAATGACCACTCGGTTATGAGCCGAGTGCTCTAACCAGCTGAGCTATAGATCCATATGTTTTTTATAATGGCGTGTCTGAAGAGATTCGAACTCCTGACCCACGCCTTAGAAGGGCGTTGCTCTATCCAGCTGAGCTACAGACACATAAATGGTGCGTCATACTGGATTTGAACCAGTGACAACACGATTAAAAGTCGTGTGCTCTACCTACTGAGCTAATGACGCATATATGGAGCGGGAAACGAGGGTCGAACTCGCGACATTCAGCTTGGAAGGCTGACGCTCTACCAACTGAGCTATTCCCGCATATGTGTTATTGAACCACTACTTTACTATTAAATTTTTGGTGGCGGGGATAGGATTTGAACCTATGACCTTCGGGTTATGAGCCCGACGAGCTGCCAGCTGCTCTACCCCGCGAAATGGTGCCTAGAGCCGGAATCGAACCGGCACGGTACTAAGTACCACGGGATTTTAAGTCCCGTGCGTCTACCTGTTCCGCCATCCAGGCTTCTCAAGTTCAGTGTTTTTTCAAACCTGTTTTCTTAAGACAAGAGTAATAATACCATATATATTATTTTCTGTCAACAAAAAAAATAAAAATTTATAAAAAAATTTTTTACAATCTTTTTTTTCTAATAATTTCAATGGTTTTCATATGTAAAAATTTATAAAATTATTTTAAATTTTAAATGTTCTTCTGCATATTTTAGAAAAATTTTTTTATTTTTTTCTCCTGAAATTAAATTTTCTTTTTCTTTTTTTGTTAAATTTTTTATAAAATATTCTAATTTTCCAGCTTCACTCCTATTTTTTACTTTAAAACAAGCACAAATTTCTTTAGGTTTTCTCACTTTTGTATACTTTGCCCCTTTTCCTTCACAATGTTCTTTATACCTTCTTTCAATATCAGTTGTTATTCCAGTATATATAGAGTTATCAAAGCATCTTATCATATATACAAACCATATTTTATCACAACTTCCATTCATAATTTATATACCTCTTTTTTATTTTTTTTAAATTTTTCTACCATTTTTATACAGATATAAGATATAATTTATAAGGAAATAGTTTTTACCAATACAGTTTAACATAGTTTTTAATCTTAAGGAGGAATTTTTTGGATAATTTTAAGGGAGAAAGAGAAGTAAGAATTTATGAACTTGCAGTGACTCTTTTTGCAATTACTGTTTTTGCATTCAGCTGTTATGTTTTTCGTCTAAAAGAAAATGTTTTTGAAGGACTGATTAAAATTATAAGTTCCCCTGCAGCTCTTATTACAGATTTTCTTGTTATAGGAGGAATAGGGGCTGGTTTTTTAAACTCAACACTTATTTTTTTCTTTAATCTTTTCCTTATAAGAATTTTAAATATAAAAATAAATGGTCTTATTCTTGCATCAATGTTTACTACATTTGGATTTTCTTTTTTTGGAAAAAATATTTTAAATATTCTCCCTATATATATAGGTGGAATTCTTTACAGTAAATATGAAGGAATAATGTTCAGAGATGTTTTTGTTCCTGTATCCTTTGCCAGTGCCCTTGCACCTTTTATCAGTGAGATAGCTTTCAGAACAAATACATTTGAGTTTTCTTATTTAAATGCTGTTTCTCTTGGGATAATTATAGGATTTATCATAACCCCTCTTGCAGCAAAAATGAAAACTTTCCATGAAGGATATAACCTTTATAACCTTGGATTTACTGCAGGTATCTTAGGAGCTGTTTTTAACAGTATCCTTAAAACATATGGGTTTGAAGTTGCTTCACGAAGACTATTGTCTACAGAATTTGATCCAGCTTTAAAAATTATATGCAGCAGTATCTTTATTCTTCTTATAATAAATGGATTTTTCATTAACAACTGCTCTTTCAAAGGTTATAAGAAACTTTGCTGTGACAGTGGACTTGAAGCAGATTTTGTTGAAAAATATGGATTTGGACTGACTTTTATAAATATGGGAGTCATGGGATTTATTGCTATAGCTTTTCCTCTTCTTTTAGGACAGACACTTAACGGTCCTATGCTTGCAGGAGTATTTACTGTTGTTGGCTTTTCTGCACATGGAAAAACTTATCTCAATACACTTCCTATACTTCTTGGAGTTCTGTTTGCAGGAGTTACAAGTGGCAGCTATGATTATTTCACACTTGCTCTTTCAGGGCTTTTTGGAACCTCTCTAGCCCCTATAACAGGCGTTTTTGGAATGTTCTGGGGATTTGTAGCAGGATGGCTTCACCTTGCTGTTGTAAACAGTATAGGAGTCCTTCATGGAGGAATGAATCTTTATAATAATGGTTTCTCTGCTGGTATTGTAGCAGGATTTATGCTTCCTATTGTAAGAACTGTAAACTCACAGGCTGCAAAAAGAGAAATGCAGTTTTTGAAAAAAAGAAAAGAAATTATGTCTATTATTGAAAAAAGAAAAGTAAAAGATGATGAATAAAAAAGAGGCATATGCCTCTTTTTTTATTCTTTTTCATCAGCAATATTTAAAGTTGCTATCCCATTAAGAGAAAGATTTTCCTCTGGTTTATAACCATTCATAAGTTTATGATATGCAGCTATTGCTATCATAGCTCCATTGTCTGTGCAAAGCTTCATTGAAGGATAACTTACATCTATTCCAAGTTTTCCTCCTTTTTCTTTAAGTTCACTTCTTAAAAGTGAGTTTGCTGCTACTCCACCAGCTATAATTATTTGCTTTACATTTTTATCTTCACAAGCTTTTAAAACTTTTTTACATAAAATATCTACTACAGTTTTTTGAAGAGAAGCTGCAAGATCTTCTTTTTTAAATTCTTCTCCCTTCATTCTCATCTTATTTACATAATTGATAACATTTGTTTTCACTCCAGAAAAACTAAACTCATATTCTCCAACTTTAGGTTCAGGAATTTTTAAGAAATCAGGATTTCCTTCATAATACATTCTATCTATTACAGGCCCTCCTGGATAACCAATTCCTATTACTCTTGCCACTTTATCCATAGTCTCTCCTACAGCATCATCAAGAGTTCCTCCTAAGTTAGTAAACTTATGATTTTCATCTATATAAATAATATTAGTATGTCCTCCTGATACTACTAAAGCTATACATGGAAGTTTTACATCATGTTCTGCAAAATTTGCATATATATGTCCTTTTATATGATGAACTGGAACAAGAGGAATATTATGTCCATAAGAAAGACCTTTTGCAAAAGAAACGCCTACAAGAAGAGCTCCTATAAGTCCTGGTGCATAAGTAACTGCTATATAATCTATATCATCAAGAGTAACTCCAGCCTGAGCTAAACTTTCATCAAGAATAGCTGCAATATTTTTTATATGCTGTCTTGAAGCTATTTCTGGAACAACTCCTCCATATTCTTTATGAATCTCTATCTGAGAAGATATATTATTTGAAAGTATTTCTTTTCCATCTCTTACAACTGCAATAGAAGTCTCATCACATGATGATTCTATTCCTAAAATTAACATCTTTTCACCCCGCTTTTATAAGACAGAAGATTTTTCTATCTAGCAATTATTTCATTTTTTTATTATATCATATTTATAATATTTCTATAATAAAATAAATTTTAAAGTTCTTTAAACTCTAGTTTTCTATTTGTAAAAGTACAAAAATATTTATATCCTAAAGATTTTAAAAGTTCTTTTGCCTCTCCAAAATCTTTTGCAATATCTTCTGCCCTATGTGCATCTGATCCTATTGTTATAATTTTTCCCCCAAGTTCTTTATATCTTGCAAGAATTTCTCTGCACGGATGAAAATCTCCTACTCCATATCTTATTCCTGAAGTATTTATTTCTATTCCTATATTTTTTGAAATTAATTTTTTTAAAATTTTATCTATAAGTTCTTTATGAAGCTCTAAATCTATAATTTTATGATCTGAATGTACTCCTCCCCCATATCTTCTTATAAAATCAAGATGTCCATATACACTTATATCATGATATATATCAAGATTTTCTAAGATTGTTTCAAAATATCTTCTATGAACTTCATTTTTCGTTTTATATTTTAAATAAATATCATTATATCCTACATCCATATGATCAACAGAATGAGATGAGCCTATTATAAAATCCCAGCAATTTGCTTTTAAAACTGGTTCATATCTTTTATATAAATGAGGTTGTATCCCTACTTCAACACCAATTTTTATAATTAATTTATCTTTATATTTTTGTTTATAAGTATTTAATGTTTTAACATACTCATCAATATCAAAAACAAAAAGATCATCTTCTTCCCTATCTGCAAAATCCATATGATCTGTTATTGTTATTTCATCAAGCCCAAGTTCAACAGCTTTTTCAAATATATTTTCTAATTTCTCCTTTGAATCTGCAGAAAATCTGCTGTGAACATGTGAATCTCCTTTGTACATACTCTCTCCTTCTATAATTTGAAACTTTTTATTACTATAATTTATAAAATTTTATAATATTAATATAAAAAAGGCTGAAAGAAATTTCTTCCAGCCAAAAACATTATATTCTTTAGTTTTTAAAACTGTGAATTGGAGCAGGAACTCTTCCCCCTCTTTTTATAAAGTTTTCACAGCTGAATTTATTTACAGGCATAATAGGTGCATATCCAAGAAGACCACCAAATTCTACTGTTTCTCCCACACCTTTACCTATTACAGGAATAAGTCTTGCTGCTGTTGTTTTATTGTTAATCATTCCTATTGCAGATTCATCAGCAATAATTCCTGAAATTGTAGCTGCTGATGTATCTCCAGGAATAGCTATCATATCAAGTCCTACTGAACATACACAAGTCATCGCTTCAAGTTTTTCAAGAGTAAGAGCACCAACTGTTGCTGCTTCTATCATAGCGTGATCTTCACTTACAGGAATAAACGCTCCACTAAGTCCTCCTACATAAGATGACGCCATTACTCCACCTTTTTTAACATTATCGTTAAGAATTGCAAGAGCTGCTGTTGTTCCTGGTGCTCCTGCTTGTTCTAACCCCATTTCTTGGAATATTTCTCCTATACTATCTCCAACAGCTGGAGTAGGAGCAAGAGATAAATCTATTATTCCAAAAGGTACATTTAATCTTCTAGCAGCTTCCTGAGCAACTATCTGACCAACTCTTGTTATTTTAAATGCTGTTTTCTTAACTGTCTCACAAAGCATTTCAAAATCCCCATCTCTTACTTCCATAAGAGCTCTTTTTACAACTCCCGGTCCACTTACACCTACATTTATTACACAGTCTGCTTCTCCAACTCCGTGGAATGCTCCTGCCATAAATGGGTTGTCTTCAACTGCATTACAGAATACAACAAGTTTTGCACATCCTAGGCAATCTCTGTCTTTTGTAAGTTCAGCTGTCTCTTTTATTATTTCTCCCATTCTTTTTATAGCATCCATATTAAGACCATTTCTTGAAGTTCCAACATTTACAGATGAACATACTCTTTCTGTTACAGCCATAGCCTCTGGAATAGAATCTATAAGAATTTTATCAGAAGGTGTACATCCTTTTTGAACAAGAGCTGAAAATCCACCTATAAAGTTTACTCCACACACTTCAGCAGCTTTATCAAGAGTTTTAGCAATACTTACATAAGAATCTGTTTTGCATCCTGCTGCTGCTATTGCTATAGGAGTAACGGATATTCTTTTGTTTACAACTGGTATTCCAAATTGTTTTGCTATTTCATCTCCAACTTTTACTAAATCTTTTGCATAAGTTGTTATTTTTTTATATATATTTTCATTAAATTTTTCTACATCAGGATCTGCACAGTCTATAAGACTTATCCCCATTGTTATTGTACGCACATCAAGCTTAGCTTCAGCTATCATACGGTTAGTTTCCTGAATCTCTACTCTGGAAATCATAGAAGTCCTCCTCTGGTTTTAGATTATTTTTTAGATACGGTGCATGCAGTTAAAAATATCTTCATGTTGCATTGTTATGATAACACCTAAGTCTGTTCCTATTTTAGATAATTCTTCACTTACCATTTCCATAGGTTTTGAAGGTTCAGATATATCAACTATCATCATCATATTAAAGTATCCATCTACAATAGTTTGTGAAATATCAAGAATGTTTATATTCACTTCTGATAAATAAGTACAAACTTTTGCAATAATCCCAACCTTATCTGTTCCTAAAACAGTAATTATACACTTCATTGCTTACCTCCTGAGTTCTCTTTTATTTTAGAATTTTTTCCTGTTTAAAAACAATCACATATATATTTATTTTATTATATCATTTATTTTTCATATTATGAAAATAAAAATAAAAAAAGTAAAATTCTTTAGAATATTTTTATTATATATACAAAAAAAGAGAAGGATTTCTCCTTCTCTTCTTACTATACCCATTAGGGTT
>ERZ773142.568-NODE-568-length-30647-cov-25.1413_pt1 | contig 30647 bp, 32 predicted proteins | sample MGYA00580853_ERZ773142 | MGnify/ENA primary metagenome ERZ773142 (study PRJEB29015, sample SAMEA2737862) | human gut metagenome | biome: human gut; feature: human-associated habitat; material: faeces | place: China | collected 2012 ... | reverse complement strand
CTGGTTCATATCCAGCTTTTTTGATAGCTTCAACCATAAGGTCTAAAGCTCCTTCTGTTCCATTTATTTTAGCAGGAGCATATCCACCTTCGTTTCCTACATTAGTAGAGTCTCCGTTTGCTTTTAATAATTTTCCTAAGTGGTGGAATACTTCACAACCCATTCTCATAGCTTCCATGAAGTTAGAAGCTCCAACTGGTTGAATCATGAACTCTTGCACATCAACTGCAGAGTCAGCATGAGATCCTCCGTTTAGAATGTTCATCATAGGTAGAGGTAATTCAGTAGTATTTACTCCTCCTAAGTATTTGTATAATGGCATTCCTAAAGCTTCTGCTGCAGCTTTAGCTACTGCAAGAGAAACACCTAATATAGCGTTTGCTCCTAATCTTCCTTTATTTGGAGTTCCGTCTAAAGCGATCATAGTTTTATCTATTCTTACTTGATCTAAAGCATCCATTCCTAAGATAGCTTCTTTGATTTCAGTGTTAACATTTTTAACTGCTGTTAAAACACCTTTTCCTAAGTATCTTGATTTATCGTTATCTCTTAATTCTACAGCTTCGTAAGCTCCAGTTGATGCTCCAGATGGAACAGCAGCTCTTCCTTTTGCTCCGCACTCTAATACTACATCAACTTCAACTGTAGGATTTCCTCTTGAGTCAAGTATTTCTCTAGCGATTACATCAATAATTCTTGTCATTGCCTTTTTCCTCCTCTTTGCCATCTCACAGATAGCAGATATATTTTTTAAAATATTATTATATTAATTATATTTTAACTTATTTCAAAGATTTATACTATTATATTTTTTTATTATTTTACTTTGATAACTTTCATTGTGTTAGTTGTTCCTTGAACATATACTTGTTCTCCACAAGTTACTACAATGATATCTCCGCTTTTTACTAATCCACTTGCTACAGCTTCTCTTTCAGCTTGTTTAAAGAAGCAGTCTAAACTTTCAGGTTTTTCAGCTACTACTGATGAAACTCCTCTGCTTAGTAATAATTGATTAGCTGTTGTTTGAGAGTTAGTTAATGCTAAGATTCTTGCTGTTGGGAAATATTTTCTTAAGCTTTTTGCAGCTCTTCCTGTTCCTGTTCCAACAACTATTAATTTTGCTTCAAGAGCTTCTGCAACATCTACTGTTCCTTTTGCCACAGCTTCTGTTATTGTAGATTCTTCATTTTCAAAATCTACATTTGTATAAATTAATGGATCTGTTTTTTCAGCTATTCTTGCCATTACTTTTACAGCTTCAACTGGATATTTTCCTTTTGCAGTTTCTCCAGAAAGCATTACAGCATCTGTACCATCTATGATTGCATTTGCAACGTCATTAGCTTCTGCTCTTGTAGGTCTAGGGTTTTTAATCATTGAGTCAAGCATTTGTGTAGCTGTTATAACTGGTTTTCCAGCTGCATTACATTTTTCTATCATCATTTTTTGTGCAAATGGAACTTCTTCAACTGGAATTTCTACTCCAAGGTCTCCTCTTGCAACCATTACACCATCTGTAACTTCAAGAATAGAATCAAAGTTATTTAATCCTTCTTGATTTTCTATTTTAGAGATAATTTTTACATTTTCTCCACCATTTTCACATAATACTTTTCTTACTGCTAAAACATCTTCAGCTTTTCTGATGAATGATGCTGCAACAAAATCTATTCCTTGTTCGCATCCAAATTTAAGGTCATTTATATCTTTTTCAGCAAGAGCTGGTAAGTTTACAGAAACACCTGGTAAGTTTATACCTTTGTTTTCTCCTAAATCTCCATTATTTTTTACTATACATTTTACTTCTTTTCCAGAAACTTCTTTAACTTCCATAGCGATTAATCCATCATCTACTAAAACAATATCTCCTGCTTTTAAGTCTGAAGTAAGTCCTTCGTAAGTAACAGCAACTATTTTATTATTTCCAATTACAGTTCTGTCAGTTGTAAATGTGAATTCTTGTCCAGCTACTAAAGAAACATCATTTCCACCTTCAAGTTTTATAGTTCTGATTTCAGGTCCTTTTGTATCAAGTAATATAGCTGCTCTCATTCCAGTTTCAGCCATAACTTCTCTTAAGTTGCTTATTCTTCTTCCATGTTCTTCATAATCTCCATGAGAGAAGTTTAATCTCATTACATTCATTCCTGCTTCAAGAAGTTGTTTTAATACTTCTTTAGATTCAGTTTTTGGTCCTATCGTACAAACAATTTTAGTCTTTTTCACACAATCACCTCAATAATTTATTAAAAATTTTTTACACAACAACATTCAAAATATATCAATCTTTATTTTTTCCACTGTTTAAATTTTAAACAATAAATCACATCTTGTCAATTTTCTTGCTGAACATTTTTTTATCTTTTTTGGTGTTAATCTTGAACAATTTTTGACACTTTTATATTTTTTCTTTTTTCTCTAATTTCTAGATTAAAAAATAAAAAAAATGAGAGTATTAAGTTTTACACTTTTCCTCTCATCTAAAAAATCAATTTTATTTTTTAAAGGTTTATTAAGCTACTGTTACTTTTACAGCTATAGGACCTTTTGCTCCTTCTTCTACTTCAAAAGTAACTGCTTGATTTTCTTCAAGACTTCTGAATCCTTCTCCTACTATTCCTGAAAAATGAACAAAATAGTCTTTTCCTTCTTCAGAAGTAATAAATCCAAATCCTTTTTCCTTATTAAACCATTTTACTGTACCTTTTAACATACTGCAAAAACCTCCAAGAATATTATCAAGTCGGTTCAGTTATAGTATAAAACATCTTTTTAACCGAACAGATAGTTTGATTATACTCCTAGTTTAAGATATATGCAACTGTTTTTTATTAAACAGTTGTTATTTCTTTTTCTTTTACTGCAAGAAGAGCATCTATATCTTTTATAGTTTTATCTGTTAATTTTTGAACTTCTTCTTCATATTTTTTTAATTCATCTTCTGTTATTTCTTCATCTTTTTGAACTCTTCTAAGAGCATTATTTATATCTTTTCTTATATTTCTTACTGCTACTTTTCCTTCTTCAGCTTCTTTTTTAGCAAGTTTTACATATTCTTTTCTTCTGTCTGCTGTAAGTTCAGGAACCATAAGTCTTATAACTCTTCCGTCATTGTTTGGAGTAAGACCTACATTTGAAGCCATTATAGCTTTTTCTATTGCAGGTATAACTGATTTATCCCACGGATCAATCACTAGAAGTCTAGGTTCTGGAGCTGATACTGTCCCAACTTGATTTAAAGGCATTAAAGAACCATACTGCTCAACTTTTATTCCATCAAGCATAGCAACACTTGCTCTTCCTGCTCTGATAGCTGTAAACTTGTGTCTTGTAGCTTCAATTGCTTTCGCCATTTTGTCTTTACAATCGTTCATTAAAATTTCTACGCTCATGTTTTCCTCCTGAAAAAATTTTTTATATAACTTTTGTTCCGATACAGTTACATTCACCAAGAACTACTTTTTTAATATTTCCTTCTACCAGAGAATTAAATACAATAAGAGGCAGTTTATTGTCTCTGCAAAGAGAAATTGCTGCTGCGTCCATTACTTTAAGATTTTTATTTAAAACTTCACTGTATGTTACAGTGTTGTATTTTACTGCATCTGCATATTTTACAGGATCCTTATCATAAATACCATCAACTTTAGTTGCTTTTATTACTACATCAGCATTAATTTCAATAGCTCTTAATACTGCTGCTGTATCTGTTGTAAAGTATGGATTTCCTGTTCCTGCACCAAATATTACAACTCTTCCTTTTTCTAAATGTCTTTCTGCTCTTCTTCTTATATAAGGCTCTGCAATTTGAGGCATTTCAATTGCAGTAAGAACTCTTGTAGGAACTCCTAATTTTTCTATTGAGTTCTGAAGTGCAAGAGAGTTTATAACAGTAGCAAGCATTCCCATATGATCTCCTGTTACTCTGTCCATTCCTTGAGCCTCTCCTGAAAGTCCTCTGAAAATGTTTCCTCCTCCTATAACTATACCAACTTCTACTCCCATATCAACTATTTCTTTGATTTGTTTTGCATAAGATGTTATAACTTCAGAAGATATTCCAAACTCTTGTTCTCCCATCAAAGCTTCTCCACTAAGTTTAAGTAATATTCTTTTATATACAGGTGTCATTTCTCCTCCTATTTTTTAATCCTAATTATTTTAAAAAAATAGGGATGCAGGCTGCATCCCCAATATTGTTCTTAGAAGTAACTATCCTTTGATTTGAGCTGCAACTTCTGCTGCGAAATCTTCTACTTTTTTCTCAATTCCGTCTCCAACTTTAAATCTTGTGAAAGAAAGAACTGTCATATCTCCAGCAAATTTAGCAACTGTTTCTTTATCTTCTGCTTTAACATAGATTTGATCTACTAAACAGTTTTCTTCATAGAATTTTCTCATTTTTCCAACAAGAATGTTTTCTATAATTTTAGCTGGTTTTCCTTCCATTTCTAATTGCTTTCTAGCAATTTCTTTTTCATGTTCTAAAACTTCTGGAGTAACTTCTGCTGAATTTAAGAAAGTAGGGTTCATAGCTGCAACATGCATAGCTATTCCTTTAGCTCTTTCTAATCTTTCAGGAGTCATTTCAGCTGACATTTCAACTATAACACCAAGTTTTCCTCCTAAGTGGTTATAAGTTGTAACGAATCCAGTTGTAGTAACTTTCTCCATTCTTCTGATATTCATATTTTCTCCTATTTTAGCAATAAGAGCGATTAATTTTTCTTCTACTGTAGAACCGTCAGCTAATTTAACAGCTTTTAATTCTTCTACTGTAGAAACTGGGCTTGTTAAAGCAGTTTCTACTAATAATTTTCCAAAGTTTTTGAATTCGTCATTTTTAGCAACGAAGTCTGTTTCAGCGTTGAATTCAATAACAACAGCTGTTTTATGATCTTCAGTTACACCGTCAAATACTAGACCTTCAGCTGCAACTCTTCCAGCTTTTTTAACAGCTTTTGCCATACCTTTTTCTCTTAGGTAGTCAATAGCTTTGTCAAAGTTTCCTTCATTTTCTTGAAGTGCCTTTTTACAATCCATCATTCCGGCACCAGTCATCTCTCTAAGTTCTTTTACCATCTTAGCTGTGATTTCCATCTATATATCCTCCTTATTTCCTTTAAGTTCAGGAATTATATTTATATTATTCTGCTGCTCCGTTTTCAGCTACTTCTTCAGTAACTTCTGCTGTTTCGTCAACAACTTTTTCTTCAGCACCTTGTTTACCTTCAATAATAGCGTTAGCTACTAAAGTAGACATTAATTTTACTGATCTGATTGCGTCGTCGTTTGCAGGAATTGGGTAAGTAATTAAATCTGGATCTACATTAGTGTCGATCATAGCGATTACTGGAATTCCTAAGTGGTCAGCTTCTGCTACTGCTAAAGCTTCTTTCTTAACATCAACTACGAATAAAGCATCTGGGATTCTTGGCATATCTTGAATTCCTGATAAGTTTTTAGATAATTTTTCTAACTCTTTTCTTAAGTTAGCAGCTTCTTTTTTAGTGTAAGCTGTATCTAAAGTTCCATCTTTATCCATTCTGTCTAATTCTTTTAATCTTGCTATTCTTCCTTTGATAGTTTCAAAGTTAGTTAACATTCCTCCAAGCCATCTGTTGTTTACATAGTACATTCCAGATCTTTCAGCTTGGTCTTTCATAGCTTCTTGAGCTTGTTTTTTAGTTCCTACGAAAAGAACTGTTCCACCTTGAGCAGCGATTTCTCTTACTACTTCATAAGCTTCCTCAATTTTTTTAAGTGATTTGTGTAAATCAATTACATGGATTCCGTTTCTTTCTGTGAAGATGTATTTTGCCATCTTTGGATTCCATCTTTTTGCTTGGTGTCCGAAGTGAACTCCAGACTCAAGTAATTGTTTCATAGTTACTACTGCCATTTTTGTTCCTCCTAATATTTTTGGTTTTGCCCTCCACTGACCTCAAAACTAAACAACTTTTTCAAGCACCCAGTTTAGAAATAGTCAGTGTGCATATTTTACAGCATTTCATTTTATCATCTATATATAAAAATGTCAACAAAAAACCTTTGAATTATTAGTTTTCTAAATTTTTTTGTGATATAATTTTATAAAAAAGTAAAATATTTTATAAAGGAGATTGATGATTTTATGAAAGCTCTGCTTATTATAGATGTGCAGAATGACTTCTGTGAAGGAGGAAATCTTGCTGTAAAAAATTCTCTTGAAATTATTCCTGTTGTTAATGATATGATAAAAAAATTTGAAATAAAAAATGATTTTATAATTGCCACAAAAGACTGGCATCCTGCAAATCATAAAAGTTTTGCTTCTGTTTCAAATACTAAAATAGGTGAACTTGGAATACTTAACGGACTTCCTCAAGTATGGTGGCCTGATCATTGTATAGAAAATACTAAAGGAAGTGAACTTCACAAAGAACTTTTACCTATAAAAAATATTGTCTACAAGGGAAATGATCCTGAAGTTGATTCATACAGTGGTTTTTTTGATAATAATAAAGTTCATGAAACAAATCTTAATAAAATTTTAAAAGAAAATAATATAGATACACTTTATATTTTAGGTCTTGCCACAGATTATTGTGTGAAATTTACTGTTTTAGATGCTCTTTCTTTAGGATATAAAGTTTATCTTGTTGCTGATGGATGCAGAGGAGTAAATATTAATCCTGATGATTCTGAAAAAGCTCTGCAGGAAATGAAAAATGCAGGAGCAGTTATAATAAAAAGCTGTGAAATATTTTAACCAAGGGGGAAAAATGCAGACAACACCAAACTCAAACAGAACACATATAATTTTTTTAGGTTCAACAAACGCAGGAAAATCTTCTCTGCTTAATGCCATTACTGAACAAGAAATTTCTATTGTCTCTGATATAAAAGGAACTACTACTGATTCTGTAAAAAAAGCTATGGAACTTATTCCCTTTGGTCCGGTACTTTTCATAGATACTGCAGGATTTAATGATAATAGTGAACTTGGAAAATTAAGAATTGAAAAAACAATAAAAGAAATTAAAAAATCTGATTTTGCTATCTATGTCATTGATGGAAATGATTTTGATAAAAAAATTTATGATGAAAATATTTCCCTTTTAAAAAAATATAATCTTCCTTTTATAACTGTTATAAATAAAGAAGAGACTATAAGCAATGAAAAGAAAGAAGAGCTAAAGAATATTCTTAAAGACTTATATTTTGTTTCTGCTAAAAACAGAAATTCAGTTCTTGATTTTAAAAAACTTCTTATTGAAAAACTAGATGTTTTAGAAGAAGAACCAAGTCTTTTAAAAGGAATTGTTGAATATGGGGATACTGTTGTTATGGTTGTTCCTATAGATTCGGAAGCTCCAAAAGGAAGACTTATTCTTCCACAAGTACAAATATTAAGAGATGCTCTTGATAACGGAATGAAAACTATTGTAACAAGAGATACTGAACTTGCCTCAGTTCTTGAAGAAAATAAAAATATAAAACTTATAATAACAGATTCACAAGCATTTAAAATTGTAGATAAAATAGTTGCTGATAGATATCCTCTTACAAGTTTTTCAATTCTTTTTGCAAAACAAAAAGGAGATTTAAATAAATTTATAAAAGGAATTGAAGTTATTAAAAATCTTAAAGAAGGAGCAAAAATTTTAATTGCTGAAACATGTTCACATAATACTTCCCATGAAGATATTGGGAGAGTAAAAATACCTATGCTTCTTCAAAAGAAAACAGGAAAGCACTTTAATTTTTCTTTTTCTATGGGAAAAGATTTTCTAGAAAATCTTGGAGATTTTGATCTTATCATTCACTGTGGAGGATGTATGATTACTAGAAAAACTATGGAAAATAGAATTGCCGAATGTAATGGAGCAGGAGTTCAAGTTACAAACTATGGAATGATTATAGCTTATCTTACAGGAATTTTAGAAAAATCTCTGCAAGCTATTTTATAAAAAATATAAAATTATAAAAAATAAATTTTAGAAGATTAAAAATATTTTCACGAAAGAAAATTTTATTTTTTATATAATTTTTTAGGAGGAATTTTAATGAATATAAAAAAAGTACATATTTTTTACTTCAGCCCAACTCATACTACAAAAACTGTTGTAGAAAATATTGGAAAAGGAATTAATCTTGAAACTTATAATTATGATTTAACTTTTTCTTGTGATAATCTAAAAGATTATAATTTTACAGAAAATGATTTAATTATTGTAGGAGTCCCTGTTTATGGGGGAAGAACTCCTGTTATTACAAGAGAAATGCTTAACAAAATAAAAGGAAATGGCGCTCTTGCTGTGCCTGTTGTGGTTTATGGGAACAGAGCCTATGAAGATTGTCTTTTAGAATTAAAAAATATTTTAAAAGAAAATGGATTTACATGCATTGCAGGGGGAGCTTTTATCGGAGAACATTCTTATACTAAAAAAGTAGGAACAAACCGTCCTGATAATCTTGATATTCAAAAAGCACAAGAATTTGGAAAATTAATAAGAGAAAAACTTGAAAATAAAACTTATTCACATGATATAGAAGTAAAAGGAAACTTTCCTTATAAAGCTGATATGCCAAAAATGGTCTTCGCACCAACACCAAATGAAAATTGCGTAGACTGTGGAAGCTGTGCCTCTGTATGCCCAACAGGAGCAATTGATATTGACAATCACAGAAAAATAATACCTGAAAAATGTATCAGATGTTATGCTTGTGTAAGAGCTTGTCGTTTTGGAGGAAGAGAACTTGCAGGAAATCCTCTTGCAAAAATTTTAAACTTCCTTGAAACAACTTGCCTTGAAAGAAAAGAACCAGAAATTTTTATTTAAATTAATTTAATATAAAAGGGACTGTTGTAACTTTATAAAATAAAATAGAAAATGCAACAGCCCCTTTTTTTATCTTTAAAATTTAAATAAATTTAATCTTATTTATTTGAAATTTTTTGAATAGTATCTTTTCTTATTTCTTCTCTTAAAATTGATAAGTATTCTGAAAAACTTACTCTATCATTTGCATAAGTTAAATTTAAATCAAATTCATTTTTTGACCATGTTGAAATATCTGAAAAATTATGTTGTATTAATGCTTCTAAGCCATCAATTGCCTTATAAATTTTAGCTTCTAATGTTTGTCTCTCATTCATTTCTTTGTATAAATTCATCATTTCAGAACAAGTTGTCTCAGGCAATGATTTAATCCAATTATTAAGAAGTTCTTCCTCTAAATTTTCATGTTCTTTCGTTTTTAAGAAAGTAGGTATATCTCCTGTAAAGCATTCACCTAAATCATGTATAATACACATTTGAATCACTTTATTAAAATCAGCTTCAGGAAATTCATTTTTCATAAAAAATGCCATTAAAGTCATCATCCAACTATGTTCAGCAACACTTTCATGTCGTCCTTTTGAAGTATAACAATGTCTTGTTGTATCTTTTAATCTTTCTGCTACAGTTAATGCTTCTAATAATTCCCTTCCATTCATCATAGCCCTCCATTTTAATTTACTCTTCTGCTTCAGTAAATGCTAAATCAATAATTTTTAATCCATCAACAGCAGCACTTACAATTCCTCCAGCATAACCTGCACCTTCCCCTATTGGATAAAGTCCTTTTGTATTTACAGATTCTCCAATTTCATTACGAGTAATTTTTACAGGAGCTGATGTCCTTGTTTCTGGAGCAATTAAATTTGCTCTTTCGGAAACAAACCCCTCATATCTTTTTCCCCAATAATTTAATGCAGCTTTCATATTTCTTGTAATTACTTCTGGGAAAAATTTATTTAAATCATAAGGTGTTTTTTTCATTTCATAACTTGTCTCTATCTCTTTTTCTGTAATTTTTCCTGCTAAAAAATCAGGAACACTTTGGTATAATGCCCCATAATTTTTTACAAGTTCAAAAGTTTTTTTCTCAAGTTCTTCCTGAAATTTCATTCCAGAAAAAAGTTCATCTCCAAATTCATTTTCTTTTATTCCTACAACTAAAGCTGAATTTGAAAACTTTCCATTTCTATCAGAATAACTCATTCCATTTACAAGAACTCCTCCTTTTTCAGAAGCAGCATTCACAATCACTCCTCCAGGACACATACAAAACGAAAAAATTCCTCTTTCTTCCTCTTTATTATTGTATGTAAGACTATAAGTTGCAGCACCTAAATTTTTATTTCCTGCATATTTCCCATATTGCATTCTGTCTATATCTTCTCTTGGGTGCTCTATTCTTGCTCCTACTGCAAAAGGTTTATTTTCCATAAAAACTTTATTTTTATGAAGCATTCTATAAGTATCCCTTGATGAATGCCCTATAGCAAGAATTATCTTCTTTACAGAAAATTTTTCTATTTCATTTTTATTATTTCTTATTACAGCTCCTTGTATTTCTCCATTTTTTAAAATTAAATCTATCAAAAGATTATTAAAATAAAATCTTCCTCCAAGTGAGATTATTTTATTTCTTAAATTTTTCACTACAACTTTAAGGACATCTGTTCCTATATGAGGTTTATAATCCCACAATATCTCTTTCTGAGCTCCACATTCTACAAATTCTGCAAAAACTTTTTCTATATATTCACTCTTTATCCTTGTATTTAATTTTCCGTCAGAATATGTTCCTGCTCCCCCTTCTCCAAACTGAATATTTGAATTTTCATTAAGTTCACCTGTTTTTATAAAATTATCAACAGTTTTATCTCTTTCATCAACTGCTTCTCCTCTTTCTATAATAATAGGCTTATATCCATATTCAGCAAGTCTCAGTGCTGCAAAAAGTCCTGCTGGTCCTGTTCCTACAACAAGTACTTCTTCTCCTGAATTTATTGGTTTTCTTTCTATTATTTTCGTTTCTTTCACTATAGAGATATTTTTTAGTTTTGATATATCTACATCATTTTTTAAAATAACTTCAACATTATATACAAACTTAATGTCACTTTTTTTTCTACTATCTATTGATCTTTTTGTCCAGATTACTTTTTCTATATTGTTTCTTTGAATCCCTCTTTTAATAATTTCTTTTTCTATTTCTTTATCCTGATTTTTTTCTATTGAAATTATTATATTATTCACATTTATTTTCAAAAACTATCACCTCAGAAAAATTATACCATATCAGAGAACTTTAGAAAATAAAAAAGAGACCCTCACATTAGAGTCTCTTTATTTATAATCAATTATTTTTTATTATACTAAAGCGATTATTGCTAATTCAGCAGAGTCACCTTTTCTAACAGAAGTTTTGATTATTCTAGTGTATCCACCATTTCTCTCAGCATATCTTGGTGCTAAGTCGTTGAATAATTTTGCTACTGCTTCTTCATCTCTTAAGAAAGCAAAAGCTCTTCTTCTGTCTGCTAAAGATCCACCTTTACCTAAAGTAATCATTCTTTCAGCAAATTTTCTAAGTTCTTTAGCTCTAGTAACTGTAGTTTCTATTCTTTCTTCTCTTACTAATGAGATAGTTAAGTTTTTAAGCATAGCCATTCTGTGGTCAGCTCTTCTTCCTAACTTTCTATATGATTTATTGTGATTCATTAGTTAGCTTCCTCCTTGTTAATATTATTCAGAAAATTCATTCTGATTAAGATCAAATCCTAACTCTTTCATTTTTTCAAGGATTTCATCAAGAGACTTTCTTCCAAGATTTTTTATCTTTAGAAGGTCATTCAGAGTAAGTTTTGCTAATTGCCCAACTTCTTCTATTCCAGCTTTCTTTAAACAGTTGAATGAACGAACTGTTAAGTCTAACTCTTCTATCTTAGTCTCTAACATATTGTCATCTTTAGTTGTGCTTTCTACTTCCTCTTCTTCTTCTTCAATTTCTTCTCTTAAATGTTCCATTCTGTTTCCTAAATCTAGGAATGGATTTAAGTAAAGTTTTAAAAGTTCAACAGAGTAAGAGATTGCATCTCTTATAGAAACGCTTCCGTCAGTTTCTACATCAAGAATAAGTTTATCAAAGTCTGTCATTCTACCAACCATTGTTGATTCAATAGAATAAGAAACTTTTCTAATTGGAGTGTATATAGCGTCAACAGCTATATAATCTACTGCCCAATCTTTTCTATCTATCTCTTCTGATACAATAAATCCTTCTCCAACATCTACTAAGAATTCTATATCTAATTCTCTATCAGTTGTTATTGTACAAATTACTTGATCTGGATTAACTATTTCTAGTCCGATATCAGGTATTATATCAGCAGCTGTTACTATCTTAGGTCCTTTGACAGAAAGAGTCATCTTTCTCTCTCCAGTTGATTCAGTTTTTACAACGATTTCTTTTATATTAAGAATTATGTCTGTAACAGGCTCTTTAATTCCCTCCATAACTGAGAATTCGCTTAAAACCCCATCAATTCTTACACCTTTTATAGCTGCACCGGGTATAGATGAAAGAAGAACTCTTCTTAGAGCATTACCTATTGTATTTCCATATCCTCTGTATAAAGGTTCAATAATATATTGCCCTTTAAATTCGTTTTCTTTTACTTCAGTAATGTTTATACCTCTTGCATGTTTTTCAATTTTTAACATTTGATCAACTCCTATTAAAAGGCTAAAATTATTATCTAGAATATAACTCAACGATTAATGATTCATCTAAATCGAAATCTAGATCATCTTTAGTTGGGTTTTGAAGAATTTTTCCAGAGAATGCAGCTTTATCTAATTCCATCCATCCTGGAACATTAACTGCTTCTACAGCTTCTTTTATTAAATCTAAGTTTTTAGAATTTTCTACTATAGAGATAACATCTCCAACTTTAACTCTGTAAGAAGCAATGTTTACTCTTCTTCCGTTTACTAAAATGTGTCCGTGAGAAACGATTTGTCTAGCTTGTCTTCTAGTTTTAGCAAATCCCATTCTGTAAACAACATTTTCTAATCTTCTTTCTAAGTACTCAACAAGGTTAAGACCAGTTACACCGTCTTTTCTGTTTGCTTCCTCATAAAGTTTTCTGAATTGTTTTTCCATTACATTATATATAAATCTTGCTTTTTGTTTTTCTCTTAATTGTACTGCATATTCTGTAGGTTTTCTGTTTGCGTTTGGTCTGAATCCTCTTTTTGAAGTTTTATTTACTCCTAAAACCATAGGCTCAATTCCAAGTGCTCTACATTTTTTTAATATAGGCTGTCTATTTCTTGCCATTTCTTAAATATTCCTCCTTCTTGTTAAAACTTTTTTTCGCGATAATTATGCTCCCAAAAGGGCTGAACTACACTCTTCTTCTTTTTGGTGGTCTGCATCCATTGTGTGGAACTGGAGTTACATCTGTTATTTTAGTAACTTCTAAACCTGCTGCTTGTAATGATCTTACACAAGCTTCTCTTCCTGAACCAGGTCCTTTCACTTTAACTTCCACTTTTTTCATTCCGTTTTCCATTGCAATGTTTGCTGCTTGTTCAGCTGCTATTTGAGCTGCGAATGGAGTTCCTTTTTTAGTACCTTTGAATCCAGAAGTTCCTCCTGATTTCCAGCTAACTACTTTACCTTCTGTATCTGTGATAGCGATAATAGTGTTATTGAATGTTGAATGTATATGAGCAACTCCGCTAGGAATATTTTTTAATTTCTTTTTAACCTTAGCTACTTTCTTTTTAGCCAACTTAGCTACCTCCTCACTTCTTTGTCTATTACTCTACAATAAGCATTAATAATTAATTTCTTCCTCTATATATAGTAGAATTAATTATTATTTTTTAACCATTTTTTTAGGACCTTTTCTAGTTCTAGCATTAGTCTTAGATTTTTGTCCTCTTACAGGAAGGTTCATTTTATGTCTTAACCCTCTGTAACATCTGATATCTAAAAGTCTTTTTATTGCAAGTCTAACTTCTTTTCTTAAGTCTCCTTCTACTTTTAGACCATCAATGATTCCTCTGATTTTGTTTAATTCCTCTTCTGTTAAATCTTTTACTCTAGTATCAAAGTTAACTCCTGCTTGAGTTAAAATGTCTTGAGCAGTCTTTTTTCCGATTCCGTAGATATAAGTTAAAGAGATTTCTACTCTCTTATTTCTAGGTACATCTACACCAGCAATTCTAGCCAAATTGTTTCCTCCTCTTCACAAAAATTTTTATATATTCGCTGACATCTGTGGTCAGCCAACACTTTCTTCGACATGCCTTACTTTATGTAAGAACAGGCTCTACAGCTCTGCATGTCTTTACAGTACTTCCAATGTCAGTACTAAATTTGTTCCAGTAAAATAATCAAACTATCCTTGTACTTGTTTATGCTTAGGATTTTCACAGATTACTCTGATTTTCCCATGTCTTCTGATTACTTTACATTTGTCACAAATAGGTTTAATTGATGTTCTTACTTTCATCTCTACCTCCTTTTTCGTGATGTAACATAAAAACTACTTCTTTCTATACACTATTCTTCCTCTTGATAAGTCATAAGGCGAAATTTGAACAGTTACTTTATCTCCTGGAAGGATTTTAATGTAATTCATTCTCATTTTTCCTGAAATATGACCTAAAATAGTGTGCCCATTCTCTAAACTTACTTTAAACATCGCATTTGGAAGGGCCTCAAGAATAGTACCTTCTAATTCGATAACATCTTTTTTTGACATAACTCCTCCTACCGAACAGAAATTCATATCATATTACCATATATAACAAAAAAAGTCTATATTTTTTTGAAAAATTTTTAAGATTTTTTTAATCTTTTTTGCTTAGTATCACAGGCTTTCCATCAATGATTGCAATGGAATGCTCAAAATGTGCGGATTTCTTGCCATCTTTTGTCACCACTGTCCAACCATCAGGAAGCATATTTATTTTATATGTTCCAACATTGACCATAGGCTCAATTGCAAGAACCATTCCATTTTCAATTTTAAGCCCTCTTCCTCTTCTTCCATAGTTTGCAATTATAGGATCTTCATGCATATCAAGTCCAACTCCATGTCCTGCATAGTCTCTTACAACTGAAAATCCATTTTTCTCAACATAACTTTGAATAGCATGTCCTATATCACCAAGTCTGTTTCCTACAACAGCTGCTTCTATTCCTATTTCTCTTGCTTTTTCTGTTACTTCTAAAAGTCTTCTGCTTTCTTCGTCAATTTCTCCAACTGGATATGTTATCGCAGCATCTCCATAGTATCCATCAAGAATAGTTACTGTGTCAACACTTACTATATCTCCTTCTTTAAGAATTACATCTTTGCTTGGCACACCATGAACAACAGCTTCATTTACAGAAATACATGTTCCTGCAGGAAAAGCTCCGTAAGGTCCAGGAACACCAATACACCCAGGAATTGCCCCCTGAGATCTTATGTAATCTTCTACTATTTTATTAAGCTCATAAGTTGAAACTCCAGGCTTAATATAAGGAGGAAGAATATCTTCATACAATCTAGCTATAATCTGATTTGCCTTTTTTATTCCCTCTATGTCCTTCATAGTTTTTATTACTACTGGCATTATTTTTCCTTTCTTTCTTATAAAAATAAATTTCTTAAATTTACCCTGCACAAAAATATGCAGGGCAGATTTTTATTTATTCATTTACTTTTAGTACTTAGTAAAGAAAATGAATACTATCCTAAAATATTAAATATTTCTTTTGTTATTTCTTCTATATCTTTAGTTCCATCAAGATCTGCAAGGATTCCTCTTTCCATATAGAAATCAAATAATGGAGCTGTCTGAGCATGATATTCAGAAAGTCTTTTTGTTACAGTTTCTGCTGTATCATCTTTTCTTTGAATTAATTCTCCACCACATAAATCACATACTCCATCTTTTTTAGCTGGGTTAAATTCAACATGGAAAGATGCTCCACAATCTTTACATACTCTTCTTCCTGTTACTCTTCCAACTATTAATTCATCTGGAACATTTAATGATATTACTTTATCTAATTTTATTCCCATTTCTTTCATTAAAACTTCAAGAGCTTCTGCCTGAGCAAGAGTTCTTGGAAATCCGTCAAGAATAAATCCTTTTTTACAATCATCCATTGAAAGTCTTTCTTTTATAATTCCGATTATTGTAGAATCAGGAACTAATTTTCCAGCTTCCATAAATTGTTTAGCTTCAAGTCCCATAGGTGTTCCTTCTTTAACAGCAGCTCTTAATATATCTCCTGTAGAAATTTGAGGAATTCCATATTTCTCAATTATAAATTTTGCTTGTGTTCCTTTTCCTGCTCCTGGAGCTCCAAATAACATAATGTTCATAAAATTCATCTCCTTAAAATATTTATATTTTTATTTTTTATTTTACAACTATATTAACTATTTTTCCTGGAACAACTATAACTTTTGCTACAGTTTTTCCTTCTGTATGTTTTTGTACATTTTCAACAGCAAGAGCCATCTTTTCAATATCTTCTTTAGAAGCTGTTCTTTCAACTGAAATTGAACCTCTTACTTTTCCATTAACTTGAATTGCCATTGTAATTTCATCTGCAACAGTTAATTTTTCATCATATTCAGGCCAAGGAGCATTGAATAAGAATCCTTCCTCTCCCATAGCTTCCCATAGTTCATCACAGAAATGAGGTACAAATGGAGAAAGCATTATTACTATATTTCTTAAAACTTCTCCAAATACTTTCTGAGATTCTGTACTTTCTTTATCTGTTCCAAGAACATTATTTCTAAATTCATATACATCATTAATAAGTTCCATATTTCCTGCTATTGATGTATTGAAGTGATAGTTATCTTCTATTGCTTCTGTTACTCTTTTTATAGTTTGATGAAGTTTTCTTACAAGAGCTTTATCTTCTTTAGAAAGTTTAGAGTAATCTATTTTTTCATCTTTTATCATATCTATATTTTCAAGAACTACTCTCCATACTCTGTTTAAAAATCTTGAAGCTCCAGCAAGTCCATTTTCGTTCCATTCAAGTTCTTTTTCAGGAGGTGCAGTAAACATGATAAATAATCTTGTTGTGTCTGCTCCATATTTTTGAATCATAACTTCAGGATCTACTCCATTATTTTTAGATTTTGACATTTTTTCAACTTTAACTACAAGTTCTTCACCTGTTTCAAGAGAATATGCTTTATCTCCTGCTGTTCTTACTTCATGTGCAAATAAGAATCTATTTTCTTTTTCAGAATAATATGAAGGTCCTAATACCATTCCTTGTGTAAGAAGTCTCTTAAATGGTTCATTTGCTTTTAAAAGTCCTAAATCTCTTAAAACTTTTGTAAAGAATCTTGCATAAAGAAGGTGCATTACAGCATGTTCTACTCCACCAATATACTGATCAACTGGTGTCCAGCTGTCAACTGCCTCTCTTCCAAAAGGAAGTTCTACATTTTTAGGATCACAATATCTTAAGAAATACCAAGATGAATCTACGAAAGTATCCATAGTATCAGTTTCTCTTCTTGCAGGACCACCACATATAGGACATACTGCATGTTTGTATTTTTCAGAAGTTTCTATAGGATTTCCATTTCCTGTAAATTTTATATCTTCAGGAAGCATTACTGGAAGATTTTCATCTTTTTCCATAACCATTCCACATTTTTCACAATATAAAGCTGGAATAGGAGTTCCCCAATATCTCTGTCTTGAAATTCCCCAGTCTTTTAATCTATATTTAACTGTTTTTTCTCCTACACCTTTTGCAGTGACATAATCAGCTATTTTTTCAAGTGCTTCCTTTGAATTCATTCCATTAAATTCTCCAGAATTTGTCATAATTCCTTCTTCAGTCATAGCTGCTGTCATTTCATCTGCATTCAGAATTATTTCTTCTTTAGTCTCTTTGTTATATCCGTTAATAACAACTTTTCTTGGAAGATTATATTTTTTAGCAAAAGCAAAGTCTCTGTCATCATGAGCAGGAACTGCCATTACTGCCCCTGTTCCATAGTTCATAAGAACATAATCTGCTGCCCATAACTGAACTTTATCTCCTGTCACAGGATTTATTACATGCCATCCTGTAAATACTCCATTTTTCTCTTTTCCTTCTGCTGTTCTTTCAATCATATCCATATTTCTCATATTATGAATTGCTTCTTTTATAGAAGGATTTACTTTTATTATTTCTTCAATAATAGGATGTTCTGGTGCTACAACACAATAAGTTACACCATGGATTGTATCTATTCTTGTTGTAAACATAGGAAGTTTTTCTCCTGTCTCTGCAACAGTAAATACTATCTCAGTTCCAAAAGATTTTCCTATCCAGTTCTTTTGCATAGCAAGAACTTTTTCAGGCCATCCTTCTCTAAGTTCTTCATGTCCTGTTAAAAGTTCATCTGCATAATTTGTTATTCTAAAGAACCATTGTTCTAAATCTTTTTGAATTACTTTAGTTTTTGAATGTCTCCAGCAGTAACCATCTTCAACTTGTTCATTTGCAAGAACTGTTTGACAGTCAGGGCACCAGTTTACAGTTGATTTCTTTTTATAAACAAGTCCTTTATCATACATTCTTTTGAATATCCATTGGTTCCATCTGTAATATTCAGGTGTGTATGTTGCCACCTCTCTGTCCCAGTCATAAGAAAGCCCCATTAATTTTAACTGTCTTCTCATATTTTCAATATTTGATTTTGTCCATTTAGCTGGGTGTGCTCCGTGCTGAATAGCTGCATTTTCTGCTGGAAGTCCAAAAGAATCCCATCCCATTGGATGAAGAACATTATATCCTTTCATTTTTTTATATCTAGCTATAACATCACCTATAGTATAGTTTCTAGCATGTCCTACATGCAAATTTCCTGACGGATATGGAAGCATCTCTAAAACATAATAATTTTCTTTTCCTTCTTCTTTATCATTAGTTTTAAAGAGAGAGTTAGAGCTCCACTTTTCCTGCCATTTCTTTTCAACTTCTTTGAAGTTATATTCTCTCATCTTACACCTCTCTTGCTTTATTTTTATTTTCTAGTCTTTAAGCCAATTTTTTACTTTAGCTTTTATTCTTTGATATGTGTTATCTACTACCTTATTTGATTTTCCTATTTTATCTGCTATTTCTCCATAATTATAGCCTTTTATCAAGTAATCTAAAACCTCTTTTTCAAGAGTACTAAAATGCTCTTTTGAATATTTCCCAAACTCTTCAAGAAGTTCTTTATAAAGATATTCTTCTTCTGCATTTGATCCTGTTTCTACATAAATTTTATCATCTGTTATCTCATCAGATGAAAAATATGTAGTATTAAGAACTTGATTTTTCTTAGCATTTGAATTTTTTATAGCTGTTATTATCTGTCTTCTCATACACATTATTACAAAAGTTTTAAATGATGTATCCTTATCAAAATCAAAACTTTTTATTCCTTTAAGGAGACCTATCATTCCTTCCTGTATAAGATCATCTCTGTCCCCATCTGCCAGATAATAATTTTTTGTACTTATATATAAGTATTTTTCATATTTTTTTAAAAGCATTTCAAAGCTTTCATCATCACCAGCTTTTGCTTTTTTTAGTGCATCAATTTCTGCAGCATCCACAAAAATAACCCCCTTATATACTTAGTATATTGATTTTGCTACTTCAGAAAGTAATATTCCCCCTGCTACAGATACATTTAATGAATTTATTTTTCCATGCATTGGAATTTTTATTAAAATATCGCAGTTATCCTTAACTTTTTTTCTGATTCCAAATCCTTCGCTTCCAAGTACTATTACTGTTTTCTCTGGATATTTTTCTTCATAATATACTTTTGCTCCATCTCCCTCTGCTCCGTATATCCAATATCCTAATTTTTTCAGATTATTTAATGTATCACTTATATTTGTAACTTTTACTATATCCACATATTCTATTGCTCCTGTTGAAGTTTTTACAACAGTTTCATTTATATGGACAGAATTTCTTTCAGGAATTATTATTCCTAAAACTCCGAATATCTCTGCACTTCTTATAAGAGCACCAAAATTTCTTGGATCTTGAACTCCATCAAGAACAAGAATTATTCCCTTGTCTTTAAGAGCTGCTTTTTCAAGAAATTCTCCTATTTCAACATAATAGTCATAAGAATTTATATATGCTACAACTCCCTGAGAGTTATCTACTTTTTTCTTTATAAACTGAACTTTTATATTTCTCTCAGATGCTTTTCTTTTTATTATATTAATCTTATCTTCTCTAAGTCCCTGAAAAATTTCTATTTTTTCTATATTTTTATCTTTATTTTCCAAAACTTCCATAACTGGATTTATTCCGATTATTTTTTCCATAGTTCTCCTTATACTTCTTCTTTTATTCTCTCTATATCAGCACCAAGAGCTTTCAGTCTAAGTTCAAGTTTCTCGTATCCTCTGTCAACATGATATATTCTATTTACAACACTTTCTCCCTCTGCTTTAAGTGCAGCTAAAATAAGAGAAGCTCCTGCTCTTAAGTCACTTGCCATTACTTTAGCAGAAGAAAAATTTTCTATTCCATTTATTATTGCCATATTTCCTTCTGTTGAAATATCGCATCCCATTCTATTTAGTTCAGGTACATGCATAAATCTATTTTCAAAAATTGTTTCTTTTATTTCACTGCTTCCTTTTATAAGACACATAAGAGTCATCATAGGAGACTGTAAATCTGTAGGGAATCCCGGATATGGCATTGTTGTAACTTTTACTGGTTTAAGGTCTTTAAGTTTAGATGTTACTTTAAATATTCCATCTTTTATCTCATAAGTCACTCCCATTTCATTAAGCTTCATAAGGAAGCTTTCAAGGCATTTCGGATCTACTCCCTTAACTTCTATATCTCCATCAAACATTACCGCTGCAATAACAAAAGTTCCTGCAACAATTCTATCTGTCATAATACTGTATTCACATGGTGTAAGTTTTTCAACTCCAGTTATTTCTAATCTTCCTCCACCTATTCCCTCTATTTTTGCTCCCATTTTATTAAGGAAGTGACACAAATCATCTATTTCAGGTTCTCTTGCAGCATTTTCTATAATTGTAACTCCTTCAGCTCTTACTGCTGCCATTATAATATTTTCTGTTGCTCCTACACTTGGAAAATCTAAAACTATTTTATTCCCTTTAAGTTTTGTTCCTTCCAAAACTTTTCCTTCAACATAACCATGGTCTATTGTAATTTCAACTCCAAGAGCTTCAAATCCTTTTAAGTGAAGATCAACTGGTCTTGCTCCAATTGCACAGCCTCCAGGAAGAGAAACTCTTCCTCTTCCACAATGAGCAAGCATAGGTCCCATAACAAGAAAAGAGGCTCTCATTTTTTTTACAAGTTCATATGATGCTTCCAAACTTCTCAGCCCATTGTTTATAATTTTATAACTATTTTTATCAAGTTTTTCTATAGAAAGTCCAAGGCTTTCTAAAAGTTTTATAAGCGTCCTTATATCCATAAGATCAGGGACATTATTAAGAATATATGTTCCTCTCTCTATAAGTGTTGCAATAAAAATAGGCAGAGCTGCATTTTTAGCTCCCTCTACCTCCAAAATTCCTTTAAGTTTTTTCCCACCTTTTACTTTAAAAGCTTCTACCGCCATTATTCCTTATTACCTTTCCTTTCCTCTTCACATATTGGGCATTTTTTCCCAATCATCCTGTCCAAAATATCTAATTTATCAAAACGCTCTGCATAAAGAGGTATCTTATCCAAAAGCATTGTAAAATGCTTTCTGCATATTCTTTGCCCCTCATATTTTGAAAAACAAGCAGGAAGTCCTAAATCTTCATAAGGCTGGCTTCTTTTCTCAAGAATTACATCTTTATCTGCATTATCAAAAGAAAGTTTGGAAACAACTACAAGCCCCACTTCTCCCACAAAAGAAAGACCGTCAACAAGCCTGTACTTTATTCCAATTTTCTCAGCTTCATCTATATATACCTTAACCTTTTTAAGAGGAATGTTTCTGCTTATTTTCAAAAGAACAGCATCTTCTCTTTTCATTGCAGCAGCAACCTCTCTAAGCATTTTCCCATCCAGTTCCTGTTTTTTCACTGCAAGAATTACATTTTCTTTAAATTCTCCAAGGAAATAGTTTTTCTCTACTTGAACCTGCTGAAATTTTATTCTTGCCTTTTCTTTTTCATCAAATAGTTCCATTCTGTACTATATTCCTTTCTGATTTAAGCATCAAGTTTTTATAATAATTATAACACAAAACAGTAAACTTTAAAATAAAATTGGTCACAAGATGGAAAAATGATATAATTTTATTGAAACATCAATAAAATTATATTTAAGATATAAAGCAAAAATAATTCACGGAGCTATTTTATGAAAAAATTTTTAATTTGTATATGCTTTCTAATTTCTATTTTTTCTTATTCTAAAGAAGTTGAAATAGAATTTCATTTTGATATTGACTCTGGTATTATTTATTATAGTAATGCTGATATAGATTCAATAGGAAACCTTACCACCATTGACTTTAACAAAAAAGATGTAAAAGTAATATTAAAAGATGGAATTTATCTTTTTGGATTTTACGATGGAAAAGATAGATATCTCTTTAAAAAATTCTATATAACTGATGACAGAAGCTTTGATATATCATTTGTTCCTAAAAAATCTATTTTCATTGAAGGTGTTATTACAGAAAATAAAAAACCTTTAAAAAATATTAAAATAACATTCGCTGATTCTATGGGAAGAGAATACTCTGCTGTAAGTTCAGATGAAGGAAGATATTCTATTAATCTTCCTCCTGAAAACTATCTTATTATCAGTTCACAATTTGGGTATGAAGTTTTAGAAGAAAAAAATACTTTTAATTTTTCTCAACCAAATAAGTCATATAATATACCTATACCTGTAGAAAAATCTCCTGGAAAAATAAAAGGAAAGGTTCTGAATAATAGTGGGCAATCTGTTCCTTATGTAGAAATTCTTGTTTCAAACAATAAAGAAAATAAAACAGTTTATTCTGATAAAAATGGAAATTTTACTATTTTTCTTAAAGAAGGAATTACTTCTATGAAAATTTCAAAGGAAGGATATGATTCAAGAGGATTTATTGGAAAATTTTCTAGAAAAGATACAATTTCTTTAAAAACTTTTACTCTAAACAAAAAAACATATTTTATTTCAGGAACTGTTGCAAATGAAATCCTTCCTGTTAGAGAACTTGAAATTTATCTCTTTTCTCAAAAAGGAGCTCTTTTAGATAAATCTACTACAAATGAAAATGGAAATTTTAAATTTTTAAATATTAAAAATGAAAAGGTATATATTTATATACCTGAAAATGATTTTTATGAAGAGTATAAATCAGATTTTTTCTCTCTTGATAAAAGTATTTCAAATATGATTATTTCTATTAAAAAGAAATAAATTTTACTGGGGTTGCTATATTTTTTTATAAATTTAAAACAGCCCCAGTTTTTATTTTATCTCTTAATACAAAAAATTAAAAAACTGTTGATTTCTCAACAGCTTAGTTTTTAAATGGTGCGAAGAGAGGGACTTGAACCCTCACGTCGGAGACACTAGATCCTAAGTCTAGCGCGTCTGCCAATTCCGCCATCCTCGCATATTTATTGGTGCGTCATACTGGATTTGAACCAGTGACAACACGATTAAAAGTCGTGTGCTCTACCTACTGAGCTAATGACGCATATTAAGTTGGGGTGGCTAACGAGACTTGAACTCGCGACAACCAGTGCCACAAACTGGCGCTCTACCAACTGAACTATAGCCACCACTTTTAAATAATGGCGTGTCTGAAGGGATTCGAACCCCTGACCCACGCCTTAGAAGGGCGTTGCTCTATCCAGCTGAGCTACAGACACAAAAATGGAGCGGGAAACGAGGGTCGAACTCGCGACATTCAGCTTGGAAGGCTGACGCTCTACCAACTGAGCTATTCCCGCATCTGGTCGGAATAGCAAGATTCGAACTTGCGGCCCCCTGCTCCCAAGGCAGGTGCGCTACCGGACTGCGCTATATTCCGACGTCCCTTAAGACAAGAGTAATGATACCATAGATATAAAATTCTGTCAACAAATTTTTTTAATTTTTTTTAAAAATTTTTTATTATTTTATCCATCCTTTTATTTTCAATACTTTTCTAAATAACTTGAATATTGCTTTCTTAGTATGATAAAATAAAAATATATAAAAATTTTGTAAATTTTTTTAAATTTTTTTAAATTTTTTATATAGACTCACAAAAATTTTGTTGCAGGAGGTATTAAATTATGAAAAATAAAAAAATAGTTGTAAGTTTTCTTCTGGCTTCTACACTTTTAGCAGGATGTTCAAGTGGATTTGTAAGACCTGAAGGTTCTACTTCATATACAGCTGGAGGAGCTCTTGGAGGAGCTGCTGCAGGAGCTCTTGCTGGTCAAGCTATAGGAGGAAATACTAAAGGAACTCTTATTGGAGCTGCTGCTGGAGCATTATTAGGAACTGCTGTTGGTTCTTCAATGCAAAGACAAGAAAATGAATTCAGAAATGTTTTAGCTAATTCTGGTGTTGGAATTGTTAACACAGGAAGCTCTATTCTTCTTACTCTTCCTGGAGGATTAACTTTTAAAACAAATCAAGCTCAAATCAAGCCTGAATTTGCAAGACCTTTAAATTCTATCGCATATGTTTTAAATAATTATCCTAGTTCAAGAATAAGAATTGTAGGTTATACTGACAATACAGGTTCTTATAATTATAACCTTAACCTTTCTCAACAAAGAGCATACAGTGTAAGAAACTACTTAATCTCTCAAGGTGTTTCTCCTGAAAGAATGAATGCTCTTGGAATGGGACCTGATATGCCTGTAGCTTCTAATGAAACAGCTGCTGGAAGAGAAATGAACAGAAGAGTTACTATTGAAGTTTTACAATAATACTAATTCTACAAAAGGCACAGATACATCTGTGCCTTTCCTTTATATTTTTTCTATTATTTTTTCTATTTCTTTTAAATCAGTAATTTCATAATCAGGTTTTAGCTGAGAACTATTTTCAGATTTTTTAGGATTAAACCATATAGTTCTAACATTTACATTTATTCCACCTTGAATATCTGAAGAAAGGCTGTCCCCTATAATGACAGCTTTTTCTCTACAAAATTCAGGAATATTTCTAAAACAGTTCTCAAAATATTCTGCACTCGGTTTATCATATCCTATTTCCTCTGATATAAAAATATCTTTAAAAAATCTTTCTAGCCGTGCACTTTTAATTCTTCCTTTTTGAACCCTTGCTATCCCATTTGTTATTATATAAAGCTTGTATTTTTTACATAAATCATTTAAAACTTCCTCTGCTCCCTCTATAAAATAATGCCCCTGAGATAAAAAGAACTCATAAATTTCTGCAGCTTTTTCTGCTGAACAATCTACCCCTATTTCATCAAAAAGAAGTTGATATCTTCTCGTTTTTAGCTGAGATCTTGTTATCTTTTTCTCCTCAAGAAGTTTCCATTGCATAAGATTTATCTTACTGTAAAGCTCTAAAACTCTTTTTTCTGGTTTTATCCCAAGTTTATCAAGTGTTTTTGTAAGAGCTATCCCTTCTGCTTTTGTAAAATCAAATATGGTATTATCTAAATCAAACAAAATTGTATCAATCATAAAATTCTCTCCTTGAAAGTATATTTTATAAAAATATTATCAAAAAAATTATTTTTTTACAATACTTCCCTTTTATTTTCCCGTAAGCTCTTCAATCCTTTTTTAAAGAGCTTTTGTGTGCTCTTATGAATTTATACCAAACTTCTTTCAAAGGCTGCAAAATGGCTTTTAGAGACGCTTAAAATGCATTCCCTAAAAATATTCAACTTTAACATTTTAATGTAATTTCTATATTCTTAAATTTTTATTTTTTTAAATGCAGTTTAATTTCTTTATCCATTCTTTTTGATTCACATATTTTTTGAATTTTTTTATTAAAAAAGAGAGCAGTTATTCTGCTCTCTTGAAAAGTTATTTTAAGACTATTTAGCTTCTATTGCTTTTTTTAATTCTTCAGCTAATAATGGAGCTATTTTGTTAGCATCTCCTACAATTCCTAAATCTGCTATTCCAAATATTGGAGCATCTTTATCTTTGTTGATAGCTACTATATATTCAGATTCTTCCATACCTGCAACGTGTTGGATTGCTCCTGAAATTCCACATGCAAAATAGATATCAGGTCTAACTGTTTTACCAGTTTGTCCTACTTGTCTGTCATGTTCAATGTATCCAGCATCAACAGCTGCTCTTGACGCAGATACTGTAGCTCCTATTTCTTTTGCTACTGCTTCTAATGCTGCAAAATTTTCTGCTGATCCGATTCCTCTTCCTCCAGATACAAGGATTTTAGCTTCAGATATATCTACTTTGTTAGAAGTTTCTTTTACTACTTGAAGTACTTTTACTTTCATTTTTGAAGTATCTAAAGATACATGGAAGTTTTCAACTTCTCCTTCTCTTCCTTCAACTCTTTCTAATTTTTGCATAACTCCAGGTCTTACAGTTGACATTTGAGGTCTGTGATCTGGACAAATGATTGTTGCCATTAGGTTTCCACCGAAAGCAGGTCTTGTCATTTCAAGTCCTTTAGTTTCGTCAGAGATTTCAAGTTTTGTACAGTCTGCTGTAAGTCCTGTATTCATTCTTGAAGATACTCTTGGTGCTAAATCTCTTCCTAATGTTGTTGCCCCGAATAATACAATTTCAGGTTTTTTAGCATCTATTATTGCTTTGAATACTTGTGCATAAGCTTCAGTATCATATATAGCAAGTCTTGCATCATTTACTACTAAAACTCTGTCTGCTCCATATTCTATTAATGTTTTTGCTAATCCTTCTACATTATCTCCTATTAAAGCTGCAGTTACTGGAACTTCTAATTTCTCAGCAAGTTCTTTAGCTTTTCCGATTAATTCTAAACCAACGTTTTGAATTACCCCGTCTCTTTGTTCTGCGAATACTAATATTCCTTTATAATCATTTAAATTCATTATCCTATCTCCTTTTTCCTAAGGTTCTCGTTATTAAACTAAATAACAAACTTTTCTTTTAATTTTTCTATAATTAAGTTAACAGCTTCTTTTGTATCTAATTCAAATACTTTACCAGCTTGTTTAGCTCCCTTAGTAAATGATTTTTTAACTTTAGTTGGAGAACCAGCTAGTCCTATTACAGCTGGGTCAACAGTTATGTTATCTGCTGTCCATACTTCTACTTCTCTGTCAAAAGCTTCTACTATTCCTTTTACTCTCATATATCTTGGAGAGTTAGCTTCTGATAAAACTGTTACTAGTGCTGGTAATTGAACGTTTACTAAGTAGTATCCGTCTTCTACAACTCTTTTAATTGTTAATGAATTGTCTTCTTTATTGTATTCCATTTCTTTTACATAAGATACTTGAGGTAATCCTAAGTGTTCAGCAATTTGTGGACCAACTTGTGCAGTATCTCCGTCAATAGCTTGTCTTCCAGCTATTATTAAATCTGCTTCTACATTTCTTAATGCTGCAGCTAGAGTATTTGAAGTTGCAAGTGTATCTGCTCCTCCAAATTTTCTGTCTGTTACTAAGATTGCTCTGTCAGCACCCATTGCAAATGCTTCTCTTAAGATTGCTTCTGCTTGAGGAGGTCCCATTGTTATTACTGTTACATGAGCTCCGTATTTATCTTTTAATTTTAATGCTTCTTCTAATCCACCTTTATCATCTGGGTTCATTATACTAGGAACTCCATCTCTGATAAGTGTTCCTTTTACTGGATCTAATTTTATCTCAGTTGTATCTGGAACCTGTTTTATACAAACTACTATTTTCATCTTCCATTCCTCCATATATTAATTCATATATTTTTATTTCTCATATTGGCTTATTTTAAAAGATTTCCTGCAATTACCATTCTTTGAACTTCTGATGTTCCTTCATAGATTTCAGTGATCTTAGCATCTCTCATCATTCTTTCAACTGGATATTCTCTTGTATATCCATATCCACCGTGTAATTGAACAGCTTTAGTAGTTACTTCCATAGCTGTTTCAGCTGCAAATAATTTAGCTCTTGCTGCATCTATTGTATATGGTAAGTGGTTGCTTTCTCTCCAAGCAGCTTTGTAAACAAGAAGTCTTGCTGCTTCTACTTTTACTTCAAGATCTGCTAATTGGAATTGAGTGTTTTGGAATTTAGCTATAGCTTTTCCAAATTGTTTTCTTTCTTTTACATATGCAACTGTTTCATCTAATGCACCTTGTGCAAGTCCTAATGCTTGAGATGCAATTCCTATTCTTCCTCCGTCAAGAGTCATCATAGCAATTTTAAATCCTTTTCCGATTTCTCCTAATAAGTTATCTTTTGGAATTCTTGCATTTTCAAATATTAATTCACAAGTAGATGAACCTCTGATTCCTAATTTCTTTTCTTTTTTACCAATAGAGAATCCTGGAGTTCCAGCTTCAATTATGAAAGATGAAATTCCTTTTAATCCTTTACTTCTGTCAGTCATTGCAAATATTACATAAACATGTGCATATCCTGCATTTGTTATGAATATTTTTGAACCGTTGATTACCCATTCTTGAGTAGCTTCATCAAATACAGCTGTTGTTTGTTGTCCTGCAGCATCTGTACCAGCATTTGGTTCAGTAAGTCCGAATGCTCCAATCCATTCTCCGCTTGCTAGTTTTGGAACATATTTTTGTTTTTGAGCTTCAGTACCAAATCTTAATATAGGCCAAGTTCCAAGAGATGTATGAGCAGATACAACAACTCCTGTAGTTCCGCATACTCTTGATAATTCTTCAACAGCCATTGCGTACATTACATTGTCTCCTCCAGCTCCTCCATATTCTTTAGGAACAGGAATTCCCATAAGTCCTATTTCAGCCATTTTTTTAACTGTTTCCACTGGGAATCTTTCTTCTTCATCAAGCTCTGTAGCTAAAGGTTTTACCTCTTTTTCAGCAAATTCTCTTATCATTTGTCTGAAAAGTTCATGTGTCTTAGGTATATTAAATTCCATTCTACTAATCCTCCTACTAGTCTTTATTAACTTTTCTATTTTTTCATTTTGTTGCTTGATTAATACTACTGCCTATACATAAACTTAAACTTATTGGAAAAAGACAGACTTTCCCCAATAAGTATTAAGTTATTTTATACAGTTTTTATTTTAGGATTTTACTATATTCTTTTTAAGATTATAGAAGCTCCCATTCCTCCACCGATACATAGAGTTGCTAATCCATAAGTTACTTGTCTTCTTCTCATTTCGTGAACAAGTGTTGTAACTATTCTGTTTCCAGATGCTCCGATAGGGTGTCCTAATGCAATAGCTCCTCCGTTTACATTAGCTCTTTCAAGTATCCATTCTTTAGTTACTCCGTGATCTTCACAAAGTTGTTTGATAACTCCTAAAGATTGAGAAGCGAATGCTTCGTTTAATTCAAATAATTCAATGTCAGTTAATTTTAATCCTGCTCTTTTTAAAACATCAGCAATAGCAGGAACTGGTCCCATACCCATGATAGAAGGATCTACTCCACCTTGTCCAACTGCTACGATTTCTGCCATTGGTTTTAAGTTATATTTAGCCACTGCTTCTTCAGATGCTAATAATGCAACTGATGCTCCGTCGTTTAATCCAGATGCGTTTCCAGCTGTTACTGTTCCATCTTTTTTGAATGCTGGTTTTAATTTAGCAAGAATTTCTGGAGTTGATTTTCTGTTAGGATGTTCGTCTCTTGAGAATAATACTGTTTCTTTTTTCATTTTAACTTCCACTGGTATTATTTCTTCATCAAATACTCCACCATCTACAGCTGCGATAGCTTTTCTTTGAGAGTTCATTGCGAACTCATCTTGTTCTTCTCTTGTAATTCCATATTTTTCAGCAATATTTTCAGCTGTTATTCCCATATGGTAATCATTGAAAGCATCTGTAAGACCGTCTGTTACCATGTGGTCTTTCATTTTGATGTCTCCCATTTTGAATCCAGATCTTACTGATGCTGGTAATACGAATCCTGCACATGACATAGATTCTACTCCTCCAGCAAGAATTAAGTTAGCTTCACCAGATTTGATTTCGTTGTAAGCAACATTTATAGATTTAAGTCCGCTTCCACAAATCATGTTAATAGAGTATGCAGGTACTTCTACTGGTACTCCACCTTTAACTGCTGCTTGTCTTCCTACACCTTGTTTGTGTCCTGCGTGTAATACATTTCCCATTACAACTTCATCTAAGTCAGCTGGGTTTATTCCTGTTTGTGCTATAACATTTTTTATTACTAGTGCACCTAAATCTCCTGGTTCTACTCCTTTAAGGCTTCCTAAAAAACTTCCGATAGGTGTTCTTTTTGCTGTTACTAAATAAACTTTTGACATTAAATTTTCCTCCTATTCCTGATTTGGTTTTTAAAATCTATTTTTTAAAATTAAAAATCTTTTTTATAACAGAGAATGTTTTCTTTATAGTTAGAAAATATTATTTCTGTATACTTTAGTTATCTTTGTTATACTTTGTTAGCAAGAATAAGTCAAGCATTTCATTTCTAATATTTTTTTATGATAACTTTTTTATCATTTTTTGATTAATTTTTGTTACCATATACTTGCATTTTAAAAAAAAACAATTTTACCCCATTATTATACTCCAATTATAGTCCAAAATCTCTTATTTTAAAAATATATTATATATATATTCTTAAAATAATTTTTATTTTTTTATATTTTTGATTAATTAATAATCATTTTA
>ERZ773142.559-NODE-559-length-30987-cov-13.2245_pt1 | contig 30987 bp, 31 predicted proteins | sample MGYA00580853_ERZ773142 | MGnify/ENA primary metagenome ERZ773142 (study PRJEB29015, sample SAMEA2737862) | human gut metagenome | biome: human gut; feature: human-associated habitat; material: faeces | place: China | collected 2012 ... | reverse complement strand
GCTGGTTTATTACGATAAATCTAGTAAATATATTTTGGGTGTTTTTTAGAGCAGAAAACTTACAAAGTGCAATGAAGGTGTTAAAAGGAATGGTTGATATTTCAAGTCTGATTTATATGATGACACATTTAAGAAAGGTAAAAGAGATGACACTAGAATTTAGACAATTTTCAAATGGAAGTTTAGGAATAATAACCAACATCTCGATGTTACTATTCTCAATACTAATTGTATTTTTATTAAAAAATAATTTTGAGATTAAAAAAATAAAATATGAAAATATAAAAACTAGTTTACTTTTGGCTTTAAGTTTATTATTTTTTAATAATATTTCAAATTTTTTATATTTTAATTTCTAAAAATTATAGGAGGATAATACTATGCTATATAACAACTATAAGCATAATTATAAAATAAACTTTTTTAAAAAACTATTATATATTTTTTTACTTTTGGTTATAGTAATATTTTCTATATTTATTTTAATCTTTAATATCCCTACAGAAAACTCAAATGCTTATTTAGTTGCATATAAAGATAAAAAAGTATTATTAAATAAAAATAAAAATAATAAAAAGATTGTCTTTATTGGTGGAAGCAACCTTGCTTTTGGATTAAATAGTGAAGAAATATGTAAAACTTTTCCAGACTATAAAATAATAAACTTTGGATTACATGCTGGAATTGGAATTAGATATGTCTTAAAAGAAGTCGTTCCTTTTTTAAAAAAAGAAGATATTTTAATAATTATACCTGAATATGAAAATTATTTTTATGACGGAATAGGTGGAGAAACTTTATTTGAAATAATAGGAATAGAAAAATCATTTAAAAATATAGATATAAAATATTTAAAAAATTTTTCTAAAATCCTTCCAGCATTAATAAATTCGTTAAATTGGAATAAAAAAAATAATAATTATAATTTGAGTTTTACTTATGATAGAAGAGGATTTAACAACTATGGTGATTATACTGAACATTGGAAATATAATAGTAAAAAAACTATTCTTCCCTCACTAATAAAAAAAAATAAAATTTCTAATAATTTAATTAAAGATATAGAAAAAATAATAAAAAAATTAGAAAGTAATGGAATAATTGTGTACCTATTACCACCTGTTTATCAAAAATCATCATATGAAATAAATAAAGAAAAAATAACTAATCTTGAAGAACAAATGACAATAAAATTTATTCTTCCTGTAAAAACTTTTATCTATAATGATAGTCTATTTTTTGATACAGTATATCATCTTAATAAAATAGGTGTAGATAAAAGGACACTAGAAATAATAAAATTTTTAAAAAGTAAAAAAATTTAGAATGTACAAAATTATTTACACTCTCAAAGATTTCTTCTATAATCAATAGTATTTACAATTCCATTTCATATGTGATAAACTACCATTGTTTATTTATGAGCCTTCTTTGAGTATTTTTATTGGTTAGCAAACCTAATTTATTATATTCAAAGGAAATTTTTTTGTATATGTATAATCTCCGACTCTTTGTAATCACTCGTAAAGTTGGACTGCACCTAAAATCTTAGATAAGATGAACGGTGCAATTTTAGAAATGATATAATAAAATAGACACTAAGTTAAGAGAGTTTAATGAAAGGTGGTACTTTATGAAAAGAAAGCTCTATGATAAACAGTTTAAGATGGCAGTAGTTAAGTTAATATTAAAAGAAGTTCCTGTTTCTGTTGTAGCAAAAGAATTAGAAATACATCAAAACACTTTGTATCGTTGAGGTAATGAATATGAAGAATATGGAGAAAGTGCATTTCCTGGACGAGGAACTGCACTTTATTCATATCAATTTGAAATTAAAAAACTAAAAAAAGAAAATCTAGAATTGAAAAAGGAATTGGAATTATTAAAAAAATTCCGTGCCTTCTTGAAGAAAAAGAATATATAAGATTCAAATATATAAAAGAAAATGCTCATTCTTTAAATATCAAGAAGGCTTGTAAAACTTTAAATGTATCTCGTTCAGGATACTACGAATATCTAAAAAGAAAACCTTCTGCAAGAGAAATAGAAAATAGAATATTAAGCGAAGAAATTAAAAAAATCTTTTTGGAACATAAAGGAAGATATGGTTCTTTAAGAATAGCTAAAACTTTAGAATTAAAAGGAATTAAAGTAAATAGAAAAAGAGTACTCCCTTGATGCGATTGATGACTCTAATTCCTTGTGGAACTCGTTACAGATATAAAAATTATTCTAAAAAATATTCAAAAAAAGAATGTCCAAATTTATTAAATCAGATATTTAAAGCTGATGCCAAGAATAAAATTTGGGTAGGAGATATAACATATATTCCAACTAAAAAGAAAACACTATATTTAGCAGTTTTTATTGATATTTTTTCTAGAAAAGTAGTAGGTTGGGCAATGGATATTAGAATGAAAGAGTATTTAGTTATTTCTGCATTTAATCAAGCTTATGGTAAGGAACATCCTAATTCTGGTCTGGTTGTTCATACAGATCAAGGAAGTCAATTTTACTGGTAAAAATTTTAGAATGCTTTTAAAGTCTAAAAAAGCTGTTCACAGCCAAAGTAGAAAAAGTAATCCTTATGATATTTTATAGGACATTAAAAAGAGAGCTCATTCAAGGTTCAAAATTTGAAACTCCTGAACAAGCTCAAAAGAAATTTTTAAATATATCGAACTTTATTATAATGTCAAAAGAATGCATTCTTCTTTAAATTTTTTATCTCCTATTCAATATGAAAAACAAAATTCATAATTTTCACTTAACTTAGTGTCTAAAAAACATTGACAAATCCAAATAATTAAGATAATAACATCTAAGAAAATGGGTTCACTACAAGTAAATGGTTTTCTTTTATACAAAAAGAACTCTTTTTTAAAAGAATACATTTAACATAATTATATTTTATATTAATTCTTTATATTGCTTTTCCGTTAGTAACTGATTTATATCATATTTATTTAACTGATTAATAGGATTTTTACCACTATGATAATATCCATCATTTAAAATATACATTATTCCATTTTCAATATATATTCCTTCAACGCAATAAGAATCTTTAAGCTTAAATACTAAATCTATTTTTTTTGTAGATAAATCAATTTTATAAACATAATTATCACTATGGTAATTAACTCCTGCTGTAAAATACATAATATTTTTTGATTCATCTAAAAATAATTGATCCTGACCTTCTATACTTATATTTATTGAATCTATTATTTTTCCATCTTTATTAATATTCAATAATTTTGTATAAGTAAGAACCCATAATGTATTAGTCCTATTATCATAAACGATTCCTGTAGGTTTGTCCAAATCAATACTTTCTATCTCAACCCCTGCTTTAGTAATATGTCTAATTTTGTTTTCTCCAGTTGAACAAAACCATATCGTATCATCATTTTCATCAATTGTAATCCCTTGAATATCTAACATTGTAGGGAATATATTATAAAGTTTAATTTCGCCTAAATTTACTGTTCCATTTTTTGAAAGTTTTACAATTGTTGATTTAAAACCATTACTAGTAGGTAAAGTTTTACCTATATTCCCAACATAAAATACATCTTCATTTTTTTCATAACTCAATCCTGTACATGTAAATCCTTTATTTTTTTCTCCAAATTCAACATCAGGTAGAGAAGTTTTTGATAATAATAATGGAATATTGTTAATTTCTTTATTATTAATTAATGTATTGTTTATTTTTTTTAACCATATTTCACTTTCAGTTCCATCATATATATATATATATATAATAATACTGAAGCTAATTTTAATATATAAAAAAATCTTCTCATTTTACTCCTTTAATATTATACTTAATATTTACTACTGTTTATAATCTTATTTTCTCCAAACTATTTTATTTATTATTCCTGTATAAGATTGTATTATTTTTACTACTTTTGTTGATATATCTTCTATATAATATGGTACAGGTATTCCAAAATCTCTGTTTTCATTCATTGCTACTGCAAGTTCTACTGCCTGTTCTACTCCATTATTTGATATTCCTGCAAGTATAAAACATCCTTTATCAAGTGCTTCTGGTCTTTCTGTACTTGTTCTTATACAGATTGCAGGGAATGGTTTATTTATTGATGTAAAAAATGATGATTCTTCAGGAAGTGTTCCACTGTCTGATACAACTGCAAAAGCATTCATTTGTAAATTATTATAATCATGGAATCCCAAAGGCTCATGTAATTTTACTCTTTCATCAAGTTTAAAATTTCTTACTTCTAAGAATTTTTTACTTCTTGGATGACATGAGTAAAGTATTGGCATATTATATTTTGCTGCTAAATTATTTATTGAAGTAAATAGTGATATGAAGTTAGCTTCTGTATCAATATTTTCCTCTCTGTGAGCGCTTAAAAGAATATATCCTTTTTTATTAAGGTTTAATCTTTCTAAAATATCAGAATTTTCTATTTCTTTTAAATTTGCTCTTAATACCTCTGCCATCGGAGAACCAGTTACATAAGTTCTTTCTTTAGCTACTCCTGAAGCATTAAGATATCTTCTTGCATGTTCTGAATAACACATATTTACATCTGAAATAATATCTACTATTCTTCTGTTTGTTTCTTCAGGAAGGCATTCATCAAAACATCTGTTTCCTGCTTCCATATGAAATATTGGAATATGCAATCTTTTTGCTGCTATTGCAGACAGACATGAATTTGTATCTCCTAAAATAAGTAGAGCCTCGGGTTTTACTTCCACCATTAATTCATAAGATTTTGCTACTATATTTCCAATAGTTTCCCCTAAATCTTTTCCAACGGCATTAAGATAGTAATCAGGTTCTCTTAGCTTTAAGTTTTCAAAGAATACTTGATTTAAGCTATAATCATAATTTTGCCCTGTATGAACTAAAATTTGGTCAAAGTATTTATCACATTTTTTAATAACTTCAGAAAGTCTTATTATTTCTGGTCTAGTTCCTACTATTGTCATTAATTTTAATTTATTCATATCTATACCTCTTCAAAATATGTGTCAGGTTTCTCTGGATTAAAACATTCATTGCACCACATAACAGTTACAAGATTTTCTGTTTCACTTGTGTTAATAATATTGTGAGTATATCCAGGAATCATATCTACAACTGTCATCTCTTTTCCGTTTACCTTATATTCAACTATTTCATCTGTTCCTATTTTACGAAGTTGGATTATTCCCTCTCCTGCAACAACTAAGAATTTTTCATTTTTAGTGTTGTGCCAATGTTGTCCTTTAGTTATTCCAGTTTTACTTATATTTATACTTACCTGTCCTCTGTCTAAACTTTTTACTATTTCTGTAAAACTTCCTCTATTATCTTCATTCATTTTTAAAGAATAACTGAAGTCTTTAGAATCTAAATATGAAAGATAAGTTGAATAAAGTTTTTTACTGAAACTTCCCTCTGTCATATTAGGAATAAATAAATTTTTTCTACTTTCTTTAAATTCATAAAGAAGATCTACTATCTCTCCTAAAGTTACATGATGAACTTCAGGAACATAGCAGTATCCTTTTTCATCTTTAGTTTCATTTTCATTTATTGCTCTCAATAATTCTTCCACTAAATCATCAATATATACTAAATCAAGTTCTGTATTTCTATCATTTACTTGAATAGGAAGATTATTTGCAATATTATTACAGAAAGTAGCAACAGCAGAATTGTAATTAGGTCTGCACCATTTTCCAAAAAGATTAGGAAAACGATAAATTAAAACTCTTGCTCCTGTTTCTTTTCCATAATTTTTAAAAAGTTCTTCTCCTGCAAGTTTACTTTTTCCATACTCACTTCTTGCATATCTTCCTTCAAGAGTTGCTTGAACAGATGATGAAAGCATAACAGGACAATTATTTTTATATTTTTTCAGTAAGTTTAAAAGTTTTTCTCCAAAATCAAAATTACCTTTCATAAATTCAGAACTGTCTTTTGGTCTGTTTACTCCTGCAAGATTAAAAACAAAATCTGCTTTTTTACAAAATTTTTCTAATTCTATTTCTGTATTATCAATATCATATTCAAAAATTTCTAAATCATTTGGAAATTTATGAACTCTATCTTTTCCATCTCTGATATTTTTTAAATTTTCAACTAAGTTTTTTCCAACAAAACCTTTAGCTCCTGTTATTAAAATACTGTAACTCATATTACTCAAAAATTCCTTTCAAAGCATTTTGAACATAATCTGTTGTAAGTATCTTTTTAACTACTCCATCTGCATTAAGTCTGTTTGTATTATGGCTTGTATATGCTTCATCACTTTGAGTTTTAACTTCTCCATCTACAAAATATTTGTCATAGTTTAAATCTCTTTCATCTGCAGAAATTCTAAAATACTCTCCCATATCTTCAGAATTTAATCTTTCTTCTCTTGTCATAAGAGTTTCATAAAGTTTTTCTCCATGTCTTGTTCCAATTATATGAATTCCTGTATCACCAAACAATTTTTGAACTCCTTTTGCCAAATCTTCTATTGTTGAAGCATCAGCTTTTTGGATAAACAAATCTCCAGGTTTTGCATTTTCAAAAGCAAATAAAACTAAATCTACAGCTTCATTAAGATTCATTAAAAATCTTGTCATATGTGGATCTGTAATAGTAATTGGTTTTCCTGCTCTTATTTGATTTATAAATAAAGGAATTACACTTCCTCTTGAACACATAACATTTCCATATCTTGTACAGCTTATAACTGTTCCACTATCTTTAACTTCTCTTGCTTTCGCTCTGATAACTTTTTCCATCATAGCTTTTGATATTCCCATTGCATTAATAGGATAAGCAGCTTTATCTGTTGAAAGACAGACTATTTTTTTTACTCCATATTGAACAGCTGCATTTAAAACATTATTTGTTCCCTCTACATTTGTACGAACTGCTTCCATTGGGAAAAATTCACATGATGGAACTTGTTTTAATGCTGCAGCATGGAATATATAGTCTACTCCTCTCATAACAGTTTCAACACTTTCTTTATTTCTTACATCTCCAATGTAAAATTTTAATTTATCATTGTTATATTTTTTTCTCATATCATCTTGCTTTTTTTCATCACGAGAAAAAATTCTAATTTCTCCAATATCTGTGTTTAAAAATCTTTTAAGAACAGCATTACCAAAAGAACCTGTTCCTCCTGTAATCAATAAAGTTTTACCTGCAAAAATGCTCATTTTTAGACACCTCTTCATAAATTTTAATTTTTCTAAACTTTTTAAAATTATCATACAATTTTTTAGTATAAAAAAGAATTTAATTATTAAAGAAATTACTCTTATTTAATATTTTTTCATTCTACAATTATGTCATCATATTTTTAAAGTTTAAAATTACACATATTATTATAATTATTATAACCAACATACATAGTATATTATATAATAATTTTCTATATTTAATTCTTATTTTATTATTTTTTATTCCAATTAAATATCCATAATGTTCCCAAATGTTTTGATTCTCTGCTGAATTAAAAGAAAAATATAATATTAATATAATTGCTATAAAACCTGATATAAATAATCTTATAAATAATTCAACAACACCATTTTCTTTAATAAATGAACAAAAATTATATGCTATACTACCAGAAATTGCTGTATAAATAAAATATTTTATTTGCTGCAAAAAATATCTTCTTAAACTACATTCTTTAAAATAATACTTAAATAAAATATACGGTCCTAGTATATTTGTTGAAAATAACATTGTAATAATAGTTGCTGAAATTACCCCATAAAGACCTATAACTCTTACTAGTATCACATTTAAAATAAGATTTAAAATAGCTTCAATTACATATCTATATCTATTTTCCCAAAAAAGTCCAGCAACTTCCCAATATTGAGAAATTATTCCTGTAGAACAAAAAAAGAAAAAGTATATACACATTAATAATGCTAGCATAAATGTGGATGTGTATTCTTTCCCCACCCATAATTCCATAAAAGGTTGATACAAGCACAATAAAATAATAGTACAAGTACCATATATCATATAAAATATATAAGAAAACTCTAATAGATTAATATAATTTTCTTTTATTGAACATGTCGTAATTTTATTTCCTATACTAGCTTTCATCCCAGAACAAAAATAAAATATCAAACAAAATACAGAATACATTATATAATAATAATTTCCGTAAACTCCTGTAGCTGCCAGACCTAAAAACGAAGATATTACTATACTATCAAAAGAATTTCTTGAAATTACAGATAATTTTCCAAGCATTAATCCAGAAATTTGCTTTTTTAAAAGTTTTTTTTCTTCTGTACTGATACTACCTTCACACCTATACTCTGGATATCTATTTTTTGCTGATCTATAATTTAAATAATTATAAATCATTGTAGCTATTAAAGATATTAATATATAAATATAATAGTTTTTCCAAAAAATAAGAGTTATAAATTGAACTAATTGTGCACATACATATACTATTATATTATTTCTATAAATAATATCCTCTCTCTGATTAGCCGAAAGTATTATGGAATAATGTGCATAAAGTATATAACTTATTACAGTATTCATTAAAAAAATTAAAAATACAATATATATATTTAACTGCACTGGATAACCTTTTGTTATAAACCATTTTATTTTAATACATAAAAAAATACCAATAAAAAAAATTGTACTACCAATAGTTAAATAAGCTTTCTTATAAAAATTTAATAATACATTAGCTCTTTTTATATTTTTAGTTGCTACACTATTATACATTGAAAATAATATAGCTGAGTTTAATCCTAATTCAGCCATGTTTAATACTGACATTATAGAAGTAAATAAACTTGCAATTCCTGCATATTCAATACCTATAATTTGTATAATAATAGTTTTATTAAAAAAACCCAATATAAGTAAAATAAATTTAAATATTATTCCCCAAGATATATTTCTTAACGAATTAATAACACGGTTTTCTTTTCTCATTATTCTTTTTTACTCACTTTCAAAACAAGACGTTGCATCATAACTTCAACTTCATTAAATAGTTTCTTTGGCATTGAATATATATTATTAGTTTCAATAAATTTAGATTCAAAAGCCTTTTTTACTACGGGACTCAACCATTCAGAATCATCTTTACATTTTCTATTTCTTATATCTGTATAATGTATATTTGTTGCTAATTCCGGAATAGCTCCAAAAACCATAAGTGCATGTGCATTAAAACACATAGGATAAGGACAATGTCTTCCTACTGCATTCCACTTTATAGGTTTATTTATATCATCATAAATATTTTGTTCCCTTCCACTATAACACTGCTTAGCATTTCCTGATGCTAAATCTACAGACATTAAAAATTCTCCAGCATAACAATATTCATTACGTTTTTTCCCTAATACACTCATTTTAAAGTCAAACATAGGACTATGAAAACTTCCCCAAATTTCTGAATATTTTTCTTTTGAAAATTTAGTCAATAATTCAAAATTTTTTTGATAATTAAATGCTGTAGTTATATGGCATAATGCTCCTACATGTTTCATGCAATCGTCTTTTATATCTTCAATTAGAGGAACTAATTCATCATGAGGTGTTAATTCTATTGTAAAAGAACAACCATGATTTTTAGCATTTTTTACATTTTCCCAAAATACTTCTTTTAGATTTTTATTTATCAATTGTTCATAATGATAAGAAAATTTAAATTCTAATCGAGACAATAATTCTGGTTCACATTCAAATATTTCATTAAAGCGATTAGTCAAAGTTCCATTAGTTACTACTTCAATTATATGTCCCTCTTTAAGAAGAGCCTTTATTATTTCAGGTACTTCTTTAGGAATTAAAGTTTCACCATCTCCACATATATTCATAAAGCACCCCCCCCAAGTCGTTTAATTGAAAGAGCTTGTGCTATTTCACTTGCTGATAATTTAAATTCAGGCATCAAATTTTTTTTTCTTCCTTCACATTGTGGAATATAACAATATCTGCACTCAAAATTACATATGGAAACTGGAATAAAACAATTTATCAATCTTTTAACTTTCATTATTTTTCCTCCCATTTAAGAAGATCATTTTGTATATAATTTAAATATTTTTCTTTATTTTGATAAAAATTTTCAGAAATGAATATTTTCTCATTTGAATTTATAAAATCAATTAATAACTTCTTATCATAGTCATTTGAATTAATATAAACACAGCCACTAATATCATCTTTTATATCATTATAAAAATGACCTATTTTCCCTGTTAAATTATCAAATATTATACATGGTTTTTGACATAATATTGAAAAAATAAAGCCATGAAATCTATCTGTAATAATTATATCACATTGTTCATACATTTTTATAATTCTATTAAAAACTTTTTCTCTATTTTTTTTGTCTATAAAATTATAACTATCATTATTAATAATAATTGTTTTTATATCTAAAGTTTCCATATCTTTATATAATTTTTTAGTCAAAGATCCTGATACACATTCTTTATCATCACGTAATGACAATCCTATTGTCTTTTTTGAAAATGGCTTTAATTTTTTTAAAACATAATTTTTAAATAATACCATATCAAATGAATATCTTATTGTAATATTTGTTAAATGATTTTTCATTTCTTTATATGACCAAGAATCTCTTGCATATAAAGTAATATTTTTATGTGAATTAAATATATTTATTGTTTCTTTGAGTAACTTTTCTCCCTCTTTTGTATTAGAAAAATACCAACTTTCTGGAAAAATAAAAATTCTATTATCACTATATGTTAAAACTATTTCGTTAATATTTTGCATAGTTTCTGGCCATGTATCTCCAAAATTTCCACCACCATCAATAATAATAACATCATTTTGATAAATTAATGTTTTTATTATTCTTTTTAAATAAGTGTATTCAATAGAAGATATATCTATATACCTATCTTTTAAGCCACATTTTTTTAAAACTTCTTGTTGCGCCAACTCAATTGCATGATCACCTACATTTCCATAACATGGAGTTGAAATACAAATATACATTTGTCTATTTTTAATTCTTTTATATAAAAATTCTAATATAATTTCAATTAATTTAAATATTAAAACTATTTTTTTCATCAAAACACCTCTTTACTTTTTTTAAAATGATATATACATTGGGATATAAACTAACAATTATTTTTATTTTCATTTTTGTTGAATCATAATATATTCTATTTAATTGTTTTCTATATTTTCTAAATTCTTCTGCAATTTGAAATAAAATCATTTTATATCTTTTCTTAGTATATGCTTTACTATTTATAATTTCATCATAAATATATATCAATTGTTTATATCTAAAATATAATGCTCCTTGCTCTAGATTAGGATAATATTCTTTTATAAATTTTAAAATATCACATGAATGTTTTAAAACATCCAATTTTTTCTCATTAAATTCTGATGTCGTTATACTATTTTTTCTATGATTATAATAGTACATTGGAATAGGAACTAATGATATTTGTTTTGACCAAGAAATAATTTGATACATTATTGCAACATCTTCACTTATTACTCCTATTGGGAATTTAAATTTTTCAAAAATACTTCTATGAAATAATTTATCAACTGCAGATGAGTCAATATTATCCCATTTTAATATTCTTCTTAAACATTCTTCAGAATTAATAATTTCTTCTTTCACTGGGCATAAACCTATTGTTTCTATTTTAGTTTCTTCATTAACATCAATTCTTCCACAGCAAGAAATCAAAGTATTGTCTTTGACTATATTTAAATATAATACTTCATACATTTTAGGATCTATCCAATCATCACTATCAATAAAACCTATATATTCTCCTTTCGCAATTTTTATTCCTTCATTACGTGCACTACTTAAACCTCCATTTTTTTTATGTACTACTACTACTCTGTCGTCAGTAGCTGCTAGTTCATCACAAATCTGTCCACTACAATCTTTTGATCCATCATCAACTAATATGATTTCGATATTTTTATATGTTTGTTCTTTTATACTTGCAAAACACTTTTTCAAATATTGTTCTACATTATAAACTGGTACAATTAGCGAAATAAGTGGAAAATCATTTTTTTCTTCTTTTTCTTCTATTACCATCTCTATCTCTCCCTTAGTAAGTATTTCAAATAAATTTACATATTTTTTACACATATTACTTCAAATTTTTTTACTGATTTTAACACTTTTAATTTCTAATCTCTGTATTCATATTCATCAGAATTAATTCGTATAATTTCATGTATTATTTTATTATGATTATTCCTGTTCTAGCTTTAATAATCTCTGAATTTCCTTCTTTATTAAAAAATTATTGCAGGTGTCCTATATACCAAAGCTTTCAAATTAATTGTAAGATAATTTATTTTTTTGTTGGAGCTATGAATAAATATGCAATTTAATAAATTTCAGCCTACATCCATATCCTCAATTTTTAATTACAACAAACATGCATCTGCTCTCATAAAGCAGAATATAATCTAAAGAAAAATGACTAAATCAAAAGTTGAATTAAATCATATTACACTTCAATACTTAATATTTTCTAATAATTTTTTGATTAAAAACTCCATTTCATCATTTGGTTAACCAAGAAGAATTAACTCTATTTTTATTCTTTATATTCTTTATATTATCTCACAAGTAAATGTATATTTTTATCTATTTTACTACCAATAATAAAATTATCTCCTTTTAATTTTAAACTGCTATATATTTCATTAATAAAGAATTTTATTTTAATTATCATACTACTACTTTCTCATTAACAATATTATAATAAAAATTATGATTTTTATAGTGCTAATTCTATAAATTCTTGATAAGTTTGAGGTTTTTCTTCTACGCACATATTCACCATAATTTTTTTATTAATTATTTCTTCATATATATTATATAAAGTATTAATATTTGACTCTCTATCATGAACTTGAATTGCATGTTTTCTTGCATTTTTAGAAACTTCCATAGCAAGACTATCATTCTCAAAAATTTTCTTTACATAATATGCCAACATATATGGTGCTGAAGATTGATAAATAAATCCTTCTTTTTCATGAGATAATATATTTTTCACTCCACCAACATCTGATGATACAACAGGACAACCAAGAATCATTGCTTCTCCCACTGAATTTGAAGAATTTTCTATAGTTGATGCAGATACAAAAACATTAGACTTTAAATACCTTTCACACATTTTTTCTTCTGAAAGCATACCTAAAAATGTCACATGATTTTCCAAATTATATTTTTTTATTAATTCAAATATATACAATTGATAGGAACTTATTAGTAATTTTTCTTTAAAAGAAAGATGTAATAAATCTTTTCCTGTTGTATATAAATGTGCTTTTGGATATTTTCTTAATATTTCAGGCATAGCTTCTAACATATAATGAAACCCTTTTACTGGATAACTACACTGACTTACAAAAATACTGTATTTTTCTACTTTATTAATATCCCAAATATGATTGTAAAAACTTTCACGTAAAGACTCATTACAAAAATAATATTTAGCATTCGGATTAAACATTTCTAAAGCAGCTTTATCCCAATCAGTTCTTCCAATAATATGTTTTGCCCTTTTTAGTGCTTCTATCTCTTGTTCACCACATTTTAAAAATTTTTCTCTTGCTTTTTGAATATTATCTTTTTTAATGAAATCTCTTAATGTATATCTTTTTATAATTTTACATGGAATTCCTTCTACATAATGCCTTTTTCCAAATAAAGAAACCAAACCTTGAATAGAAATAACACATTTTTCTATTATACCTAATTCTTGGCAAATCTTTAAAATTTCGTTAGAGTGACTAAATTCTGTCCCCCAAACATGAATAATATCTGGACTTTCTTTTTCTAATATATTCTTAAAATATAAATTTAATTTTTTTTCAATAAAACTATAAAAAGAAAAATTGTTTTCTTCTCCTCTTTCTTCTTTGAAATCAGGATATGTTACACAAAGAAAAATTTTTTTATTCGTTATAATTTTGTTGCACATTGAATCTATCCAACCACCAAAATAATCAATTTCTTCTCCTTGAATTTTGCTTACAATACTAGGTTTTTTATTACATACCCACAAAATTTTCTTTATTTTCACCCTTATACCTCTAATCTCAACTTTAATATAACTATTTAAATCTAAATATAAAAAAATAAATATATAAAAATATTTTCTATTTTAAAATTTATTTTCATTAATAAATAATATTTTTATTATTTGTTCTTTCCAATAAATCTACAATTTTTTTAGTTTGTACAACACTGTTTTTTTGTGTAAGAACAAACTCTTTTCCTTTATCTCCTATTTCTTTCCATTTTTCATAATCTAATTCACAAATCTCTATTATTTTTTTTGTAAATGTTTCTATAAAATCATCTTTCATATAACATAAATATTTTTCATATTCATCAGGAATTCCATCTAATTTATATGCAATAACTGGTATTCCTGAAGATAAATACTCAAGAGTTTTTGAAGGGAAACTATACTTTGTGAATTCTTCATTATTTTGTCTAGGATTTACTAATACAGTGGCTTTGCTCTGTAATTTCAAAATTTCATTTCTTGGAAGTTGTCCAAGAAATTTAATCCTATTATCTAACTTGCTCGCTTTCTTAATTTCTTTTTCACTATCTCCAATACCACAAATGATTAATTTATAATTATCTTTTTCTATTTTTTGAAATGCTTTAATTAAATTTAAAATTCCAAACTTTTTATGCAATGTTCCTGTATACATTATTACTTTTTGATTTTCAAATTTACTATCTTTTTTAGTCTCAAATTTTTCAACTTTTGTTGCAATCCCTTCTATCACACAAAAAGGTTTCTCTATTTTCAGATAATCTGCCATATATTTAGTTAATAGAACATAATAATCAATACATTTCATGTTCTTATAGGCTTTATTCGCCAAATATTTCTCATATATCTTTTGTATTATACTTTTTTCACTAGACAAATTGTTCATCTCTGGCAAATCTGCTATAATCACGCATACTTTTATTTTTGGCTTTTTCTTTTTTAAATTATTGACAGCTTCCATAAAAACTGCTGAAGCAGTGTAAACAAATAATATTCCTTCATTTATATTTTTAAAAGACTCTAACAAAGATTTATAAATTTGATTAGAAAGAATTTGCTTTCTAATTAATTTAATGTTACAAAAACCAATATTTATACCTAAATTAAACTTTTCTTTTTTTATAAAAGCATCTTTATAGTATTGAGGAAAGCTTCCTATAGGAAGAACATTTAAAATTTCTATATTTTGATAATAATTTTTGCATAATCCTTCATATAGATTCCATTGTAATGCATTTGCTGCATCTTGCATATTATATATAGATTTTCTACAAACTTCCTCATATTTTTCTTCTGGTATTAATGTTGTTAAAAACTTAATTGTTAACATTTCTTCTCCTATTTAAATACTAATTTTCCAATCTGTAAACCTTGATTTAATATTCTGTATTTCTCCATAAAATTTATTTCTAGATTATTAATCATTACTATAGTTTCTTCTTTTTTAATTTTTTTTAATCATTCCTTTAAAAATTGCTAATATTCTTATTAAAATAAATATTTTTTTATAATCTTTTTTAAAAAATATTTTTAAATATTCTTTAACCATTAAGCAAAGATTTAAAAATTTTTCACTAATATTTCTATTTTTAAAATTTGCTGAATTTTTTCTTACTCTTCTTTTATAAAAGATTTCTTTTCTAGCTGTTAAGATATATTTTATATTTTTAGAAATTTCAAGCATAAATAGAGAATCTTCACTATTTTTATAATTCAAATTAAATCTAAAATGAGAAATAACTTTTTTAGGAATCAACTTCCCCCAAACCATAGAAAAAGTTTGACGAAATTCTATTAGGTTTTCACTATAATCATTTAATTTATAGTTTAATCTATTTATAGTTTGTTTATTTATTTCGTCGAAATTTAAATAGTTGCTTAATACTATACCTGTATCTCCGTATTCTTGAATTCCTTCAAATAACACTTGTAAATATTCTTTAGTTATACAATCATCATCATCTATAAAAGAAATGTAATCTCCTTTACAATTGTTCAAACCAATATTTCTAGCATTTGATACCCCACTTAATTCTGTATATGATAATTTAAAGTTTTGTAATTTATATTTTTCTATATAATTTAAAATATTATTGTAATAGGGTTCTTTTTCTCCATTTAATATTATTAAAACTTCAAATAAATTTTTATCTAAAGTTTGTTTTCTTATAGAATCTAAACATTCCCATATATAATAATCAGGTTTATAGCTTGGTATAATTACACTTATCTTCATTCTTCTCCTTCTTGTTTACTTTTTTAGATAATCTAAAATTTCTATTATAAAATATAACATATCAAGAATAAATATATATAATAAAAGTATCATATTGTAAATTATTCCTAATACTCCATATTTAAATAAATATAATACATATTAATTTTCAAAAAATAAAATTTCTTATTTTGGAAGGATTATTCCCCAAAAGTTTAAATTCATTTATAGCATTTAATACTTGCTGATATCTTATATTACTAGATAGATTTGCAGTTATTCCTTTTGTAAAATAGAATATAAAACTGATTTTTCATCACTTTATCTTTAAAGCTAATTAAAATAATAATTAATAAAAATATAAAACAACTCGAATTTATTTAAAAAAATCTTTTCTCTCTTAATCACAAACTACCACTTCAAGTGGTGGTTTGCTCTTACCCTAAAAAAGTTTGGTACTAGCTTAAACCCTGTAATTGGTCTGCCAATTGCATAATTTCCCATTCAGCTACTAAAGTAACTCTTTTAATTTTTATCTACTGCGAAAGAATCAAAATACTTTTTCAAACTTAGTTAGTCTGATGTTATATCTTCCTGTAATTGATTTCTTACATATTCAGCGATCCTTTCTTTATTTTTACCTACTGTATCTACATAGTATCCTCTACACCAAAAATTTCTATTACCATATTTATATTTTAAATTCGCATGTTTATCAAATATCATTAAAGAACTTTTTCCTTTTAAATATCCCATAAAAGTTGAAACTGCTATCTTTGGTGGAATACTCACCAACATATGAATATGATCTTTACAAGCATTAGCTTCTATTATTTCAACTCCTTTAAATTCACATAATTTCCTTAATATTGCTCCTATATCTTTTTTTATTTTTCCATATATCACTTGTCTTCTATATTTAGGAGCAAATACTATATGGTATTTACAATTCCACTTTGTATGTGATAAACTATCATTGTTCATTTATGAACCTCCTTTGAGTATTTTTATGGTCGGCAAACCTAATTTATTATACTCAAAGGAGAATTTTTTATATACGCATAGCCTTCCGGCTTTTTGAAACTACTCACAAAGCAAGTAGCTTTCTTTTATACAAAAATAATATCGTTATAAATTGACTTCTACTTTCTATTAATATTATTGAAATAAATATTAACAAAAATTTCTTCTTTCTAATTTTTCAAATATCTGTCTAAAAAAACATAGGAAAAATTAAAAAATATGCATAATCATATAAACTAATAAAAGTACTGAAACTCTAGTTTGGTTCATTAAATGAGGTCTTTAATAGAAACTAAAAATTATATTTTTATAATATTATTTTTTCTAGTATAAATATTTCCTAATAAAAATCCTAAAATATATAATATTAATCTTTGAAACTTATAAAAATTACTATAGATAAATTTAAAGCTATTCTAATCATTATCATAAAAAAATAAAATATATTAATATATACAAGTTCTTGATTAAATTTTAAATATCTTTTTCTTATACAAATACAAAATATATAAAAACTATTAATAAAATATTTAAAAGAATACTTCCTATTGATAAATTTGTCCATTTTATAAAAATTAGAAAGAAAAAATTAAAATATAATATAAAAATTTTCATTTTTTTCCTTAAATTATCTAAACAAATCTAAATATTCCTCTTTTTATGTAAATTATACAATAATAAATACTTTTTAAGAAACTTAATCTTTCTGTTTCTCTATGCTTTTTTCAATAAAATTTAACTATATCAATTTTGTTACTTAATCTTGAATTATTGGAAACTCTACAAGACATTAAACTTTTCTGTAATCTATAAATAAAATCTACATTCTTAAATATTTCAAACCAAAATATATAATCTTCAACTTTTGTTTTCTCAAAATAAATATTTTTAAACTTTTTTCAAATAAATTCCTGAGATATAGTTAATTAAACAATTTTTTAAAAATTCATTATAATCCAATTTTCCAGGAAATTTTATTTCTTCCCTTAAATTTACACCTGAATTCATTTTTTTATATCCTGTATAACTTAAAACTTATTATTCTTTTTCATAAAACTTATTGCTTTTCTAGCTTTTCTTTTTTCCATAAATCATCACTATCTAAAAAAAACAATATATTTTCCTTTTAATAAATCAATAGCTCTATTTCTCGTATATGGAAAACTCCCTGATTTATTTTATTTTTATATAGTTTTATTCTGTCATCTAATTTTTAATATTTTTCTGTAATTTCCACTTCTTTGTCTTTGGAAGAATCATATTTCTAAATTTTCATGTGTTTGATTAATAACAAATTGAATTATTTTTTCAATATATTTTTCACAATTATATATAAAAGAGTAATTATAGATATTAAATGTTCATTTATTAATTTTTCTCTCATCTCTACATCTCTTTCCATAAAAATACAATCAAAATCTTGATATTCCATATAATACAAATCATATTCAAGTTTTCTTGCTATATCGTCTACACTTTCACCATATGAATACATTACTTGACCCCAACCTGTAAATCTTGGTACAATACCATATCTTAATTTATAATCTTTTTATTTTCTTTTGCAAGTTCATTCCATTCTAGTCTTGAATCTACAAAACTCATATCTCCTCTTAATACATTTATAGATTGTAGAAGTTTATCTACTCTCATCATTTCTGGTTTTAAGTTTATTAATAACTTAAATATAAATTTTGGAAATTTAATTAATATTATTTTCTTGTTATTTTCTTTTGCTAGTTTTTCTACTATTTCTTTTATAGAAATATCTTTATCATCTTTTGGAATTGTTATTCCAAATATCTCTTTTCTTATAACTTTGTCTGTTATTTCTAATAACTTTTCTATATTAACAAGTGTTCTCTTATTTTCATTATAATTAAAAGGTAAAATTGGAAACAACCTTATTAATTTTTCTAATCTTTTCATATTTCCAGGACAATTTTTTCCATAAACCATAGGTGGTCTTAAAATGGAAACTCTAAATTTATTATCTTCCAATTTTCTTAAAATTTCTTCTGCTTCCCATTTGCTTTCTGCATAAGCTGTTACTGGATTAACTTTAGAATTTTTATCAAATATTAATTCTTTATTTATATCCCCATGAGTTCCATACACTGCAACAGTACTGTAAAAAACAAAATGTTTTACTCCATGCTTTTTACTTTCTTCTGACATTCTTTTAGTCAGTTCTGTATTTACTTCAAAATACTTTTCTCTTGGAGCTCCATTCATTTGGTGTACTAGAGCTGCAAGATGGAGAACACAATCAACATCTGTGAAATCTAATTCTTCAGATTTTACTTTTAATAAATCCACAGGAATAATATTATATTTATCTTTATATCTTTCTATAAAGTTACTTCCTATAAATCCACTTGCTCCTGTTATCATAAGAGTTTTCTTTTCCATATATTTTTACAACTCCTATCCTTTTTAAAATTTTCTTAATCAAAAATTAATATTTATCTTCTTAAAATAATAATATTATTACTTTTATTAGTATTTTCTATTAATTTCTCCTTATTATATTCTTCATACTTTAATTTTAAATCCTCTATTTCTTTTTTTAATTTTTTTATTTCTCCATCTTTGATAATTGTTTCTCTAATCATATTAGCAGAGTATTCTCTATATTCATTTTTAAAATTTCTATAAATAAGTCCTACAATTATAATCAAAATGATAATTATTCCAGAAATTATTATGTGTGGTAAATTTAGTTTTAAAAATACTTCTTTATTTTTATTATTTTCCTTATTTTTATCTTTTTCATCAGTTACTTGGTTATCTTTAGGAGTTAAAAATAAAAATTTTATTAGCCAAACTAATATTATTATTGTTATAAGACCTATACAAGAAACTAATATAATCAATGATACATTTTTTATAATTTCTTCTTTTGCCAAAAGATCTTTAAGTAAGTTAAATTCAAATGATAAGCAAGAAAGAATTCCTGTAAAAATACCTAATATTGTTATTCCCTCTATTTTTGAATCTTTTATTTCTTTTTTTAAAATTTTCATATCCTCATCTACAGTTTCTAAAAAAGGTTTTATCTCATTAAGTTTTTTATCTAATTCTTTTTTATCATTATTGTATTTTATGATTTCACTTTTTATTTTATTATTTATTTTTAAATTATAACTTGCCAAAATATACTTTCTAATATTCGTTTCATTGTCATTTGTATAATAAGAATCTTTTAATTTGATAGATAAATTATTTTTATTATATCTATTTATAATTAATAAATTATTTTTTTCAAGTTTTTCAATAAAATTCTCTTCTACCTCATAAATCTTAATAAGCTCTTCTAATTTTTTTCTTGTTATATAAATTTCAAACTCACTTTCAATACCATTAAATCTACTAAAATTTTCTATTAGAAAAGCTATTAGAGTACCCTCATTACCTTTAAAAAGAATATATTTATCATTAAAATAAGGATTAAGTATAGGATTATTATTTATTTTTACAAAAATTTCTAATTCTTTAAAAGAATCTTTTAAAAGATTATTGAAAAATTTTCTTTTGTTTTCTTCGTTAACAATTAACTCTTGCGAATGCCATAATTTATATTCCTCTTTACGGACTTTAAAATAATTTTCTATATTTTCTTCTACTAAACTATACATCTCATCTATTTTTGATTCAGTTAGTATAACATCTATTTTATTTATTTCTTTTTTTAATTTATCCTTTATTCTCTCTATAATTTCTAATTCTTCTTTTATAAGTTCTTCTATTCTTTTATTTTTTTCATCACCATTAATTCCATTATTCATCAATCTTATTCCACCTTTTTTATTAATACTCAACCCCTATTTTTTTCTCTATCTCTTTTTTCTTCTCTAATAATTCTTTATTTTTTACAATGCTGTTATCATCAACCTTATTTATAATTTTTAAAAATGTTGCAATTATAAGATAAATATCGTTCCAGAAATTTCTTGTTTCAACATAGTAAAGATTAAGATCTATTTTATAAGGCATTATTTGTTCAATATAGAATTTCTCAGGATCTTTAACTTGGTTCATAAGATATTCTTCATCAGAAAAAACTATACTTGCAGGAGAAGATATTCCGCTTCTCACTTTAAATATTCCCTTATCTCTTTCTGAATAATATTTAAGTCTTCTGGGAAGTTCAGGTCTTGGTCCAATAAAACTCATATCTCCCATTAAAATATTAAAAAGTTGTGGAAGTTCATCAAGCTTTGTTTTTCTTATTATTTTTCCTATTGGAGTAATTGCACTGCTGCTTCCTTTAACTTGTATTCCTTTTGCATCTTTATCAAAATCTGTTCTCATACTTCTAAATTTATAAATTGTAAATTCTCTTGCATTAATAGTAAGTCTTCTTTGCTTAAAAAGAATTGGACCTTTTGAAGTAAGCTTTATTATTATTCCAACTATTATCATTACAGGAAAAAGAAGAACTATCCCCCAAAATGAAGCCACAATATCAAATAACCTTTTTAAAAACATTTTTCTCCCTCAATTTATTCATATTTAACTTCTTTGTATGATACAACAAGCTGTTTCATAACTTTTTTAATCTCTTCAACATTTGGATTTTTAATACACTCTTCCAATTTATCAAAGTATTCAGTTATATCAACAATCCCATCTTCTATTTTTGTAATAAATATTTTCTTATTTTCTGTTTTTATTGCAGAATTTACATCATAAAGAAGTTCTTCAAAAAGTTTTTCTCCAGGTCTAAGTCCTACAATATCAATTCCAACATTTGCATTTGAAAGTTTTATCATGCTCATTGCAAGATCATAAATTTTTACAGGTTTTCCCATATCTAAAATAAATATCTCTCCACCTTTTCCTATTGCTCCAGCTTCTATAACAAGCTGAGCTGCTTCAGGAATAGTCATAAAATATCTTGTTATATCTTTATGGGTAACTGTAAGATTTTTTCCTTCTGAAATCAGCTTTTTAAATATTGGAATAACTGAACCATTGCTTCCTAAAACATTTCCAAATCTTACTGCCATAAATTTTGTATTTTTAGATACTTTATTCATATGTTCTATTACAAGTTCACAAGCTCTTTTACTTGCTCCCATAAGATTTGTAGGATTAACTGCTTTATCTGTAGAGATAAGAACCATTCTTTCTACACCATACTTATCTGCACACTCTGCAACTTTCTTAGTTCCAAATATATTATTTTTTATAGCTTCCTCTGGATTATGTTCCATAAGAGGTACATGCTTATGAGCTGCAGCATGGAATACTACATTTGGTCTGTATTTATTAAAAAGAAATTCAAGTTTATCTTTTTCCCTTATATTACATATTTCAGAAACTAAATCTAAATTTGGATATTTTCTTTTAAGTTCCAGTGCTAAAAAATATGTATCATTTTCATTTACATCAAGAGTTACAAGTTTTTTAGGATTAAACTTTGCTATCTGTCTTGAAAGCTCAGATCCAATGCTTCCTGCTCCTCCAGTAACAAAAATAACTTTTCCCTCAATAAGTCCCCTTATACTTCCATCATTTATTACAATCTCGTCTCTTCCAAGAAGGTCTTCAATTCTTACATCTCTTATTTGTGAAGCAAGAGATTCATTGTCTAAAATTTCTGATATAGTTGGAACTGTTTTTATTTTTACTCCATCAAGTTTTTGAACTCTTTCAACGATTTTTCTTATTTCAAGACTGTGAATAGATGGAAGAGCAAGTAAGATATCCTCTATCTTTTCATTTTTTACTATCATTTCAAGACTATCTTTATTTCCTAAAACTTTAATATTATATATTTCACTTCCAATTTTCTTTTCATCATCATCTATAAATCCAATAAGTTCATATGGAAAGTATGGATTAGTCATAGATTCTCTTGCAAGAATTGCACCTGCTTCTCCTGCACCATAAATTAAAGTTCTCTTTATATCTTTTATATTTTTATGAGGTCTTCCATAATATCTTTTAAGCCTGAAAATATATCTTCCAAAAAGCTGCATAGATATTGAAAGAATTATAGTCATCATAAGTGTTGTATCTGGAAAACTATGAACATTACTTATATACATAAAGATGGCAAAAATAATAGCTGTTGCAGTATTTAAAACTAAAATATTTAAAACATCAAGAATATTTGTATAACTCCAGCTTTTTTCACTCATATTTTTATATACATATCCCACAAGAAAAATTCCAAGATATGTTATAATATATTCTATCTTTATATATTCATACCATACAAAAGAAAATTTAAGAATAAAGGCTAAAATAATTCCAATAATAACACTTAAAGAATCTATAAGGAACTTAATTAAATTTCTCTCATTAAGAAACTTTGGTGCATATCTGTTATCTTTCCCATAAGATAATTTTTTTAATATTCTATATATAATCATTTGAAAAACAGAGAAAACTAAAAATACTGTAAAAATAGAAATATTTTTATAGAAAAAAATAAATATCATAAAGATAATAATATTTATAAAAATAGGGTTTTGTTTATATTTTTTATTAAACTGTAAATTATCAGTGGAATAGTAAAAAAAAGTAAGAACAGCAAAAAGACCATACACAGCTGTATTAACACTAAACCCCATAATTTTAAACATTATTTGATAAACAATAAAAAGTAAAGCTATATAAATAAATGCAAGTTTATCCATTGACTTCTCCCTTAAAGTTTTTTTATTTTTCTTATAACTTTTAAACAAATTAAAAATTCTTTTATAAGTATATTGATTTTTTCATTTTATTATACCATATTTTTATAAATTTTTATTATTTTTATATTTTTTATTTTTTTCTACAAAAATGTATCACATATAGTTCTTTGAATTTTTTATTTCTAATAAAACAGCAGTAATAAAAAATCACCTTATAAAAACTAAACAAAATTTTAGTTTTAAAGATGATTTAATTATTTCTGTTATACTTATAAAAATCTATAAAAAACTTAAATGCAAAATATAGCATATAAAGGAACACTCTTTATTCCATTTTCAAATCCAAAATTCTTGCTTGAAACCTTTACAGCATATTCTGGCTTATATTTCTTTATATAGTTTTCAAGGCTTTTTGCTCTTGTGTTATCTGCTGATTTAACTTCCACAGGAATTATTTTTCCCTCTCTCATTATTATAAAGTCAACCTCTGATGTCCCTTTTGGAGCTTTCCAATAGTATTGAGTATACCCGTTAATATTTAGATGAACATTAACATAATTCTCTGTCATACCACCTTTGAAATCATTAAGTTCTTTAGAAAGATACAAAATATCTTCAGGAACTATTTCTTTCTTAGCGCATAAAAGACCTATATCTGATACATAAATCTTAAATGAATCTACATTCTTATAATTTTCTAAAGGCTTTTGTATATCTTCAAGACCATATATTTTAGAAGTTATTCCAGAAAGAGTAAGCCATTCTATTACATTTTCAAATTCAGAAGCTCTTCCTCCTGTTTTAACCAATTTATATTGAAATCTTGTGTTCACTTTAGAAAGTTGAACTGTAATATTATCATAAACAAGCCTTGTCTTTTTAATTTCATTTGTCACATTATATTTGCTCATGTCGTTAAGATAGCTCAGTAAAATCATATCCTGCGTGTGTCTTATTAAAGTATAGTTCCCTGTTTCTCTGAATTTACTAACACATTCAGGCATTCCACCAACAACTAAATATTTTCTATAATATTCCATTGCAACATCATGTAAAACTGACGGCATAGAAGTATTTTCTTCAAAAGATTTTTTTATAGCTGCTATAAGTTCATCTTCTCCCATTGCCATTAAGAACTCTTCCATATCCATAGGATATAAAGTTTTCATATCAACTTTACCTACAGGAAAAGAAAACTGCTGTCTGTTTACTGCTATTCCTAATAAACTCCCTGCAACTACTATATGATATTCAGGAGCTTGCTCACAAAAATATTTAAGTGAAGTCAAAGCTCTTTCACAAAGTTGTATTTCATCAAAGAATATAAGAGTTTTTTCTTTTATGATAGTTTGATTAGAAAGCCTTGAAAGAATTGGAATCAAGTAATCAGGGTTTATGTTTTCTTCAAAGGTTTCTTTCAACCTTGTATCTGTCTCAAAGTTAAAATATGCCACATTTTCATATTCTTGCTTTCCAAAAGTAAGAACAGAATGAGTTTTGCCCACTTGTCTTGCACCTTGTAAAATAAGAGGCTTTCTATATGGACTTTCTTTCCATCCTTTTAAGTATCTAAAAATTTTTCTATACATGAAAACAACTCCTTTTTTATTTCTATTATATCTTTTTTGGAATAAAATGTAAATTACATATATTAATAAACATTATTTTTTGATAAAATAGTACCTATTTATACATAATTAGTAAAAAGATAGTTATTCCTTAATATATAAAAAAAGCCACACCTATCACTTGAATATCCTCAAGAAAGGTGTGGTATTTTATTATTATATAGACATTTTTATAATAATTCTTACACAAATATAACTAAAAATGGTGGAGCTGAGAGACAACACTCATTAGCAATGTCCATTACACTTCCAAAAGTTTATAAGAAAGGTAGTTGTTAAAAAACAGCTACCTTTACTAAACTATTTTTACAATTTTTTATTTCTTAATAATAAGCAACTGCTTTCTTGCCATCAAAAACTAAACCTATTTTTATTATTTCTTTTACTCCTTCACTTATTAATAGAGTATCATATTTCTTTTCTTCTATCTGCTCAAGGGCTTTTTCTGCCTCTTTTTCAAGATTTTTTGTTTTAGCTCTTTTTAGCTCAAATATATACCCTGTCCATTTTTTATTTCTAGGCTTTAAAATTATATCAGCTCTTCCATATCCTGTTTCTGGATTTGGTTTCATTTCATAATAATCATCTAAGGCATAGAAAAATCCTGCAAGTAATGTCTGATATGGATTTTCAAATTTTTTATTTGTATCATAAAAACTTATTGCATTAAGTACAACTTTTTCTAAAATTCTTACGATGGTATTTATATCTTTACTTTCTAAGGCTGCTTTCATACTTGATATATTACTTTTTCCTTTAAATACTATTTCAGCAAAAAGGCTTTTAAAAAATGATTGAATTTCTTTGTTTGGAATTTTTATTAAATATAATTCATTATTTATTTTTTCTTTCACAGTTAAATATCCAGAAAAAAGCATAAGCTCCCAAATTCTATTTGGGTCTAAATCATTTCCTAAAGCTACATTCTCATTAACATATATAGTCTTTTCTTGACCGTTTACTAAATTATCTAATTCTTCAAAAACTGTTCCATCTGAAAGAAGCAGTAATTCTTTTATCAAAGCATTTCCTGAAGTATTTATCCAGTAAGCATCTAATTTTTTGTATTTTACATACTTTAAAATACTCCAAGGATTATATACTTCCATATTTCCAAATTTATAACCATCATACCAAGACTTAACATCTTCTAATTTATCCTCAGTCTTATACTCTATCAAAGCATTTTCAACTTCATCTTCCAAAAGCCCAAAATATTCATCATATGCTTCATCAAGTATTGTATGAGTTTCAATATTATTAAGGTCAGAGAATATTCCTGCCTGAGCTACTCTTATAGCACCTGTAAGAACTCCCATTTTTAGATTTGAATTAGTCTTTAAAACATTTCCATACAAAGTTTTGAAAAAATCTACTGCCTCTTTGTAATAACCATGACCATAAGCATATGTTAATGGAGCATCATATTCATCTATTAAAATTATTACTTGTTGGCTGTAATAGTTAGCTAATATATCAGAAAATACTTTTAAACCTTTTTTAGTTTCTTCCAATGAAATCTGTTTAGTTGCATATTTTATAAAAGTTGGTTTATCAAGTTCATCTAAATCTTTTAATAGCTCTCTAAATTCTTTAAAGAGACTTTCTAATAATATTTTTACAGCTTCTACACAATCTTCAATATTTGATGATTGTATTTCCTTCATGCTTAAAAATATTACAGGGTATTTCCCTTGCTCTGCAAATACAGGAGAATTTTTTATATATAAGCTATCAAATAACTTTTTATTTTCTTCTGCTTTTCTTATATCAAAAAAATATTTTAGCATAGACATATTAAGAGTTTTACCAAATCTTCTCGGACGAGTAAAAAGTTTAACTAAAGCTCCATCATTTAAAATTTCTTCTATAAATTTACTCTTATCAATATAGAAGTAGTCATCTGTTATTAACATTTTAAAATCTTCTATCCCAATAGGAATTTTCTTCATGCCTACACCTCACTTTCTTTGATTTATACATATAGTATACCATAAACAGCTGAAAAATCACACAGAATAACTACTAAGTTTATATGTATATGCACAAAAATAAAAGAAGCAGTAGATGTTGTGTACTGCTTCCATTCTGGGTGGTAAATATTTTGAGAAAAATATCCGCTATTGCTATTATACCATTAATAGAATCTTTATAAAATAAAAATAGAAATATTTCTTTATAATCTTTCTAATTTAAAGGCTAGCTGTCTTGCTGAAAAACCTACAAGATTTCTAAAATATACTCCCAAAAGTTTTATATCCTCTCCGTCTTCTATTTCACTAAAAATATCCTGCACATAATTATACAGAGTATCTTTATCATCTGTTGCAATAGAAGTTGTCTTAGCTCTGTTTATAGTTTTTCTGTCAGCATATTTTATTTTTACTGAAATCGTTTTAGTAAGGCAGTTCTTTTCTTTTAAACGGCTGTAAGCAGTTTTAAAGACTTCTTCTAATTTTTCCTCTATCTCCTCTTCAATATTCAGCGGAGAAGAATAAGTATTTTCAGCCCCTACCGAATGAGTCGGTTTTGAATAATCAACAGGAGCATGGTCTATTCCTCTGCTATATAGATAAAGAAGTTCTCCTCTTGCTTTTCCGTATCTTTTAGTAAGCTCTTTCATTGAATATTTATGAACATCTCCTACTGTTAAGATATGGTCTTTCTTTAAAATCTTTTCAAATTTCTCTCCTACACCTTGCAGTTTCCGTACTTTTTTGTCTTTCATGTATTCTACAAATTCTTCTTGAGTATTAAAAATATACTGCCCGAAAGGTTTATTTATATCGCTTGCTATTTTTGCAGAAATTTTATTTATTCCTATTCCTACAGAGCAGGTAAGACCAGTATGTTTAAATATTCTTTCTCTGAAAGTTTTAGCAAATTTTTCTTTTGAAGAATATTTAGGAATAACTTCTGTAATATCTATATATCCCTCATCTAAAGCAATAAACTCTATTTTATGAGTTATTTTCAAAACCAATTCATGAATTTTTTCAGATTCTTTTATGTACTTTTCCTTATCTGGATAGACTATTAAAAGATGAGGGCAGAGATTTTTAGCTTCATATGTATTCATAGCTGAATATATTCCATATTTTCTAGCTTCATAATTTGCAGTAGTAACTATGGAACGGGCAACAGCCATTGGTTTATTTTTATATTTTTCAGGATTATCTCTAGTTTCTATTGAAGCATAAAAGCAATCCATATCATAATGAAGTATTACTCTTTCCATTCTTCTTCCTTTTTAGTTATACTTACAATAATCTTCTATAGCTCTCTCTTTCATTTTTTCAAAGTTTTTAAAAGTAGTTTTTTCTGTAATTACATCTTGGAGAATTTTTTCTGTTCCTGCTTTGCTTCTGCTGCCTCTTTCTTCCAGTTCCTCGACAAATGATTTAAAAGAAGAAAAATCTGTGTATTCTTCCATAAAAGTATTAGTCATAATATCTTCTATTCCCAATTCTTCATTAGCAAGTTTTTCATATAAATCATTTTTCTTCATGCCGTATCCTCCTATCGATAAAAAATAATAATCATATCTTTATTTATAGATATATGATACAACAAAAAATTTATAAGTTCAAGTCTTTAATTTATATTTTTTAATTATAAAAAAAGAGGGAATAATCCCCCTATATCTTATAAAAAGATTAAGAAATTTTTAACCTTTTTTTTTATATAATTTGCAATGTATTTACACAGTTGTTTATTATTTTGTTAAATCTTTTTACTAAAAGTAGTAACCATTGCTTGTACAATCATATTCAAGTGGAACAATAATTTTACCATTTTTATCTATATAACCGCTTTTTCCATTTTTTTCTACATAAGCAAAACCATTTTCAAATTTTTTAACTCCAAGATTTTGAAATTCTCCCTCTACCACGAGTCATTTTTCTTTGAGTTTTTTCTAGTTTTTCAAGTTCTTTTTCATATTCTTTAAATTTTTCTTTTATTTCTACTGGAAGCCATGCTTCTAATTTTTCAAGTCTATCCAATTTTATTGTTTTTAATTTTAATTCCAGGTTGTCTTTTTTTAGTTTATCATTCTCGTTAGTAAGAAGTTCTATTTTATTATTTTTTATTCCTACTTGCTCGGCAACAAATTTTTTGTAACTTTCATCTTTATCTTTTAAATCATAATAATTATTAAGATATTTTTCTCCATCACGAGCATACTTCAAAAGACATTTGTAAATATTCTTGTCCATACTTACTGTTATTTTATCTTTATATAAAAAACTTTTACTCTCTTTTATGTGTTCTGCTATACTCTCAAGATTATATAGTTTCTCATCTTCAAGTTTTAATCTTTCTTTTTTTACTTCAAGTTTCTTTTTTTTCTCTTCCAGTTCCATAGCATTTTTATTTATTTGTTCCAGTTGTAACTCTATAGATTTTTGTCTTTCTTGTATCTTCAAATTTTCTTGTTGTAGTTTATACTCCTCAACTGTTAAATGATTTTTTCCAGTTTCTTTAGCACTTTTTCCTCTTTCTAATTCAGGAAATTCTAAAGACATTTTCTCGTAATATTTATCTTGTAATTTAATTAAATCCATTTTACTAGAAACAAAACTTTTATAACTTAATCTTCCATCATCAGTTAGAGGAATAATTCCTGCATGTAAATGGGGAGTAGTTTCATCTTTATGAACAGTTGCAAAAATTACATTTTTTTCCCCAAATTCTTCTTTTAAAAATTCAACAGATTTTTCAAAATATTTTTTCTCTTCCTCTGGTGTCAATTTATTAAAAAAATCTTTATCAGAAGTAAATACAACTTCAGCACATAAAACGGCATCTCTTCTTATTGATTTATTTACCTTGTATCTTTCTTGAATTTCTTTATTAATTTTTTCCTTATAACTTTTACATTCTATTAGTTGATAATTTAAGTGTGATAAATCTTTGTTTATATCCTCATTTGAATGGTTTTCAGTTTTCCTCTCATTATGGCAGAACATACCACCAATATTTGAAGAATTTCTTTTCTCAATTCTCATTATAGTAAAACTCATATATTCCACCTCTTCCACAATATAAAAAAGTCTAATTAAAAAATGTAAATATTATGATATAATATTATTATACTATGAAGTGGTGCCAAATGGGTAAAAAAATTACAGATATTGATGAATTAATAAAAGCAAGAAAAGATGAGTTAAAAAAGCTTCAAGAAAAAAAAATTTAATCAGAAGTTTAAACCAATCATTGATATTTTCAAAAAATATCAAAATAAAATAACTGATGAAGAGATAGCAAAAATGGTAGAAAATATTAATAATAAATACAGTCAAAAAAAATAAAAAATAGGATAACTCCTATTTTTTATTTTATAACATTTATATTTTTGAAATATTCTCTTACAATT
>ERZ773142.553-NODE-553-length-31080-cov-19.4278_pt1 | contig 31080 bp, 26 predicted proteins | sample MGYA00580853_ERZ773142 | MGnify/ENA primary metagenome ERZ773142 (study PRJEB29015, sample SAMEA2737862) | human gut metagenome | biome: human gut; feature: human-associated habitat; material: faeces | place: China | collected 2012 ... | reverse complement strand
AAATTACAAAAATATTTTCAATATTCTAAAATTTTATTTGTATAAATTAGAAAATACAACAGTTCCTTTCTTTTTTTATTCAAATTTTTTATAAATATCATTGTCTTTATTTATGATTATTAAAATATTTAAAAGCATTAGGTCTGTTTTTTTACTACTATCTTTATAATTTTTAAAACTTTTTTTGTTATCATAAATCAAATAAAAATATATAATAATTTCAACAAAAATTATAAGACTAAAACTTTTTGAAAAATTTTCTTGCTTTTTTTTTGATTTTGTTCTATACTTACCTCAATAAGAAAAAAATATTCTTATTGAATATATTTATAAAAAAGGAGGTTAGAATATGTTTTTACTACTTAGCATAATATTTGTCATATGTGTCATACTGCTGATAATAAGGAACACAACTAAATATGCAGATAGTTTTGTTAGGGAAAGTTTAAGTCATATTCTATTGCCTTTGTTTAAATATAATTTTTTATAATAGCATAAGTTAATTTTTTTAGATGATATATAGATATCATTTAAAAGTTTATTTTATAAAAAATTTTTTTAAATAATAACTTTAGTAGTTTTAGGACAGCCTAACAAGGTTGTCCTTTTTTTATAAATTTTTTTAGGGAAGGGGGAATAAAAATGAAAAAATTTAATGTTGTTTTATTAGGAGCTGCTTTACTTCTTACTGCATGTGGAGGTGCAAAAGAAACTTCAACTGAAGCTGATGTTGTTAAAATCGGAGGTATCGGACCTCTAACTGGGCCTCTTGCTATTTATGGAGTTACTTCTACAAATGGATCAAAACTTGCTATGGAGGAAATCAATAAAAATGGAGGTATCCTTGGAAAACAAGTTGAGTATATTGTTCTTGATGAAAAAGGAGATTCAACTGAAGCTGTTACTGCTTATAACAAACTTGTAGATGAAGGAGTTGTTGCTCTTATTGGAGATATCACTTCAAAACCATCTCTTGCTGTTGCTGAAGTTGCTGCTCAGGATAATATGCCTATGATTACTCCTACAGGAACTCAATTCAACATCACCGAAGCTGGACCAAATGTTTTCCGTGTATGTTTTACAGATCCTTATCAAGGAGTTGTTCTTGCAAACTTTGCTAAAAATAATCTTAATGCTGAAACAGTTGCTGTTGTTGTAAATAACTCAAATGATTATTCTGATGGAGTTGCAAAAGCATTTATTGAACAGGCTGAAAAACTTGGTTTAAAAGTTGTGGCTAAAGAAGGATACTCTGATGGAGATAAAGATTTCAGAGCTCAGCTTACAAAAATTCTTCCAACTAATCCTGATGTTCTTGTAGTTCCTGATTACTATGAACAAGTTGCACTTATCACAACTCAAGCAAGAGAAGTTGGAATTAAAGCTACTTTTGTAGGACCTGATGGATGGGACGGAGTTGCTAAAACTCTTGATCCTAGTGCATATGGAGCTATTGAAAATTCATACTTCACTAATCACTACTCATTACAGGATCAATCAGAAAAAGTTCAGAATTTCTTAAAAGCATATAAAGAAGCTTATAATGAAGAACCTTCTGCATTCTCTGCTCTTTCTTATGATGCTGCTTACATGGTAAAAGCTGCTATTGAAAAAGCTGGAACTACAGAAAAACAAGCTGTTGTAGATGCTTTAAAATCTCTTGACTACAGTGGTGTTACAGGACATCTTACATTTGATGAAAAGAATAATCCTGTAAAAGCTGTAACTGTTTTAAAAATAGTAAATGGTGAATACACATTTGATTCTGTTGTTGAGCCAGCTAAATAATATAAATAATTAATAACACAGTATGGAAAACTGAAAATATTTCAGTTTTTCCAACTGTTTAAATAAACTTAAGGAGAGAGATATGGAATTTTTACTTCAAATTATCAACGGTTTACAAATAGGAAGCATCTATGCTCTTATTTCACTTGGGTATACCATGGTTTATGGAATTGCACAGTTAATCAACTTTGCACATGGGGATATCATAATGGTTGGAGCATACATTTCACTTTTCTGTATTCCAGCTTTTACAAAAATGGGATTACCCGTATGGCTTACAATGATACCTGCTGTCATTGTTTGTGTCCTTTTAGGAATGTTTACTGAAAGAGTTGCTTACAGACCTCTTAGAAATTCTCCAAGAATTTCTAACCTTATCACAGCCATAGGAGTAAGCTTATTACTTGAAAATCTTTTTATGAAATTATTTACGCCAAATACAAGACCATTCCCTAAGGTGTTTACACAACCTCCTCTTACTTTTGGAGCTCTTCACCTTAACTTTGGAACTATTGTTACTATCATTGTTACAATCGTTCTTTCTGTAGGTCTTCAATATTTTATGAAAAAGACTAAATATGGAAAAGCTATGTTAGCTACTAGTGAAGACTATGGTGCTGCAAGACTTGTTGGAATTAATGTAGATCATACTATTCAACTTACATTTGCTATAGGAAGTGGACTTGCTGCTGTTGCTGCCGTTCTTTATGTTGCTGCTTATCCTCAAGTTCAACCTCTTATGGGTTCTATGCCAGGAATAAAAGCTTTCATTGCTGCTGTTCTTGGAGGAATTGGAATTCTTCCAGGTGCTGTTCTTGGAGGATTTATTCTTGGAATTGTAGAAAGTCTTACAAGAGCATATCTTTCTTCTCAGCTTGCTGATGCTTTTGTTTTTGCAATACTTATTGTTGTACTTTTAGTTAAACCTACAGGTATTTTAGGGAAAAATATAAGAGAAAAGGTATAGGAGGATTCTTCACATGGATAAATATAAAAAATTAAGTTACACATTTACTCTTATACTGGTTCTGGTTCTTTATGCAGTTCTTGGAAGTCTTATTGGTTCAGGAATAATTTCTAGATATCAGACTGGTATATTAATTATTATCTGTATCAATATTATTCTTGCAGTAAGTCTTAATATAACAGTTGGTTGCCTTGGACAGATTACAATAGGTCATGCTGGATTTATGTCAGTAGGTGCTTATGCTGCTGCTCTTTTTTCTAAATCTGGTATTATTGACGGACTTCCTGGATATATTGTAGCTCTTATTATTGGAGGAATTGTTGCTGGTATAGTTGGAATTATTATCGGTATTCCTGCTCTTAGACTTAATGGTGACTACCTTGCAATCATTACTCTTGCTTTTGGAGAAATCATAAGAGTTCTAATAGAATATTTTAAATTTACAGGAGGAGCTCAAGGACTTCGTGGTATTCCTCGTACAAACAGTAATTTTACAATAATTTATTTTGTAATGATTATTTCTGTTATGATGATGTTCTCACTTATGACAAGCCGTCATGGCCGTGCTGTTCTTTCTATCCGTGATGATGAAATAGCAAGTGGAGCTTCAGGAGTAAACACTACTTATTATAAAACATTTGCATTCACTGTATCAGCTGTTTTTGCAGGTGTAGCAGGAGCTGTATATGCTCATCATCTAGGAATTTTAGGAGCAAAACAATTTGACTTTAACTATTCAATCAATATTCTTACTATGGTTGTACTTGGAGGAATGGGAAGTTTCACTGGATCTATTTTATCAGCAATTGCACTTACTGTGCTTCCTGAAGTGCTTCGTGGATTCTCTGATTATCGTATGATTATTTATTCACTTTTATTAATACTTACTATGATATTCCGTCCAACTGGATTATTTGGGCGTAAAGAATTTCAAATTACACCAATTATCAAAAGATTTTTCAAAAATAAGGAGGGTAAAGATGAACAATAATAAAGTGGTACTAAGTGCAAAAAACATCTCTATTACCTTCGGTGCATTAAAAGCTGTAACAGATTTTAATCTTGAAATAAGAGAAAATGAACTTGTTGGACTTATCGGACCAAATGGTGCTGGTAAAACAACTGTTTTCAATATTATTACAGGAGTATATTCACCTACAAGTGGAGAATATCATTTTAATGGAGAACCTGTAACAAAAACTCCAACATTTAAACTTGTAAAAAAAGGTCTTGCAAGAACTTTCCAAAATATAAGACTTTTCAAATATATGTCTGTTCTTGATAATGTTCTTGTAGCAAATAATTTCAATATGAAATATGGAATATTAACCGGTATTTTCCGTTTCCCAAATTACTGGAAAGAAGAAAAGAAAGCAAGAGAGAAAGCTCTTGAACTTCTTAAGATTTTTGATCTTGACCAATATGCAGATACTATGGCAGGAAATCTTCCTTATGGAAAACAAAGAAAGCTTGAAATAGCTCGTGCAATGGCAACAAATCCAAAACTTCTTCTGCTTGATGAACCTGCAGCTGGAATGAATCCTACTGAAACAGAAGAGCTTATGAATACTATCCGTTTAATAAGAGATCGTTTCAATATTGCAATTCTTTTAATTGAACATGATATGAAGCTTGTTCTTGGAATATGTGAAAGATTAGTTGTTCTTGATCACGGAACTACTATTGCAGCTGGAGATCCTATTGAAGTTATCAATACACCTGCAGTTGTCACTGCATATCTTGGACAGGAGGAGGAATAATTTTATGAATACAGAAGCTAAAACAATGCTTGAAATTAAAGATTTACATGTCTATTATGATAATATCCATGCTCTAAAAGGAGTTTCTCTTAAAGTAAAAGAAGGAGAAATTGTTTCTCTTATTGGTGCAAATGGTGCAGGTAAGACAACAACTCTTCAAACTATTTCGGGACTTATTCAGTCAAAACAAGGAAAAATTATCTTCCGTGGTAAAGACATTACAAAAGAAAAACCACACTTAATCTGTCAAGCTGGAATTGCTCAAGTTCCTGAAGGAAGAAGAATTTTTTCAAGGCTTGCAGTTAAAGATAATCTTAAACTAGGAGCTTTTACTGTTAAAGACACTCCTGAAAATCTTGAGAAAGACAGAGCAAAATTCTATAAAGATTTCCCAAGAATGTCAGAAAGGAAAAATCAAATGGCAGGAACTCTTTCAGGAGGAGAACAACAAATGCTTGCTATGGGAAGAGCTATTATGAGCAGACCTAAACTTTTAATTTTAGATGAACCATCAATGGGACTTTCTCCTCTTTTTGTTAAAGAAATTTTTTCTGTCATTAAAAAATTAAAAGAAGATGGTGTTACTATCCTTCTTGTTGAACAAAATGCAAAAATGGCACTTTCTATTGCTGATTATGCCTATGTTATAGAAACAGGAAAAATTACTCTTGAAGGACCTGCTCAAGAACTTTTAAATAATCCTGATATTAAAAAAGCCTATCTTGGAGCATAACAGAGAGATAAAAAGATTTGTAACAAATTTTTCATACTTTTGTTATAAAATTTAAGTGATTTTTTATTTTTTTTCATTCTTTTTATCTCTATATAAAATTAACTATTACATCCATATATTTTCTTATTTATAAGAATTGAAAAAAATAATTATTGACATGCTTTTGTTTCTTTGATAAAATTTTCATGTAATAAACAAATATTTTAAAAAAGGAGTTTCACATGTTACACATAGCAGTCATATTCATATTAAGCCTGATAGTCATACAAAGCATTAAATTGAATATGAACTCTAAAGTATATTAGGAATTCCTTAAGTTATACAAAACACACTTATTTGATGTTTTAAACTTATATTTAAAATTATGAACAGCCTAATTTACTACGGCTGTTTTTTTATTAGTGTGAATAATTATTTTAAACAACTTTTAGGAGGATTTTATGAATAGGAAAAAAGAAGTTTTAATTTTAGGTTTTGCTTTATTTGCTATGTTCTTTGGTGCTGGGAACCTTATTTTCCCTCCCTCTCTTGGAATTGAAATGGGAAAAGACTGGCTTCTTGCAGGAATAGGATTTTTATTAACAGGTGTAGGACTTCCTCTTCTTGGAGTTCTTGCTTTCACAAAAGTAGGAAGACTTGAAGATTTCTCTGTAAAAATTTCTTCAAGATTTAATACTCTTTATTGTACAGCCCTTGTTCTTGTAATAGGACCTCTATTTGCTATTCCAAGAACTGGAGCAACTACTTTTGAAATGGGAGTTCTTCCTTCTTTTCCAAATACTGATCCAAAAATGCTTTCTATTATTACAGCTGTGCTTTTCTTTGGTCTTACTCTTATTCTTGTTATAAGAGAATCAAAAATAACTGATATTATTGGAAAATTTTTAACTCCTATTATTCTTGTTATTCTTGCTGCAATAGCTATACTTGGAATTACTGGAGACATTGGAACTGCAGTTGATAAACATATTACAAGTGTATTCTCAAAAGGATTTGTAAGTGGTTATCAAACAATGGATGCTCTTGCTTCTGTTATATTTGGTGTAGTCATTGTTAAAGGTCTTGAAGGAAAAGGAATAACTGATGAAAAAGAACAAAGATATTTCTTATCTGGTTCAGGTCTTATTGCAGCAATTGGTTTAGGACTTATCTATTTCAGTCTTATGTTCCTTGGAGCAAAAGTAAGTGGTGTAGGAACTTTCTCTACTACAAGTGCTGCTCTTTATCTTGCTGAAGTTACTCTTGGTTCTGCTGGAAAAATTGCTTTCGGTATCTGTGTTGCAACTGCATGTCTTACTACATCTGTAGGGCTTGTTGCTATTTCAAGTGACTGGTTCTCAAGATTTACACCTATATCTTATAAAGTATGGTCAGTTATTATCTGTGTCTTCTCTGGTGTTGTTGCAATAGAAGGAGTTGACTTTATAGTAAAACTTTCTGTTCCTGTTTTATGTATTTTATATCCTGTTACAATCATTCTTATTCTTTTAAATATATTTGGAGTAAGTCATGTTCTTGTTTACAGACTAGCAACATATACAACTCTTGTTGTAATTACACTTGAAGTTGGAGCAAGTACTTTCGGAATTACTTCTCTTTCAAATGCTCTTTTAAATATCCCTCTTGCAAAAGAAGGATTTGTATGGGTTCTTCCATGTTTAATCAGTATTATTATAGGTTCTGTAGCTGCTCCTATTAGAAAAGCTGCTAAATTAAAAGCAAAAACTGAAAAATAATAAACTTTTTATATAGAAAGCCTGCTTAAAAATAGCAGGTTTTTTTATTTTAACATTCTTTCTATTAAAAAAGAACGGCTAAAAAACCGTCCTTTTTTATGATTATTGATTTTGTAATTCTTTAATATTTTCAGAAAGTTTATCAAATTTATCTTGGTATTCTTTCTGAATTCTTCTGTCTCTTTCTAAAATATGAGCAGGAGCTTTTGAAGTAAACTTCTCATTTGAAAGTTTAGCATTCATCTTTTCAAGTTCAGCTGCAACTTTAGTAAGCTGAGCTTGTAATTTTTTAACTTCTGCTTCTACATCAAGAAGACCTGTAAGTATCATATATACTTCTGAATTTCCTGTAACTCTGAATCCACTTTGAGCAGGTTTTTCCATATCTTTTCCATATTCAATAGATTCAAGATTTCCAAGTCTTGTTATAAAGAAATAATTTTCTTTTATTGTCTCAAGTTCACTGTCATCAGAAGATTTGATTACAACTTTTGCTGGTTTTGCAGGTGAAATTCCAGCTTCTGCTCTTATGTTTCTTAATGAAGAAATAAGTTCTTTAATATATTCAAAAGATTTTTCTGCATCTTTATCTATTAATCTTTCATCAGCAACAGGATATTGTGCAAGCATTACTGTATCCCCTTCTGCTTTTATTGTCTGCCAGATTTCTTCTGTTATATAAGGCATAAATGGATGAAGAAGTCTCATTCCTGCTTCAAGAACTGTCCATAACACATATTGTGCTGTAAGTTTTGAATCAGCATCTTCAGAGTTGTAAAGTCTTATTTTTGCCATTTCAACATACCAGTCACAGAAATCTCCTCTTAAAAATTCATATACAGCTTTTGCTGCTTCATCAAGAAGGAATTTATCAAGTTTATCTGCTACTTCTGCTGCTGTTTCGTTAAGTCTTGAGAATATCCATTTATCAACAAGCTCATATTTAAGTCTTGACTTATCAACTTTTGTTGGATCAAATCCTTCTAGGTTCATAATAACAAATCTTGAACCATTCCACATTTTATTTGCAAAGTTTCTTCCCATTTCAATAAGTTTTTCAGAGAAATGAACATCTTGTCCTTGAGAAGTATTATATATCATCGCAAATCTTATAGCATCTGCTCCATACTTTTCAATAAGATCTAAAGGATTAGGAGAGTTTCCTAAAGATTTAGACATTTTTCTTCCTATTTCATCTCTTACTATTCCGTGGAAGAATACATTTTTAAATGGAATTTCATCCATTTCATAAAGTCCAAACATAATCATTCTTGCTACCCAGAAGAATATAATATCAGCACCTGTTACAAGTGTTGAAGTAGGATAGAAAGTTTCAAGAGATTTTGTTTTTTCAGGCCATCCAAGAGTTGAGAAAGGCCAAAGTGCTGATGAGAACCATGTATCAAGAACATCTTCTTCCTGAACAAGTTCAACTTTTTTTCCATAATGAACTTCTGCCTGTTTCATTGCTTCTTCTTCACTGATTGCAACAAACATTTTTTGGTCAGGTCCATACCATGCAGGTATTCTGTGTCCCCACCAAAGTTGTCTTGAAATACACCAGTCTCTTATATTTTCAAGCCAGTTATAATATATTTTTTCCATTCTCTTAGGCATTATTTTAATTTCGCCGTTTCTTACTACTTCAAGAGCTCTTTTTGCAAGAGGTTCCATTTTTACAAACCATTGTTTAGAAACTCTTGGTTCAATTATAGTTCCACATCTATAACATGTTCCTACATTATGATTATGTGGTTCTATTTTTACAAGATATCCTTCGGCCTTTAAATCTTCAACGATTTTTTCTCTTGCTTCAAATCTATCAAGCCCTGCATATTTTGGATAATCTTCTACGATTTTTCCATCAGCTGTCATCATATTTATAATTGGAAGATTATATTTATTTCCAATGTTAAAGTCATTAGGATCATGAGCAGGAGTAATTTTTAAAGCTCCTGTTCCAAATTCCATATCAACATATTCATCAGCTATAATTTCTATTTCTCTTCCTACTAATGGAAGTATTGCTTTCTTACCTACAAATTCTTTGTATCTTTCATCATTAGGATTTACTGCAATAGCAACATCGGCAAGCATTGTTTCTGGTCTTGTAGTTGCAATTATAAGGAACTTGTCTGTATCTTTTACAGGATATTTAATATGCCAGAAGTTTCCAGGTTTTTCCACATGGTCAACTTCATCATCTGCAAGAGCTGTTCCACATCTTGGACACCAGTTTACCATATATTCTCCCTGATAAATAAGTCCATCATTATATAAATCAACAAATATATGTCTTACAGCTTCTGAAAGTCCTTCGTCCATTGTAAATCTTTCTCTGTCCCAGTCAAGTGAAGCTCCAAGTTTTCTAAGCTGATTAGTTATTATTCCTCCGTGCTCCTCTTTCCACTCCCAAGTTCTTTTTAAGAATTCTTCTCTTCCTAAATCTTCTTTTGTAAGTCCTTCTTCAGCAAGTTTTCTTTCTACTTTATTTTGAGTTGCAATACCAGCATGGTCACATCCTGGAAGCCATAAAGTATTTTTTCCTGTCATTCTGTTGTATCTTACAAGAGTATCTTGAATAGAGTTATTTAAAACATGCCCCATATGAAGTATTCCTGTTACATTTGGAGGAGGGATGACTATTGAATAGTTCTCCTTACCATCATCTAAAGTAGCAGCAAAATACTTAGATTCTTCCCAGTGCTTATACCATTTTTTTTCAATTTCACTAGGAGAATAGATTTTTTCCAGTTCTTTCATTAATTTCCCTCCTGTTTTATTTTTTCTTCATTTAAAACTTCTTCAATATAATCTAATATTTCATCTCTGCCTGTATCTTTTAATGAAGAATGGAAAAATACATCTTCATTATGAAATTCAAGCTTAGTTCTTATTGCTTTTAAACATTTAAACTTCTCATTATTTGACACTTTATCCATTTTAGTAAAAATAATTTTAAATGGAATATCAAAGTGATCAAGCCAGTGAAGCATATCCATATCTTCTGCTGTGGGAACTCTTCTTATATCAAGAAGAACAAAAACAAGTTTTTTTCTTTTGCTTGCAAGATATCTTTCCATCGTTTGTCCCCATTCAGCTTTCATAGCTTTAGGAACTTTAGCAAATCCATATCCTGGTAAATCTACAAGAAAAAATTCATTATTTATTATAAAATAATTTATAAGCTGAGTTCTTCCTGGAGTCTTACTTATTCTAGCAAGTTTTCCTCTTCTTGTTATGCTGTTTATAAGAGAAGATTTTCCTACATTTGACCTTCCTACAAAAGCAAATTCTATGTTGGAAAGTTCTTCAGGATAATCTTTTTCATATACAGCAGATTTAACAAATTCTGCTTGTTTTATTATCATAGCTCTCTCCTATTTTATTTTTTGAAAACTAATTTTTCAACTTCATCATAATTTTTTACAAAATCTATTTTCATATCTTTTGCTACTTCATGAGGAATATCCACAATATCAGGTCTGTTGTCTTCAGGAAGAATTACTTCTCTTATTCCTGCTCTATGAGCACCTATAACTTTTTCTTTCACTCCTCCTATTGGAAGAACTTCTCCTGTTATTGTAATCTCACCTGTCATTGCTATATCTTGTCTTATCTCTCTTCCAGTAAGAACTGAAAGAATTGCAGTAGTTATAGTTATTCCTGCTGAAGGCCCATCTTTAGGTGTTGCTCCTTCTGGGAAGTGAAGGTGAATATTTTTATTTTCAAGGAATTCTTTTTCATTTATATTATATTTAGCAAAGTTTGATTTTACATAAGTAAATGAAACTTCTGCTGACTCTTTCATTACATTTCCTAAAGTTCCTGTAAGATTAAGAGTTCCTTTTCCAGGAATTAAAACTCCCTGAACTTCAAGAGTCACTCCTCCAACTGCTGTCCATGCAAGTCCATTTACTATCCCTACTTTATAACTTCTTTCTTTCATCTTTTCTGGTCTAAATTTAGCTTTTCCAAGATACTTTTCAAGATTATTTACATTAACTGTAACTTTATCAAGTTTTTCTTTCACAACTTTTCTTGCAAGTTTTCTGAAAAGATTGTTTATTTCTCTCTTAAGGCTTCTTACTCCAGCCTCTCTTGTGTATTCATTTATAATTTTTAAAATTACATTGTCTGATATAGTTATTTTTATATCTTTTAATCCATTTTCTTCTTGAAGCTGTTTTACAAGATATTGTTTTGCAATATGAAGTTTTTCATACTCAGTATATGAAGAAAGAGATATAATCTCCATTCTGTCTATAAGAGGTTCAGGAATATTTCTTAAATCATTTGCTGTTGCAAGGAAAAATACCTGAGATAAATCATAAGGAACATCTATGTAATGATCTTCAAAATGAATATTTTGCTCTGGATCAAGAACCTCTAGCATTGCTGATGCTGGATCTCCTTTAAAATCACTTGACATTTTATCTAATTCATCAAGAAGAATAAGAGGATTTTTTACTCCCGCAAGCTTCATTGCTTTCATTATTCTTCCAGGCATAGATCCTATATATGTTCTTCTATGTCCTCTTATTTCAGCTTCATCTCTTACTCCTCCAAGTGAAACTCTTACAAATTTTCTGCCCATTGAGTCTGCTACAGATTTAGCAAGAGATGTTTTACCTACTCCAGGAGGTCCTACAAGGCAAATTATTGTTCCTTTCATTTTTGGATTAAGTTTTTTTACTGCTAGATAATCAAGTATTCTTTCTTTTACTTCCTTAAGTCCATAGTGATCTCTGTCAAGGACAGATGATGCTCTTTCTATATCCAAGTCATCTTTTGTTGTTTTTCTCCATGGAAGTTCAAGAAGTGTTTCTATATAATTTCTTGATACTGATGCTTCAGCTGAAAAAGCAGGCATTTTACTCATTTTCTTTAATTCTTCGTCTACTTTTTTCTTAACCTCTGCAGGAAGCTTAGCTTTTTCTATCTTATCTGCTAAATCAGAATTATCGTCTTCAGGAGTATAATCCTGTATTTCCTCTTTCATAGCATTTATTTTTTCTTTTAAATAATATGCTTTCTGAGCATCATTCATTTTATTTCTTACTTTATCTTCCACTTTCTTTTCAATTTCATTTATTTCAATTTCTCTTGAAAGAAAGTCAAGAATCATATATCCTCTCTGTTCAATATCAAGAACTTCAAGTATTTTTTGCTTATCTTTTGAATCTATAAATAAATTATTGGCGATTAAATCAAAACCACTGTTCAAATCTTTTGTTGATTTTAAAGTCACAAGGACTTCAGGAAGTGTTTTCCCTAAAAACTTAGTATATTTTTCATAATATTCTATGACTTTTCTATATACTGCAAGAGTTTCTTTAGATTCTGAATTTTTACACTCAAGCATTATATATCCTGATGTATATGATCCATCTTCCTCTTCTTTTGGATTTTCCAAAAGAACTCTATTTTCTGCTTCAACAAGAATTTTTACTGTCTTGTTAGGCATTTTTACAGTTTGAAGAACATTAACAATAACTCCTGTTGTATATACATCTTCAGGAAGTTTAGGCTCTTCTTTCATTGTATCTTTCTGCATTCCAAAAAGCATTTTGCTGTTTTCGCTGTTTCCTATTTTTTCAAGAGTCTTCATGCTCTTTTCTCTTCCAACATATACAGGTGTTACTACTCCAGGGAAGATAACTAAATCTCTTGTAGGCAGAAACGGTAATCTATTTTCCATAAGCTATTATCCCTCCTTTTTGATTATCTGAACTTTCTTGTAATCATCAAGTCCATCTATATCAACAATTACTTTCTCTACATTTTCTTGTGAAGGAACTTCATACATAAGTTCAAGCATTGTATTTTCAAGAATTGCTCTTAAACCTCTTGCTCCTATTCTTCTTGCCATTGCTCTTTTAGCAACTTCTCTTAAAGCTCCCTCTGTTATTTCAAGTTCAATTCCTTCCATTTCAAAGAATTTTTGATATTGTTTTACAATAGCATTTTTAGGCTCAACAAGTATTCTTAAAAGAGCTTCTTCATCAAGGCTGTCAAGTGTTGTAACAAGAGGAAGTCTTCCTACAAGCTCTGGAATTATTCCTTGCTTAATAAGATCTTCAGGAGTAACTTTTCTTAGAACTTCTCCCTCTTCTCCTCTTTTTATTCTGCTTGTATCAGCACCAAAACCTAAACTTTTCTGCTGTGTTCTCTTTGATATAACTTTTTCTAGTCCTTCAAAAGCTCCCCCAACAATGAAAAGAATATTTTTAGTATCTATCTCAATAAGTTCCTGATTAGGGTGTTTTCTTCCTCCCATAGGTGGAACTTGTGACTTTGTTCCCTCTATTATTTTAAGAAGTGCTTGCTGTACTCCTTCTCCTGAAACATCTCTTGTTATTGACATATTTTCAGATTTTCTTGCTATCTTATCAATCTCATCTATATATACTATTCCTCTTTCTGCTGCTTCAACATCATAGTCTGCAGATTGCAGAAGTCTTACAAGAACATTTTCAACATCGTCTCCAACATATCCTGCTTCTGTAAGTGTTGTAGCATCAGCTATAGCAAAAGGTATATTAAGTATTCTTGCTAATGTCTGTGCAAGAAGTGTTTTTCCTGATCCTGTAGGTCCTATTATAAGTACATTTGATTTTTGTACATCTACACTGTTGTCACTTTCATCAGCTAGTCTTATTCTTTTATAGTGATTATATACTGAAACAGCCAAAACTTTTTTACTTTCATCCTGACCGATTACATATTCATCAAGTTTTGCTTTTATTTCTTTTGGTGTAAGAAGTTCTGTTTCTATTTCGTCATAAGAAGAACCTTCTCTTATTTTTTCCTCTGCAAGAGAGTAATCCAGCATATCATAACAAGCTTCTATACAATCTTTACATATAAAAGCTCCGTTCATTCCTGAAAAAAGTTTTCCTCCGACTTCTTCCTGACTTCTTCCACAAAAAGAACATTCCGGTTTTTTCATCTTATTCTCCTCTCTTATGATTATCTCTTTATAACTTTGTCTATCAGACCATATTCTACAGCTTCTTCTGCAGACATAAAATTATCTCTGTCAGTATCTCTGTAAACTTCTTCAACTGTTTTTCCACAGTTTTCAGCTAAAATCTCACTTAATTTTTTCTTTAATCTTAATATTTCTTTAGCATGAATTTCTATATCAGCTGCCTGACCTTGAGTTCCCCCTAAAGGTTGATGTATCATTATTCTTGAATTTTCAAGTGAAAATCTCTTTCCTTTTGCACCAGCTGAAAGAAGAAAAGCTCCCATGCTTGCTGCTTGTCCTACACATATTGTCTGAACATCTGGTTTTATATAATTCATTGTGTCATATATTGCCATTCCTGCAGTTACAACTCCTCCAGGACTGTTTATATACATAGTAATATCTTTTTCAGGATCTTCTGCTTCTAAAAATAAAAGCTGTGCCACTATTGCATTGGCAACATTATCATTTATTTCTGTCCCTAAAAATATTATTCTGTCTTTTAACAGTCTTGAATATATATCATAACTTCTTTCTCCGTAACTTGTATTTTCTATAACTATTGGATTGTACATATTCTTATCTCCTCCTTAAATAAAAAATAAAAGATTTCTGTTAAAAATATTTTATTTCTTATTTAAAGGGGAGAGAACTGCTGCATTAAAAATATGCAGCGGTTCTTCCCAATTAAATTATTTTGTTATTTATTAAGTATAAAACTATTTTGCGTTATTTTCAATTAGTTCAATAGCTTTGCTCATTAATAAATCTGTTTTTAAGCTTTCAATGAAGTTGTCATATCTCTTAGTTTTGTCTAATTCTTCTTTAAGAGTTTCTGGAGTCATTCCATACATTTTTGCAACTTCTTCAGCTTTTTCTTTTACTTCTTCTTCTGAAACTTCTAAGTTTTCAACTTTAGCTATTTTGTCAAGGATTAAGTCCATTTTAACTTTGCTTTCAGACATTGGAGCTAATTGATTATAGATAGAATCTATTGTCATTCCAGTCATTTTTAAGTATCCGTTTAAGTCCATTCCTTGCATCATAAGTTGTTGCTCAAGTTCAGAAATTTTAGCTTCAACTTCTCTTATAACTAAGCTTTGAGGAACTTCAACTTTAGCACCATCAGTTACTTTTATAAGCATTCTTCCTCTGTTTTCGTTTTTAGCGTTTTCTTCTCCTCTTTTTGCAACTTCTTCATATTTTTTAGCTTTTAAATCTTCAACTGATTCAAATCCACATTCTTTTGCAAATTCATCATTTAATTCAGGTTTTTCTAATAATTTAACTGCATTGATTTTTACTTTGAATACAGCTGGTTTTCCAGCAAGGTTAGCTGCATGGTATTCAGCAGGGAAAGTTACAGTTATTTCTCCCTCTTGTCCTTTAGTGTATCCTACTAATTGATCTTCAAAGTTGTCAATAAACATTTTGCTTCCAAGTTTTAATAAGTGAGAATCAGCTTTTCCACCTTCAAAAGCAACTCCATCTATAAATCCTTCAAATGCTAAGTCAACTGTATCTCCCATTTGAGCTTGGTATCCATCTTCAGCATCTTTTAATTGAGCTTTTGCATTACGCATTCTTTCTATTTCTTCATTTAATTTGTCATCTGTCATTTCAAATACAGCTTTGTCTATTTCAATTCCTTTGTATTCTCCTAAAGTTACTTCAGGGAAAACATCAACAGAACAAGTTACTTCAAAAGTTTCTTCGTCCATTTTAACATTTACATTGTACATTGGGCTTACTGGTTTTAATCCTTCAGCTGTTACAACTTCTCCAAAGTATTTTTTTAACACTTTATCTGTTAATTCCTCTTTTATTCCTTCAGCATATTTAGCTTCAATTTGGTCAATAGGAGCATGTCCTTTTCTGAATCCTGGAATTTCTACAGTTTTTTGAGCGTTTTTAACTATCTCATTTTTTATTGGAGCAAACTCCTCTTTTGATAAAGTCATTACAATCTCTACTGCAGATTTTTCAAGTTTTTTGATTTCGTGTTTCATCTTTTCCTCCTTAAGTGTTTTTTACTAACTTTATTTATAAACTTTATTTTATGCTTTTTATTTTGATACTGTATCTGTCTTTTCCTTTTATATTAACCTTTTCAGGATAATATACAATATCAAATTCATCTTTTATATTTCTGTGTTCTATTTCATTAGACAGGTTAAATGCAATAAAAGGATATTCTTTTTTATTTTTTTCAATTATTCCATTAAAGTGTCTGTCTTCAACACCAAATTTTTCAATATTTTTTATGTGGACACCTCTGTCCATAAATAAAGGCTGTTGGTTATCCAACCCATATGGTGAAAGAAGCTTTATATCTTCCAGAAGTTCTTCATTTATTTTATCTATAGAAAGTTCAAGGTCAACATCAATAACCTTTTCCTCTCTTACAGTTTTAAGCTTTTCTATCTCTTCTGCAAATTTTTCTTCAATTTCTTTAAGCTTTCCTGTTTCAGCAATAAATCCTGCTGCAAGATCATGCCCTCCGAAACGGACAAGTTTATTTTCCATCTCTTTAAATATGTTGAAAATATTTACACCATTGTTGCTTCTACATGATGCTTTTCCCACTCCGTTTTTTACTGCAACCAATATAACTGGAACACCAAACTTTATACTTAGCCTTGAAGATACAACTCCAATTACTCCGGGATGCCAGTTTTTAGAAGTCAGAAATATATATGACATCTCTTTTGTCCTATTTTCTTTTTCTAGAATTTCAATTGCTTCATCATATATTTTCTTTTCTAGTTTTCTTCTTATTTTATTGGTTTTTTTCATCTCTTCAATTATGTTGTAGATTTTAAAATCATCTTCTTCTATGAAGAAATCTGCTCCTATCTTAGAAACACCTATTCTTCCAAGAGAATTAATAAGAGGAGATATAAAATAGCTTACATCAGTTGTATTTATATTCTTATTTTGAAATTTAAGATATCTTATAAGATAAACAAGACCTTTTACCTTTGTTTCTTTTAAAACCTGAAGCCCTTTACTTATTATAACTCTATTTTCATCTGTCATTGGCACAACATCAGCAACTGTTCCTATCATTACTATATCAAGATATTTATATAGTCTCTCTTCTGATATTCCAAGTTTTCTGTATATACCTTGAGCAAGTTTTAAAGCTACTCCTGCTCCTGATAAATATTTAAATTTATAATTTTCACTTAGCTTTGGATTTATTAGAATATATTCTTCATCTGATTTTTCTTTTGCAGACTTATGATGATCTGTAACAATAACTTCTATTCCAATACTCTGAGCATATCTTATATCTTCTATAGAATTAGCTCCAGTATCAACAGTTATTACCATTTTTCCGTCTCTTTCATTTATGAAATCTATAGTCTTTTTATCAAGTCCATAATTTTCTTCCATTCTGCTAGGAATATAATATCTTGTATCTATTCCTATTTCTCTCATTACAAGAACAAGAAACGAGGCTGCTGTAATTCCATCTACATCATAATCTCCATATATATAAATCCTCTGTTTTTTTTCTCTTAATTTTATGATTTTTTCCACAGCTTCTTCCATTTTTTCAAAATCAAAGGGATTTCTCAACTGGTCAAGACTGGGATTTATAAATCTTTCCACATCTTTTTTTTCAACTAAATTTTTATTTAATAAGAGTCTTGTTAATATTTTGGAAGTTTTCCAAGCATCTGCTTTTTCTGCTACAATGGAATCTGAAATATTATTATTTTTCCATATCATAGCTTATCTGTCCTATTCTTCCTGTTTCTTTTTAATATCGTCAAGCAGTTTAGAAATTTTAACTGCATATTCTATAGAATCATCTATTTTTATTCTCATTTCAGGAATAAATCTAAGATTAAGTTCTTCAGAAACTTTCTTTCTTAAAAATCCTCTTATCTCATTAAGCCCCTCTTCAACTCTTTCTTTATTTACTTCAAGTCCTTCCATTGAAAGAATTGTAAAATAAAGATCTGCAAATTTAAGATCTTCAGTAACTCTTACTTTAGTAAGTGATACCATCCCTTTTACTTTAGGGTTTTTTACATCCTCTAAAAGAGCTGTTGAGATAACTCTTAAGACTTCTTTTTCTATAGATGCTAATCTTTGTTTTCTCATTTTTTATACCTCCATTCTGCATAGAAGGCTGCATGGCTCTTATTATCTAAGAGTTCTTTTTACTTCCTGAATATCAAATGCTTCTACGATATCTCCTTCTTTAATATCATTAAAGTTTTCAATACCAAGTCCACATTCCTGACCTGCAACAACTTCTTTTGCGTCGTCTTTAAATCTCTTAAGTGATGCAAGTTTTCCTTCGTAAACAACAACTCCATCTCTTACTATTCTTATATTAGAATCTCTTCTTACTTTACCGTCTACAACAACACATCCTGCAATGTTTCCAACTTTTGCAACCTTGAATACTTTTTTAATTTCAATTCTTCCAAGATACATCTCTTTGAATTCAGGCTCAAGCATTCCTGTAAGTGCTTTTTCAATATCTTCTATAATTTGATAAATAATAGAAGATGTTCTTATTTCTATTCCTGATACTTCAGCTTCTTTTATAGCTTTTGTAGTAGGTCTTACATTAAATCCTATAATGATTGCACTTGAAACTTCAGCAAGTTTAATATCACTTTCAGTTATTGCTCCAGGAGCTGACTGAATAATATTAACTGCTACTTCATTTGTAGAAAGTTTCATTAAAGATTCTTTTAAAGCTTGTGCAGAACCTTTTGAATCTGCTCTTAAAATCAGATTAAGTTCTTTTAGATTTTCATTGTCAAAACTTTCTGATAAAGACTCAAGAGTTATAGTTTTCTTACCAGTTTCTGCCATTTTTCTTTCTTTTGCCATCTCTTCAACTATTCTTCTTGCATGTTGTTCATTTTGAATAACATAAATAGTATCTCCAGCTTCTGGAACACTGTTAAATCCAATTATTTCCACTGGCTGTGACATTTCTGCACTATTTACTCTCATTCCTTTGTCGTCCATTAATGCTCTTATTTTTCCATAAGATTCTCCAGCAACAATAACATCACCTATTCTTACAGTTCCTTCCTGAACTAGAATATCTGCAACTGGCCCAACTTTTGGATCAAGTTTAGATTCAAGAACAACACCTTTTCCTCTTTTCTTAGGATTTGCTTTAAGTTCAAGAATTTCTGCTGTAATTAGTATTGTTTCAAGAAGTATATCAAGGTTGATTTTAGCTTTTGCTGACACTTCAACAAACTCTACATCTCCCCCCCATTCAACTGAAACAAGTCCATGTTCCATAAGTTCTTGTTTAACTCTCATTGGATTAGCTTCAGGTTTATCTATTTTATTGATTGCAACAATAATAGGAACTCCTGCTGCTTTAGCATGAGATATAGCTTCTATTGTTTGAGGCATTACTCCGTCATCTGCTGCTACAACAAGTATAGCTATATCAGTAACCTTTGCTCCTCTTGCTCTCATATCTGTAAACGCTTCGTGACCTGGTGTGTCTACGAAAGTGATTTTCTTTCCATTTTTAGTTACTTGATAAGCACCTATTTTTTGAGTGATTCCTCCTGCTTCTCCTGCAACTACTTCTGTTTTTCTTATTGCGTCAAGAAGAGATGTTTTACCGTGGTCAACATGTCCCATTATTGTAATAACAGGAGCTCTTTCTTGAAGATCTGACTCTTTGTCCTCTATTTCAAGGGCAAATTTATCTCCAAATGCTATTTCCTCTTCTTCTTCCTGCTCTACAAGAACATCATAGTCAGCAGCTATCTCTTCTGCAAGTTCTATGCTAAGAGGGCTGTTTATTGTAAGCATTTGTCCTTTAAGGAAAAGTTTTTTTATAATTTCAGAGCTGTTTATTTTTAATTTTTCAGCAAACTCTCCTAAAGTCATTTCTCCTCTCATTTTTATTATTTTAATTCCATCTTCTTCTACAACTGTTCCTACTTCAGTATCAGCTTTTTTTACAAAGAAATCTGTTCTTCTTCCTTTTTTCTTTTTCTTATTCTTATCTTTCTTTGACTCCAATACTGGCTCCTTACTTTTCTCTTTTATTTTTGACTTTTTTTTCTTTTTCCCTGCTTTTTCATCATCAGCAGCTTTTTCATCTTTACTGAAATGGCTTTTTATTTTATCAACTTGATCTTCTGAAAGTCCAGAAAGATGAGATGATACTTCTATTTCTAAATCTTTTAAAAGGCTTAAAAATTCTTTATTTCCTATTTCATACTTCTTAGCTAATTCATGTACTCTTACTTTCATTAAAACTAAGCACCTCCTTAACTTACTCTATAAGTCCACGGGCTACCTTCTTATTTTTAACAGCAATTACATTTATTTCCTCTTTATTGAAAATGTCTCCAAGTTCATTTTTTCTTCCATAATGGACATAAGGAATATTTTTTTCCTTTGCTTTTGCTGTAATGCGTTTATCATTTCTTTCACTTATATCTTCAGCTATTATGATAAAATGAACTTTTTCTATTTCATCAAATATCATATTTATTCCAAAAACAAGCTCCTGAGAATTCTTCATTGCTTTTAAAATCTTAAGATAGTCTTTCGTATCCTTTTTAAGCAAGTTCAACATTTTAAGTAAATCTTCTATTTCCACTTTTATTTTCTTATGTTTTGACAGTCTGTTTATACATTCATGTGTTCTGCATACATATTGCCCTCTTCTTTGAGCTATCTGCTTTTCATCAAGAATAAATTTTCCCTCTTCATCTTTTTCAACAATTCTGAAAAGGTCAGCTTTATTTTTTTTCTCTCTGCATATTACACACATTCTTTCAGAATTAGTCTTCATTTTTTTCTTCTGCAGGCTCCTCTGTTTTTGCTTCTTCAGCTTTTTCTAAGTCCTCTTTAACTTTTATATCTACTCTCATTCCTGTAAGTTTTGCAGCAAGTCTTGCATTTTGTCCATTTTTACCAATAGCAAGAGAAAGCTGAGAAGGATCAACTATTACTCTTGTAGTTGTTCCATCTTCAAGAAGTTCTACACTATTTACTTTTGCTGGACTTAAAACAGCTGATACAAACTCTTCTATTGAATCTTTCCATTCAACAATATCAATTTTTTCTCCGTTAAGTTCATCAACTATATTTTTGATTCTAAGACCTTTTTGCCCTATACATGCTCCTACTGTATCTATGTTTTTATCAGCAGAATATACAGCTATTTTTGCTCTTGATCCTGCTTCTCTTGCAACAGATTTAATTTCAATTAATCCATCTGCTATTTCAGGAATTTCAAGTTCAAAAAGTTTTCTTAATAGCCCTTCATTTTTTCTTGATATTACAATTTTAGGGAATTTATTTGTTTTTTCAACTTCAGCTACATATACTTTTATTCTTTCCCCTACTCTGTAAGTATCTGCAGGAGATTGTTCTGCCATAGGAAGAATAGCTTCTGTTCCATCAAATTCTATAAAAATATTTTTTCTTTCGTCAATTCTTCTTATAATTCCATTGATAATATCTTTTTCTTTAACTTTAAATTTATCATATATATTTTGTCTTTCAGCTTCTCTTACTTTCTGAATAACAATCTGTTTTCCGTTTTGAATAGCATTTCTTCTGAACTCTTCACAGTTAACTTCAATTTTTACTTCGTCTCCTGGTTTAGCTCTTTTCTTAATCTCTCTTGCATCTTCAACTGAAATTTCAAGAGCAGCATCGTAAACATCTTCTACAACAGTTTTTACTTCAAATACTCCTATTTCTCCAGTTTCTCTGTCAATTTCTACTTCAACTTTTTCTTCGTCACCGTAGTGTTTTTTATAAGCAGCAAGAAGAGCTTGCTCAACAGTTTCAAGTAAACTTTCTTTACTTATCCCTTTTTCTTTTTCAAGTTCTTCCAATGCTTCTAAAAATATTTTTGCGTCTTTACCTTTCATTAATCTTCCTCCTGATTTAGGCATTAAATATCCTTAAAGTCATAAACAAGGTTTGCTTTTCTAACCTCTTTAAAAGGGATTTCTAATTCTGTATCATCTGCTGACAGAAATAAAATACCATCCTCAAATTTAGACAATATCCCTTCAAAATTTTTCTTTTCATTTATTTTATGTTTTAAACTTACTTTTACTTTAGAACCTGTAAATCTTACAAAGTCTTTTTCTTTTTTAAGAGGTCTTTCTACTCCCGGAGAAGAGATCTCTAAAAAGAATTTCTTGTCAATCAGTCTGTCTATATCATCTTCAACTGTCATACTTACTTTTGCACAGTCATCAAGTGATACATCTCCGTCTAATTTTTCAATGTAGATTCTTACATACCAATATCCACCTTCTTGCAGATATTCAACATCCACCAATTCAAGTTCCATTTCTTTAAGCACCGGCAGTACTACTTTTTCAATTTTAACAATAGTTTCTTCAACTGTTTCTTTCATACTTTTATTCTTTCACCTCTCTTTCACTTTTTCATTCTACAAATAAAGAGTGGGTTGCCCCACTCTTCTCGAACTAGTATGATTTATCATAGTAATTATATCATAGATACAGCCAAAAAAGCAACGATTTATATATTTTTTTCAAATTTTTTTAAAATTATTATTGACTTTTATGGTATTTAATATTATAATCATTGAGAACCATCAAGAGAGACAGAGGGAGCGGCCCTGTGAAGTCTCAGCAACCTGCTTATATAGTGTGGTGCTAATTCCAGCAGATGGAAGGAAATAGTAATGTTATTATGTTCCCTTTCATTTTGATGAAAGGGATTTTTTATTTACTGACTAAATTTATTTTTATTATTATTACTTTGAGGAGGATTTTTAATGGAAAATTTAACATATTTTACTTCTGAATTTGTGTCACCTGGACACCCTGATAAAATTTCTGATCAGATTTCTGATGCAGTTCTTGATGCATGCCTTGCAAATGACCCTGATTCAAGAGTTGCTTGTGAAGTATTTTGTACAACTGGGCAAGTTATTGTAGGAGGAGAAATCACTACTAAAACTTATGTTGATATTCAAGATATAGTAAGAAAAAAAATTGATGAAATAGGATATAAACCTGGTATGGGATTTGACTCTGACTGTGGAGTTTTAAATGCTATCCACTCTCAATCACCTGATATCGCTATGGGTGTTGATATTGGAGGAGCTGGAGACCAAGGAATTATGTTTGGAGGAGCTGTAAAAGAAACTCCTGAACTTATGCCACTTGCACTTGTTCTTGCAAGAGAAATTTTAGTTGAACTTACAAGACTTACTAGAAATAATACATTAACATGGGCAAGACCTGATGCTAAATCTCAAGTTACTCTTGCTTATGACAGAAATGGAAAAGTTCAGTTTGTAGATACTGTAGTTGTATCTGTTCAACATAATCAATTTGTTACACAAGAACAAATTCATCACGATGTAAAAGAATTTGTAATAAGACCTGTTCTTGCTAGATACAGTCTAAACTTTGATGATGTTAAAAAAGTTCACATAAATCCAACAGGAAGATTTGAAATTGGAGGTCCTCACGGAGATACAGGACTTACAGGAAGAAAAATCATAGTTGATACTTATGGTGGATACTTCAGACATGGTGGAGGAGCTTTCTCTGGAAAAGATCCTTCAAAAGTTGACCGTTCAGCTGCTTATGCTGCAAGATGGGTTGCTAAAAATATAGTTGCTGCTGATCTTGCAGATAAATGTGAAGTTCAGCTTTCTTATGCAATAGGAGTTGCAGAACCAACATCAGTAAAAGTTGAAACATTCGGAACAGAAAAAGTAGATGTAATAGAACTTGAAAATGCTGTTAAGTCAATATTTGATTTAACACCAAGAGGAATAGAAAGAGATCTTAAATTAAGAAGCTGTGAATTTAAATATCAAGACCTTGCTGCATTTGGTCACATTGGAAGAACAGATATAAAACTTCCATGGGAAGAATTAAATAAAGCAGAAGAATTAAAAAAATATTTTAACAAATAAAACAAAAGGATTGCCAAAATGGCAATCCTTTTTATTTAACCTATTAGAATGTATAAATAAGTCCTGTTCCTACAAAATAAACAATATCATCATCAACTATAGGAGAATTTTTTATCTCTTTTGACACTCTGTTAACTCCTGCAAATCCCATTAAAGAGAAACTATCTGTAAGTCTGTAAGAACCTGTTAAATTAAGACCTATTGTATAAGCACTGTCTCCTTCATAGCTTCTGTTTATTCCAGAATTTCTTAAAGCTTCACTTTGACTTACACCAAAGTAGTAGTCAATGTAGTCAGAGTTAAAATATACAAAGTTTGCAGAAGGAATTAATGTAAGTTTTGAATTTACATAATAAGGTCTGTTAAGCTGGAATAAAACATTTCCACCTTCTTTTCCATAATCAACAGAAGCAAGCATTTCAATATCATAAAGTCCTGTATAAATAGTTACTTCTGCTCCTCCCATAACTTTATGATCTCTGTCATCAATATTTCTATAACCATGTTTCATATCATCTGCATCCATTTTGTATCCACCAAATGGTTTTACATAAAGTGATAATGTATAAAAATCATCTTGATAAACATTATATCCGAAACTAAATCCATTGACTGTTGCTCCTTTTAAGAAGAAGTTATCATATTCTAAATCTATCATAGGAAGAACATAACCATTTTCATCACTTTTATAAAGTTCTGTTGTTGCTCCATATCCTATACCTATACTATTTGCAAAAGCTGCCTGCCCTGCTAGTACCATTCCACATAAAAATAAAGCTGCCTTTTTCATTTTATTTCCCTCCTGATGCTCTCTGCTCTCTTTTTATTTTTATAAAATTATATTTTCCACTTGTTTTTCTCTTAAAACTTCTAAGCCCATTTGTAGGAAAAATACCTATACGCCTTATATTATATAAATCTTCCTGAAAAGATATGTCTCCACTGTCTGTTGCAACTGCAAATTCATATCCCTCTTCTTTTACAAACTCTTTCACTCCTTCATCTCTATCACCATAAGGATATGCAAAACAATTCATTTTTTTACCAAGCTTTTTCTCTAAAATATCTCTTGATTCAACAATTTCTTCATGAGCAATATTTTTATCAATTCTGCTCATTTTTGAATGTGTCATAGAATGTCCGCCAAATTCAATTCCATATTCCTGCATTTCAAGAATTTCATTATCATCCATTAAAGGAAATTTCTTTTCAGGATTTTCAGGATTATCCACATCCCATTTATTATATTTTAAAGTTCCAAGAAGATATATCACACTTTTAAAACCATATTTTTTTAATATAGGGAAAGCATGAATATAATTATCTTTATATCCGTCATCAAATGTAAGAACAATCCATTTATTTCCTTTATCAAATCTATGTCTGTAATTCCCATTTTTTAAATCTTCAAAAGTTACAGTCTGATATCCTTTATCTTTAAGATATTTCATATGCTCTTCAAATTTTTCAACTGTAATATATGTTCCATGAACACCTTTTTCCTCGTCTCTGTCCTCAATAACTCTATGATACATAATTACAGGCATTTCATATTTTTTCTTAAGAACATATTGTTTTGAATAAATTTTTTCTATTCTATCAACAATTTTTTCAAATGAGAAATTTTCACGAACTATATTTCTTAGTCTTAAAAGTTCCTCTCTGCTTTTAGCAAGGCAAAGTTCTATATCTTTATTAACTGTACTTACATCAACAACATCTTTAGAATCTATATTTCCAATATCTCCGAAATTACTTTTTAATCCTTCTGAAATTGTATTTTCTGATACAACACCTATATATTCTGATTCTCCAACTGCTATTACAGGTGTTCCAGAAAGAATCCCTTCTACAGCTACTCTTCCTGCCCCTATTACTACATGAGATTTTGAAATTTCTTCAGATACATTATTTATATATCCCATGAAATTTACTTTTTCTTTAAATTGCTTAAATCTTTCAGGAATATCTTTCCCACCTATTACACGGATATTATACCCATCATTTTTAATAAGCTCCTTTAAAAGATTATAAGTAACATCTCCTTTAGGGCCTGAAAGTCTTCCTATAATAGAAACCACTGTTTTTCCTTTTTCTTTTTCTACTTCAGAAAAACTATATTCCTCACAATTTACAGGATTTCTTAAAACTTCTATTTTTTCTTTTTTAAAATGAAGTTCTTCTGCCATCTGCTCATAAACATTTTCACAAACTGCCAAAGAATAGTCTCCAAACCCTTTTACAAGTTTTCTGCTCAAGTGAACTGGCTGTTTTCCATGAGTAGTTGTCACAAGAGGTATTCCTGCTATTTTACATGCTATCATAGAACTCCATGAAGATGCTCTTGAATGAGCATGAACCACATGAATATCTTTTTCTTTTATTATTCTTAAAAGCTCTTTTATATGCTTTATTCTCTGTGATAATTTTCTTTTATTAAATTCTATTTTAAAATACTCAGCTTCTGTTTCTTTAGTTAAAGTATCAGATACTATATATACATTATTTCCTCTTTTTATAAGTTCATTTGCAAGATTTACTGCATATACTTCTGCACCTGTAACTTCAAGCTGAGAAAGTGCCATTAATATATTCATTATTCCTCCGTTTTATAAAAGTTAATCACTTAAGTCTTCTACAAACATTAGATATTCTTCTATTTTTTCACTATAAGATTTTACTGTCATTTCATTAATACGCTCATAATTCTCATTATTTTTATAAAGCTGATTGCGAAGAAAATTAAATCTTCTTCTCAGTTTTCTTAAATCCGATTTTTTTATTGGAGATTCCACAACTCTATCAAAATATTTTACAGTTTTATTGTATTCATCTACAAATTCAAACTGATCATAATTATATGATAATGAGGCACATGAAAAAAATGTTACAGATAAAACCATTGCCAATATATTTTTCTTCATTAATTCCTGCCTGTCTTTTATTTGTAAATATAAAAATTTATGACTGAACAGTCATTTTCAATGATAGCATACCATATTACGACCATCCAGTCAACCTGTTTTATCTTTTTATTTCCCTGTTAAAATAACAAATAAAATTCGGAAGATCCTTTGAAATATATTCCCATGTATGAACTTCATCTTTATATATATATCCTTTAAAGTCTACTTGATATTTTTTTAATCTTCCTACTATATCTATCCACTGCTGAAGCATAAGATAAGGTTTTTTATCCTCAGCTCCTACACTTATATAAAACTTTTTTCCTTTAAGTCTCTTTGGATCAATAACCTTTATTATGCTGTAAGGATCTTGCTTTAAAATTCTCCATCCCCATGAACTAAATATTCTTATAAAAAGAGATTTATCAACATCATTAAAAAGAAACTTAGGTATATATACATACCTCATTATTCTCATTACTCTCCTGTTTACACTCATTCTTATAAGACTCACAGCTCCTGAAAAACTTCCTACTACACTGTATTTTTCTGGATGCATAAATCCTAATTTAAATGCTCCATATCCTCCCATTGAAAAACCTGCTATTCCTATTTTTCCTTTAGGAGATATTTTTCTGGCTTCTTCATAAAGTTCACCAGTAAAATAATCTTCATATTTATGCTTTGGATCTTTGAAAAAATTTGTATACCAGCTTTCACCATTATATCCAGAAGCAGGAAGTATAAAGATAATATCATCTATAAGATTTATTTCTCTTAAAGTTAGATAATTTTCAAGAAGACATGCTCTGTTTATCCAATCTTCAGGATAATCCCTTATTCCATGAAGAAGAAAAAGACAAGGAGTATCTTCTTTTATTTTTCCTTTCGGTGTAACAAGAATATATCTCATTTTTTCATCTACATGAACACTGTCTAAAAATTTTTCTTCTATGTTAAGATACTCATCTATCTTATCAAAATCATATTTTTTAAAACATTTATCTTCTTTACTTACATAACTCACTTCAGAAAAACTTTTTACTCTTTTCAGTTTTCTCTCAAGTTTAAAATCATAAGGATATGTAACAATATAAAAAAGGAGAGAAAAAACTGCCAATATTATTAATATATTAAGTGCCATTTTTCATCTCCTTTATATTTTAGTTTATTTTATTAGAATGCTGCATTTCCTGGAGTTCTTGGGAATGGTATTACATCTCTTATATTAGTCATACCTGTAATATACATCATCATTCTTTCAAATCCAAGTCCATATCCTGAGTGAGGGAAACTTCCAAATCTTCTTAAATCAAGATAGAAACTGTAATCTTCTTTTTTAAGTCCCACTTCATCCATTCTTTTTTCAAGAGCTTCAAGATTATCCTCTCTTTGAGATCCTCCTATTATTTCTCCTATACCTGGAGCAAGAAGATCCATTGCTCTTACTGTTTTTCCGTCTTCATTAAGTTTCATATAGAAAGCTTTTATATCTTTTGGATAATCTGTTAAAAATACAGGTTTTCCAAAATGTTTTTCTGCAAGGAATCTTTCATGTTCACTTTGTAAATCTATTCCCCATTTTACAGGATAACTGAATTTTTGTCCTGAAGCAAGAAGAATATCTATAGCTTCTGTATAAGTAACTCTTGCAAATTCATTATTTAAAACATTATTTAATTTATCTATAAGACCTTTTTCTATAAATTGATTGAAGAATGCCATTTCTTCAGGACATTCATCCATAACATATTTTATAATATATTTTATCATTGCTTCCCCTAAATCCATATTTGCATTTAAGTCTGCAAAAGCAATTTCAGGTTCTATCATCCAGAATTCTGCAGCATGTCTTGAAGTATTAGAATTTTCTGCTCTGAATGTAGGTCCAAATGTATATATATTTCTGAATGCTGAACAATAAGTTTCTCCATTTAATTGTCCACTTACTGTTAAGTTAGTTGATTTTCCAAAGAAATCTTTAGAGTTGTCAACTGCTCCTGCTTCTGTTTTAGGAAGATTATTGAAATCAAGAGTTGTTACTCTGAACATTTCTCCTGCTCCTTCAGCATCAGAACCTGTTATAATTGGAGTGTGAGTATAAACAAATCCTTGTTCTTGGAAAAATTTGTGAATTGCATAAGCAAGTACAGATCTTACTCTGAATACAGCTGCAAATGTATTTGTTCTTGGTCTTAAATGAGCTATTTCTCTTAAATATTCAAAAGACTGTCTTTTATTTTGAAGTGGATAGTCTAGAGAGGCTTTTTGAATTATTTTTACATCTGTAGCTTTTATTTCTGTTGCCTGTCCTTTTCCTTCTGATTCTTTAAATATTCCTCTTACTGTTATTGAAGATGAAATTGAAAGGTGTGAAATCTCTTCAAAATTTTCAAGTTCTGTATCATATACAACTTGTATTCCTTTGAAAAAAGAACCGTCATTAAGTTCTATAAATCCAAAGTTTTTCTGATCTCTAAGTTTTCTTACCCAACCTGAAACTTCTATTTCTTTTCCAAGAAACTCTTTTTCATTTCTGTATAAGTTTCTTACTGTTGTCTTGCACATAAAATTATCCCCCTAATTTAGTTTTTCTTTATCTTCTGTTGTGTCGTCTACTATTTCAATATTATCAAGCTGAGCTTTTACCTGTGCTCTAAATTTTTCAAGGTAAAGCTGTCTGTATTTATGTCTTTCATCTGCCTCTTCTTCTGTCAGAGGTCTTGTTTTTGCAAGTTTAGAAAAATAATTTATTTTTTCTATTATTTCCTTCATTTCCATTTTTTTCTCCTATTCGCTTTTAAATAAGCATAAATCATATTGCTAATTATACATTTTATTTTGTTTCTTGTCAAACATACTCTTATTTATATTAATAACTATTCCTATTCCTGCAAATATAGTTATAAGAGAACTTCCTCCATAGCTAAATACAGGCATTGGAATACCAAACACAGGAAGAAGACCTAAAGCTACAAATATATTTATTAAAAACTGACTTATTATATATCCTCCTACACCAAGAGCAAGATAACGACCAAAACTATTTTTGCAGCTTATTCCTGTTTCAACAATAAGATTATAAAGAGTAAAGAATAATACTATAACTAAAATTACTCCTATAAATCCCATTTCTTCACCAAATAATGCCATTATAAAGTCTGTATGTATTTCAGGAAGATAATTATATTTCTGTACTCCATTTCCATAAGATCTTCCTAAAAGTCCTCCATTCCCAAAAGCAAGAAGTGATTGTCCAACTTGATATCCTATATCTGCATTTCCTATATATTTATCTGTTATAAGCCCTTCTAAAAATATTTTAATTCTTTCTACTTTATAGCCACCATCTATTTTATCTCCATAGTTAACTATAAAATAACTTCCTGCTGCAGCCAAAATTCCACCAAGAGCAACTGTTCCTGTTATTATTTTCTTATCTATTCTAGTTAGAAAAAGCATAAAAATATAAATTGCTCCATAATGAATAACTGTTCCAAGGTCATTTTGACGGCATATTAATATAGCAAATATTCCAAAAATTAATGCTGAATTAAATACTACAGTTTTTGCTGGGAGATTCTTTTCTTCACCCTTTGCCAAAACATTTGCAAGAAGAATTATAAAAGGAATTTTCAGTATTTCAGCTGGCTGTACAGTAGTAATTCCAAGGTTTATCCAACCACTTGCACCATTAACTGTTTTTACAATACTTTTAGGTCCTATTATAATAAAAATAAGTATACCTATTGATAATAAAAAAAGCATTCCTTTCATAAAAGGTTTTTTATATACTTGATAACTCATAACAGCAGGAACAAGTGCTGTTCCTAAAGCAACTCCCATTATAAGTATATGCTTTTTTACACTAAATAAATCTTCTTTATAAAATCCTACACTTAACATATTAAGAATACTTAAAATAATAAGTATTGCCATAATTAAAAGAATACTTCTGTTTCTTCTTCTTATTCTTATGCCTTCAGCTTTTTTTTGGATATTTTCATCTATTTCATTGTGCTGATGATAAATACTTTTATTCTCAATTTTCATATTATCATTATTTCCCCGCTCTCAATATTTCAAATAATATTATAGCATATTTTCATATGTAGAGACTTTATTTTTTAGGTATTTTAATAAATTAATAAAATAAAAAAGCAGCTGCAGAATTTATAAAAATAAATTTTATACTTCTGAATACAACTGCTTTTTATATTAAAATATTTTTTCCAAAAAATAAAAAATGGCGCTTCTTGTTGGACTTGAACCAACGACAA
>ERZ773142.551-NODE-551-length-31255-cov-14.9177_pt1 | contig 31255 bp, 24 predicted proteins | sample MGYA00580853_ERZ773142 | MGnify/ENA primary metagenome ERZ773142 (study PRJEB29015, sample SAMEA2737862) | human gut metagenome | biome: human gut; feature: human-associated habitat; material: faeces | place: China | collected 2012 ... | reverse complement strand
ATTTTAAAATATTATCATTTAAAAATTAAAATTTGGTAAAAGAAAAATATTTTAGAAAATTTTTTAATTTTTTTGTTTTTATAAATAAAAATAATTCTTCTTTTTAATTTTAAGAAAAATTTTTTAAAAATCAAAGAAATTTTTTTCTTAACTTTTTCTTAACTTTTCTTTCCTATCATACAAGCATAAAATAAAAATTTAAAAATTGGAAGTGATACAATGGAAAGAATTTCAGTAATAGCACCTGTTTACAATGAGAAGGAAAATATCTCAAGATTTATTTCAAAAGTGGAAAAGGCTCTTAAGATAAGGTTTAATTCTTATGAAATTATTCTCATTGATGATGGAAGTACAGATGGAAGCAGAGAAATCTTAGATAATGAAGCTAAAAAAAATGGTCATGTAAAAGTTTATCATTTTACAAAAAATAACGGACAGACAGCAGCACTTGCAGCAGGATTTAAATTTTGCACAGGAGATTTTATTGTCACTATGGATGCTGATCTTCAGACAGATCCAGAAGATATTTATGTACTTTTCAGTTATATAGATGACTACGATATGATAAATGGAAAAAGAGAAACAAGAGAAGATGGAATTAAAAAGAAAATATCTTCTTTTGTAGGAAATACCGTAAGAAATTTTATAACAAAAGATAATATAAAAGATACAGGCTGCCCCCTAAAACTTTTTAAAAAAGAAGTTGTTGAAAGTTTTTATCTTTTTGAAGGAATGCATAGATTTTTACCTACTCTTGCAAAAATGAATGGATTTAAAGTCATAGAAGTTCCTGTAAGGCATTATGACAGAGAATTTGGAAAATCAAAATATGGAATCTGTAACAGACTTTTCAAAGGATTAAAAGATGCCTTTGCTGTAAGATGGATGAAAAAAAGAAAACTAAATTACCAGATTGAAGCAGGAGAAGATGAAAATGTTTAAATGGGATTTATTTATGATTATAGGTCTTATAGGACAAGGAATGTTCTCAATGAGATTTATTGTTCAGTGGCTTGCCAGTGAAAAAGCAGGAAAAAGTATTATCCCTTTTTCTTTCTGGATTTTTAGTTTTTTTGGAAGCCTGCTTCTTCTTTTATATGCAGTCTACAGACACGATCCTATATTTATTTTAGGACAAGCCCCAAATTTATTTATTTACTCACGGAATATTTGGTTAATAAAAAGAGGAAAATAATATGGATAAAAAAGATTTTAAAAATATTTTAATTTTACTTCCAATTTCAATTTTTGCCTTTTTCTCAAATATTTGGGTAAGACCAGCAGATATTATGGAAGCTAGAAATTTTATAACAGCAAGGGAGATGATTGAAAATAATAATTATATTATACCTACTCTTAATGGCTTTTTAAGATTTGAAAAGCCCCCTCTTCCAACATGGTTTACAGCTGGAATAATGAAACTTACTGGAAACTTTACTGATGAATGGATTCTTCGTATTCCAGCTGCTATTTCAGGAATAATATTTATAATTTTTTTATACTATTTTGTAAAACTTATAACAAAAGACAGTCAAAAAAGTTTTATTACAGCATTTATTGGAACAACAACTTTTATGATTATTAAAATCAGCAATGAAAATTCATGGGATATTTATCCTTATGTTTTTGCTTTTGGAACTATAACTTTTATGATAAAAGGATTCTATTCTCAAAAGATAAGAGATTTTTTTATAGGAGGAACTTTTCTAGCAGCTTCTATTATGAGTAAAGGTCCTGTAGGAATTTATGGATTAATAATTCCTTTCTTTATTTCTTATGGAATTGTTTTTGAAATAAAAGATTATATTAAAAACTCTAAAAAAATAATTTTTATGTTCTTAGTTGGAATAATTTTGACAAGCTTTTGGGTATTAACAGTTTATACAAAATATCCTGAAATATTTATTTCAGTCTTAAAAAAAGAGGAAAACACATGGACAACAAAACATACTGAAAGCTTTATTTATTATATGGATTATTTCATTTACATGGGAATATGGATTTTCTTTTCCTTTGTATCTTTTATAAAAATATGGAGTAATAGACAAGGAGATGATAATAAATACTCAAAATTTATTTTTCTTTGGAATATTTTTATTATTTTATTTCTATCTTTTATAAAAATGAAAAAGAAAAGATACGGACTTCCTATTTATATGACTTCCAGTATGGAAGTAGGTATTATTTGTTCCTATTATTATAATAAACTTTGGAATGAACTAAAAAAATCTGACAAAATTCTTTTATCTATACAAGGAGTTTTTATAAGTGTAGTTTCTTTCTTAATACCTTTTGCTGTTTTCATAAAAGGATATATGGTTGGAGAAATAAAACCTTTATATATCTTTATGCTTATCATAATTTTTTTCCCTTTTGGATATATTTCAGTAAAAATCCTTAAAGGTAAAAAAGAGCAGCTTATAAAGTTTGCTATTTTGGGAAGTGGTATTTTTATGCTTCTTATAAATGCAACAACAAATTGGTTTTTTGATAGAACTCTCATAAGAAAAGCAAATCATATGATTGAATATCAAAAAATTAAACTTGTAAGAAAAAATCCTCCTAAATATGAAATTTATGCAAAAGATTTTGAAATTGAAGATGTTTGGCGTGTAGGAAAAAAAATACAAATTTTTAATGAAAAAAATAATAATTTACCAGAACAATTTATATTCTTTGGAGAAGTTTCAGAAAATCTTTTAAAGAAATATGAAATTTTTAAAAAAGAAATTTATATAAAAGACGATGGCTATTTAGCAGAACTTAATTATTTAAAAAAAAGAGGTGAAGTATAATGAACATAATTATTACAGGAGGAGCAGGTTTTATTGGTTCACACCTTTCAGAAAGACTTTTAACACTTGGTCACAGAGTGGCAGTTATAGATAATTTTCATGATTTTTATCCTTTTGAAATAAAAGTTAAAAATATTTTAGAAAGTACAGGCAATAAGGAATTTATTAAAGACTTTGAAAATCTAGAAAAAAGCAATCATAAAGAAACAAAAAAAGATGAAATAATAAAAGTTTTATGTGATGTTACAGAAAATAAAAAATATAAGCTTTTCTATTCAGATATAAGAGATAAAGAAAATATAGATAAAATATTTTCAGAAGAAAAACCTGATATTGTAATTAATCTTGCTGGTCTTGCAGGAGTAAGACCTTCTATTTCAAATTCTCTTTTATATGAAGATGTAAATATAAAAGGATATATGAATATTCTTGAAAACTGTGTAAAGCATAATATAAAAAAATTTATTCAAGCATCATCTTCTTCAGTTTATGGAAATAATAAAAAAGTTCCTTTTAAAGAGACTGATGTTGTTGATTTTCCAATATCACCATATGCTGCAACAAAAAAATCATGTGAAATAATCGGATATACATATCATTCACTTTATAAAATTGATATGTTTCAACTTAGATTTTTTACAGTATATGGAGAAAGGCAAAGACCTGATCTTGCAATACATAAATTTATAAAATATATTTCAGAAGGAAAAACAATTTCCATATATGGTGATGGAAGTTCTATGAGAGACTATACATATATAGGAGATATTGTTGAAGGAATTATAAAATCAGCAGAATATCTTTTAAAAAATGAAAATGTTTATGAAATTTTAAACCTTGGAAATTCAAATGCAGTTTCTCTTAATTACATGACAGAAATCATAGAAAATGAACTTAAAGTAAAAGCTCATAAGGAATATCTTCCTATGCAGGCAGGAGATGTGAAAAAAACTTATGCTGATATTTCAAAAGCTAATAAACTTATAGGATACAGTCCTTCTGTCACTTTTCAGGAAGGAATAAAAAAATTTGTAGAATGGTATAAAAAAGGAGAAAGATAAGATGAAAATTACAGTTGTAGGAACAGGATATGTGGGGCTTGTACAAGGGGTTATTATGGCAGACTTTGGCTCAGAAGTAATCTGCATGGATATTGATAAAGAAAAAATAGAAAATTTAAAAAAAGGAATCATTCCTATTTTTGAACCTGGTCTTCAAGAGCTTCTTACTAAAAATATAAAAAGTAAAAGAATAAAATTTACATCAGATATGAAAACTGCTGTTGAAAATTCAGAGGTTATTTTTATAGCTGTAGGAACTCCTCCTGCTCTTGATGGCTCAGCTGACCTTCACTATGTCCTTGATGTAGCAAAAGAAATTGGAAAATATATAAATGATTATAAAGTTATTGTAAATAAATCAACTGTTCCTGTAGGAACAGGAAAACTTGTTAAAGAAACTATTCAAAAAGAACTTAATGAAAGAAAATCTGATTTTCAATTTGATATTGTATCAAATCCTGAATTTCTAAGAGAAGGAAAGGCTGTGACAGATTGTCAGCGTCCTGACAGAATTGTTATAGGCTATGAATCTGAAAAAGCAAAAGATATAATGAAAAAAGTTTATGATGTACTTTTTATTAATGAAACACCTTTTCTTTTTACAAATATAGAAACTGCCGAAATGATTAAGTATGCTTCCAATGCTTTTCTTGCTGTAAAAATCTCATTTATAAATGAAATAGCACTGCTTTCTGAAAAAGTTGGTTCAAATGCTCAGGAGATAGCAAGAGCTATGGGAATGGACGGAAGAATTTCACCTAAATTTCTTCATTGTGGTCCAGGATATGGGGGATCATGTTTTCCAAAAGATACAAAAGCAATTATTGATATTGGAAAAAAACATGGAGAAGATATGCTTGTTATATCTGCTGCTGTTCTTGCAAATGAAAAACAAAAAATAAAAATGGTTGAAAAAATAGTTTCCAAAATGAATGGAGTGAAAGGAAAAACTATTGGAATTTTAGGGCTTTCATTTAAACCTGATACAGATGATATGAGAGAAGCTCCAAGCATTGATATTATAAGAGGACTTGTTGAAGCAGGAGCAAAAATTCATGCTTATTGCCCTGAAGGGATAAAAGAAGCAAGATGGAGACTTTCTGATATAGAAAAAAATATAATTTACTGTGCTGATGAATACTCTGCTGCAAATGATGTTGATGGAATGGTTCTTATCACTGAATGGAATCAGTTCAGAGGAATGAATCTTCTAAAAGTAAGAGACAGAATGAAAGACAATTTTTATTTTGATTTAAGAAATATATATGCAAAAGATGAAAATGTCAGAAAAATTTTTAAATATTACCCTGTAGGACAAAATTAAAAATATATAATATCTCTATTCAAAAAAATAAGGAACTGTTGCAAATCTATAAATTTGCAACAGCTTCTTGTTATTCTATTTTTCTAAAAATTCCCCATTAGTTTCTATTATTTTTTTATACCAATAAAAACTATCTTTTTTATATCTATTTAATGAACCTGTCTCTTCATTTCTATCTACATATACAAATCCATAACGCTTTTGATATCCATTCAGCCAACTAAGAAGATCTGTAAAAGACCATGTGCAATAAGCAAGAACTTCACAGCCTTCATCTATTGCTTCTGCCAAAGATTTTAAATGCTCTTTTATATACTCTATTCTGTATATATCATGTATTGATTTATCATCTTCTTGTTTATCAAAAGCTCCTAAACCATTTTCTGAAATAATAATAGGAAGTCTATATCTGCTTGTTATTTCTCTGCATAAATATTTTAATCCAACAGGATCTATTGTCCAATCCCAATCTGTCGTTTTTAAAAATTTATTTTGAGGATTTTTATATACCCCAGGAATTCCAGTGATTTGCCCTGAACCTTTAATTCCTGTCGTATTCATAGTTCCATAAGGAGTTACTCCATCTAAAGGATTGTATTCACATACGCAACTTTGATAATAATTTACTCCCATAAAACTTATTTCTTTAGCTGCAGCTTTTAAAATTTCAGCATCATCTTCATAAAAAACTGGAGCTATTCCTTTTTTCTCAAGATATTTCATTGCTGCTCTTGGATATTCTCCATAAGCATACATATCAAGCCACCAGAAATTTTTTAAATCATCGTAATTTACTTTTGACATAATATTTATAGGATTACAATCTAATGGATAACTTGGAGTATATGCAAAACTTGCTCCTATTTTTCCAGTAAATCCCATTTTACGATAAGATAAAACTGTTTTTGCATGTGCTAAAAAAGCATTATGATTTACTTGATAAAACATTTTTCCATCATCAAACTTTCCAGGTGGATGTTGTGCTGTTAACCAACCTAATGATGTAAATATATTTTGTTCATTTAAAGTTATCCAATATTTTACTTTATTTCCAAAAGCCCTAAATAATGTTTCTGCATAATTTAAAAAATCATCTATAATTTTTCTGCTTTCAAAACCATTATACTCGTCTACTAAAGCTTGAGGTAAGTCCCAGTGATATATTGTAACCATAGGTTCTATTCCATATTTTAGACATTCATCTATTATACTTTCATAAAACTCTAGTCCTTTTTGATTAACTTCTCCTTTTCCTTGAGGATATATTCTTGTCCATGCTATTGAAAATCTATATGTTTTTAAACCCATTTCAGCCATTAAAGCAATATCTTCTTTATAACGATGATAATGGTCTACAGCTATATCTCCTGTTGTTCCTTTAAATGTTTTCCCTGGAATTCTTACAAATTTATCCCAGTTAGACATTCCTTTTCCATCAATATTATATGCTCCTTCTATTTGATAAGCAGCTGATGCACTTCCCCATAAAAAATTCTCAGGAAATTTATATTTATTCATAAGTTTTACACCTCTTTATTTTTTAATTGTAACAATATAACAAAATACTTTAAAAAGTCTATTTGCTTATTTTATGTTTCTCTTCAGCCCTTTTTAAAAGTTCTTCTTCTGCATCTTCATAAGATACATCTTCAAATCCAGCAACATAAGTAACTACAAAAGATACTGCTACTGCCACTAACATTGCTCCTAAAGCAATGAAAAGACTTGAAGCTCTGTTTTGTTCTATATATTGTACAACTGTTACTAAAGAAGGTGTTGCAACTCCAAAGCATTTCATTTGCATAAACCCACCAAAAAGTCCTCCTACTATTCCACCAGCACATACACCTATCATAGGTCTTTTTAGTCTTAAGTTTACACCATAAAGAGCAGGTTCTGTAATTCCTGCTACTATTGCAGAGAAAGCAGATGATCCTGCTAATTGTTTAAAATCTTTATCTTTAGTTTTTACAGCAACTGCTAATGCAGCTCCACCTTGAGCCAAATTAGCACATAATTCACCTATACAAATAAAAGTCTCATATCCAACTGTTGCTAATACTCCTAATTTTATAGGTGTAAAAGCATGGTGCATTCCAGCCATAACAAAGAAAGGATATAATCCTCCTATCATTCCTACTGCAAAGAAACCAAATATATCATAAATTTTATAAATTATAAGAGATAGTATATCTCCTAATATAGCTCCTAAAGGTCCTAATACTATCATTGTTATCGGAAGAGCTATTACCATTACAAGCATTGGTTTTAAAAAGTTCTTTGTAATTGCAGGAGTAATTTTATCTACAAATCTTTCTACATAAGAAAGAGACCATACTCCTAAAATTATTGGAATTACAGAATAAGCATAATTTGCTGGAGTAATTGGTAAACCTATAAAGTAAAGCTTTTCCCCTGTTTCTTTTACTGTATTTAACATTTGAATAAAAGAAGGGTGTAAAATTACAAGAGCCATACTTGCTGCATAATAAGCATTTGTTCCAAATTTATTAGCTGCTGACATTGCTATAAGCACAGGCATAAAGAAAAATGCTCCATCACCTATTACATTTAAAACAGCATAAGTTTGACTTGCACTATCTAATAAACTAGACATTGTTAATATTGTAAGCAGCACTTTTATCATTGCTGCTCCAATAATTGCAGGAATTACAGGAGCCATTACAGATGATATAATATCCATTAACATAGAAACTATATTCATCTTTTTCTTATTTTTTACTCCACTTTTTTCAGAAGAAACAGCTTTAAAGTTTCCTTCTTTACATAATTCCTTGTAAACATATCCTACTTCATTTCCTATGATTACTTGATACTGCTCAGGTTTTTGAATAGTTCCTACTATTCCTCTTACTTTTTTTAATCCTTCATCATCAACTAAAGAATTGTCTTTTAAGTCAAAACGCAATCTTGTCATACAATGTACAACACTATTAACATTTTCCTTTCCACCAATTTTTTCTAAAATCTTTTTTGCTAAAACAGCATAATCCATATATTTTACCTCCAAAAAAATATTTTTTTTAAAGGTTTTGCCTATATCTGTGTGGCCATCACAATATAGTTACAATCCAAATATATTTAATATGACTTTCGTCTATATTACTGTGTTTTATTTAGTTGATTCTTTACATAATCTTTGAATATATATTATCAAATACATTTGTTCTGCATTTGTTAGTTCATAATCATAATTTGTTTTACTAAATTCATTTATTATTGAAACACATTTATAGCACTTAGGATATTTAACTTTTAACATTTCAAAAAGATCATCATCTTCATCGTTTACTGTTCCATTAATCATTCTTAATGCTAAAAATTTTAAATGTGTTACTATTCTATAATATGACATTGTTTCTTCATTTATAGTTATAAGCATATTATATTCTATTATATTTAAGATTTTTTGTGCTATTCTTGTTATTTCTGCTGTATTATTCATGCTTCCATCAAGCTGAGCATTTATAATATGGTTTGTTATATATCCTGCTTCATCTTTTGTAAAAGCAATTCCTAATTCTTTTCTTATAATTTCTAAAGCTTCTAAAGAAACATCATATTCATCTTTATAAAGACGCTTTATTTCATTAAGCAAAGGATTTTTTATTTCTATTCCATTTTTAAATCTTTCTACAGCACTATGAATATGCTCTGTAAGAGAAACATAAATAATATTATGTAATTCTTTATTATATTTTTCTTTTAAAATATTTACAATTTTCTCTGTTATTTCAATATAATTTTCTGGAATATTTGAGATAACTTCTTTTAATTTTTCATTTAATCCATTATCTTTATTGGAAAAAATTTTCATTCCTTCGGACATTTGAACTTCATCATTCACTTTTCTCTGAAATCCGATTCCTCTTCCCATAACAACAATTTCTTCATTATTTTCATCTTGGGAAATAAAGGCATTATTATTTAAAATCTTTAATACACGCACAAAGCCCTCCTATCTTTTATTTTTTCTCAACTTTTAATATTAAACATTTTGTCTTTTTCAAGAAAAAATAAAATTTAAAAACAACATCTCTTTTTTCCAAATATTCGCTTCATAAATGATAACACATTTATATAAAGTTGTAAAGAAAAAGGAAATGTAATTTTTATAGCAACTTTTTGCTTAATATATTAAAGTATATTCGTATTTTCCATAAAATTTTCTCAAAAATTTTATACAAAAATATTTTTTATAATAGCTGCTAAAACAGGAATAAGCATTGCAGGAAGCATATTACTTATTTTTATATCAGTTTTTTCAAAAATAAAAGTAAATGCAAGCCCTGTCAAAAGAACTCCTCCTATTGATGAAAGCTGATTTAATACATGAGGATCTGTTGCTGTTTTTAAAATTTCTGCAAGTAAGAAAATCCCTCCTTGATAAATTATAACTATAATTGCTGAGAATAAAACTCCTAAACCATAAGTTGAAGCAAGAAACATTGCCATAATTCCATCTAAGATTGCTTTTATATATATGATACTGCTGTCTTTTTCAAGTGCAATTTTCAAAGGGCCTATAACAGCCATTGAACCTATACAAAAAATAAGAGTAGCAGTAATAAAGCCGTTTACAAAGCCATGACTATTTTTTGCAAATTTATTTTGAAAAAATAAAGCCATAGATTTTAATTTTTTGTCAATATCAACTATCTCTCCAATAACAGTACCAATTACCAAATAAATAACATTCAACATTCCATTTTCATAATGAATAGCATCTTTTATTCCCATTGCAAAAATTTGAAATCCCATAACAATAATAATAGCTCTACTTAATTTTAAAGAACTATGATTTTTAAAAAAATATCCAAGAAATCCACCTAAACATATAGCAAATCCATTAAGAAATATAGCAAACATTTCCTCTCCCCGTCCCTTATAAAAGTTTTAGAACACCATAAAATAATCAAAAAAATTTATTTACATTATAAATCCTAAAACAAGATACAAAATTATAGTTATAACTGCAAATGTAAGAGTATAAGGCATTTGTGTTTTAACATGTTTTATGATATTGCATCCTGTAGTTGAACAAGAAAGAATACTTGTATCTGATATAGGAGAAGAATGGTCTCCAAATATACTTCCTCCAAAAACAGCTGCTGCAGTAAGTGCAATATCAACATTCATTCTTAATGCCATAGGAATTGCAAGGCTCATTGTAACTGCCATTGTTCCCATTGAAGTACCTGTCGTAAAAGAAATAAGGCATGCAATAATAAAAATTATTGTAGGAAGTAAAGCAGGATTTAAAAGCTTAGAAAAAATTTCTGCAAGATATAATCCTGTTCCTAAATCTTTTACTGTTCCTCCCATTGCAAAAGCAAATAAAAGAACTGTTGCCATTGATAATGTTCCACCAGCACCTTTAAAGAAAATATCTAAAGAATCTTTTATATCTCTTATTCTATAAGCTTTTAAAATAGTCACTACAACAAAAATGGCTAAAAAGATTCCCCAAAGAATTGCCTTATATCCATCTCCTTTTATCATATCACCTTTTCCTGTTATGAAAAGAACTGCAAGAATTGTTCCTATCATTGTAAGAAGAGGTAAAAGAAGTACACTCATTTTTCCATCTATTTTTACATTTTCATTATTTATTGCTTCTACACCTTTGAAATTTATAACAGCTTCTTTCATTGGCCCAAAATCTTTTTGCAGTAATATTAAAAAGAAAGTTCCAACAACTGCTATCATACAATAAAAGTTAAGATATATACTTCTTACTAAAATTTCAGGAGCATTTTCTACTCCAGAACCTTGCAGTAATCCTATCATAAAAGCTCCCCAGCCACTTAATGGAAGAAGAACACATACTGGAGTTGATGTTGTATGAACTATATATGCTGATTTTTCAGGAGCAACACCCATTGTATCATTTAAAGGTCTTGATACAGCTCCTGTTACTAAACAGCTTACTGTTCCTGAAGTAAAAACTAAAACTCCTATAAGCCATGTAAAAAAATTAGCTCCTCTTTTAGTTTTTATTATTCCACTTTTTTTAGTAAGATAATTTACAAATCCACTTACTCCACCATTATCTTCAATTAATTTTATAAGTCCTCCAAGCATTATAATTGAAAATATTACTATTGTATTTGAACTGCTTTTAAACTGATCTACTAAAGAATAAAGTGTAGCGTCTACTCCACCAATTAAGTTATATCCACTTAAAATAAATTTTCCTAGAAAAACTCCTATTAATAAAGATAAAAAAACATTTTTTGTTATTAAAGCAAGCCCAATAGTAACAACTGGTGCTATAACTGATATAAATCCTAATTCCATATTTCCTCCCTGATGTTATCTTAATGCTGTTCCTAATTTTCCATTTATAATTTCATCATTTTTAACTGCTATTTCTCCATTAATAATTACATATTTTATTCCTTTAGGAGAAAGTCCATTTTCTGCAAAAGTTGCCATATCTTCTAATTCTTCTAAAGAAAATATTGTAATATCTCCATCATCACCTATTGAAAGTCCACCTTTGTTAATCTTATATAATTTTGCAGGTGCATAAGTAATTTTTTCAATTCCTTCATATAAAGACATTAATTTTTTATCTCTTACATATTTTGCTAAAAATCTTGGGAAACTTCCAGCAGCTCTTGGGTGTCCGTCTCCATTTATTCCAAGAATACCATCACTTGCTACAACTGTATTTGGATTTAAAAGGGCTTTTTCTATATCTTCAGAATTCATAAGATGTCCTACCATCATTGTCTCTGGATGTTCTTTTCTTATTTTAAAGAACATTTCTTCTGTACATCTTTTTCCTTTAAATTCTCCTTCCATAACTTCAAGGCTTTCATATCCTGTATTATATCTTTCTATAAATCCTTCATCAAAAGTTGTTTCACCTATTTTAGTACTAAATGCTGAATATGGATAGCAATCACAAGATACATCTATTCCCTTAGCTCTTTTTTCATCTATAATTTGAAAAACTTTATCTATCTGTCCAAAACCACCCATGCTTCCTATATGAGAAACTTGAAGATGAGTTTTTATATAATCTCCTATTTCAAGAAATTCTTCTACAGCACCATAAACATTTTCTGCATCATCTCTTATATGAGCTGCAACAACCTTTCCCGCTCCAAGTTTTGCAATATTTATAAGCTCATTAAAATCCATTCCAGGAACATATCTTATTCCAAAACTAACACCAAAAAATTTATTTTCTTTCATTAATTTTTTACCATACTGATACATTTTTTCTATATCATCAGGCTCTAAGCTTTCATATCTGTCTTTTGCTCCAATATATTCTCTAAGTATTGAATGAGGAAGAAGAAGTCCACAATTTACAGGATTTCCTTCATTTAAAAGTTCAAAGTATCTTTTTGGATCATTAGTTCCTATCCCACAGTTTCCTCCAATAACTGTTGTAACACCCATCTTTAACATTCTATTAAAAATATTTAATTTTATTTTATCATCTACAATTGGATCTTCATGCATATGTATATCTACAAATCCTGGAGTAACACAAAGCCCAGCAGCATCTATTTCACAATCTCCTTTTAAAGTTTCCTTTGATAATTCCTTTACCTTTCCATCTTCTACAGCAATATTTAATTGTGTAAAAATTTTGTTTTTAGGATCAATTATAAGCCCGTTGTTAATTACTAATCTCATCTTTCCTCCTTATAAAAAAAATCACAGTTTAGGTTCTACTAAACTGTGATGAAATTTTCAAATATACTTACAAATAAATTTAAAATTATCTTTCACAGATAGCACTCCATTGAAAATATTTTCAATGACAGCAATATAAATATTATTTATATCGCCAATAGAAATTTTTTTCGGTTAAAATTTCCATTTCGGCAAATTCCCCTTTCACTTTGTCTCAACATGACCGCCACTCAACAAAGCTACTTTTGTCATCTGCACCTCTATCTAAAATTATTATTGATAAGTATATCCTTTTATTTCTATTTTGTATAATATAGCTTTTATATCTTTATTCTATATTATATATATGTAATTTTTTCTAAAAGAAGATTTTTTATATTTTTTTAATCTTCTTATATACTATTTTGTTTTATCCTTCTATTTGAATATATTTCTTTTCTTCTACTTTAGGTTGAGCTTCTTTTTTAGGAACTTCTAATTTTAAGATACCATTTTCAAATTTAGCTTTGATATCTTCTTCGTTAAGATGATTTCCTACATAGAAGCTTCTCATACATTGTCCTGTATATCTTTCCTTTCTTATATATCTTCCTTCTGAATTTTTTTCTTCTTTGTTTTCATTATGAGCAGCACTTATTACAAGATATCCATTATTTACTTCAGCTTTTATATCTTCTTTTGTAAATCCAGGAAGCTCAACTTCTAATTCATATTTATCTTCCAGTTCTTTGATATCTGTATTTCCTATTGCTTTTCTGCTTTTTGAATCCACAAAGAAATCATCATCAAAAACATCATCTATAAATCCTTTATTAAAAATACTTGGCATAAACATATACACCATCTCCTTTTGATATACATTATATTTGTTTTTCTGTTTATCCCAACATCCTTTTCCTTATTTACAAGATTATTATATATCTTTCTGTTAGCAATGTCAAGCGATGAGTGCTAATTTTTTTAAATTTTTTTTTATTAAAATAATATCTAGAAATAAAAAAGACTGTTGCATTTTCTAATTTATAAAAATAAAATTTTATTTTTATAGATTTACAACAGCCTCTTTTTATTTATTTTAGAATCCTAAAACATCAAGAATTTTATCTCCAATTTTTCTGTTTTTTCCAACTGCTGGATAACAGTGAATATGAATAGCAGGGTTAAAGTTTATTTCTATAACTGCATAGTTCCCTTCTGGATTTTCTTTAGTTATATCATCTATCATAATATCAACACCACAGAAAGTAACATCAGCACTCTTTGCTGCTCTTACTGCTATTTCTTTATATACCTCAGGGATTTCATCTGTAAAGTCTATACTATCCCCTCCTGTACTGATATTAGAATTTTCTCTTAAATACACTGTTTCATCTTTTGCTGGAATATAATCAAAATCTTTTCCTTGATTAGCAAGAAGAAGTTCTTCTATTTTTCCAAGTTTTATTTTTTGAAGAGGTTTTTCATAATGTGTTCCTCTTAAATAACTTTTATTCTTTATCTCAACTAATTCTCTTATAGTAAGTTTTCCATCTCCTATTACATTGGCAGGAACTCTGTGTAATATTCCTGCAACTTCATTTCCTATAACTAGGAATCTAAACTCTCTTCCTGTAATAAACTCTTCAACAAGAACAGATTTATCTTCAGAGAATGCTATTTCCAATGCTTTTTTATATTCTTCTTCAGTGAAACCATTTTGGAATATAGAAATTCCAAGTCCAAAGTTTGTAGATTTTGGTTTTACTACAATCTTCTTACCTTCAAATTTTTTAAAGTCCTTTTCTGCTTCTTTTATACTGTCATAATTGCTTCCATCAGGAACTTTAATTCCATGTTCACTTAAAACTTTCTTAGAAACAACTTTGTTTTCCATAATAAGCATGCTTATATATGAATCTTTTGAAGTTTTAGTAGCTTGTTTTACATATTCTTTCTTTCCATTTTTTGAAAGGGAAATAAAGTTTTCTGTTCTGTCTGCTATCTCAAATTTTACCCCTCTTTTTATAGCATCTCTTATAAGAATTTGAGTAGAAAGTTCCATGTCTTCATAATTTTTTAGACTAAAGCTGTTTTTCTTTGTATATTCTAAAGATTTTTCTGCTACATGAAGATGAAAATCAATATATCCTTCAGATTTTACAGCTTCTAATAATCTATTTAAATAAAGGTTTTTAACATCGTAAACTTTTTTAAACTGGAATTCAAATATTTTTTCCATATGCTCATCATAAATTCCAAGTTCTTTAAAGTTTGTTATCATTTCATTAAAGATTGCAATAACAAGATCTGTTACTTTAAATGTACCTCCACATACTCCTGTTAAAGTAAATTCTTTATCAAGACCATGTGTTGCAAGCATTTTTTCATTTTCTTTTGCTGCAAGATAATCTTCTTTTGTAAATGAACATTCCCCTTTAAGAAGCATATGCATAAGGAAAAGATGAATAAATTCCATATCTTCAAGTTCTATTCCAATTCTTGCAAAAGGATTTAAATCTATGCTTCTTACTTCAAGATACTCTATACCATCTTTTTCAAGTGAACCTAAAAGATCACTTGCATCTTTTGATTTAAGTCTAAGTGAACTGTAATATTCTCTTGCCCCTTGAATTGTTCCCTCTGCAATATATTTTTTTAAATCTCCTATGTATTCTTCAAGAGAATTGTGTGACACATAAAGTTCTTTTTTATTTCTATATCCACAAATACTATTTCTGAAAGAAATTCCATTTTCAAAATAATATAAATCTTTATCAAAAGTCTGAAGCTTTGCAATACAATTTGGATTATAAGACTTGTGAACCACTCCACTTGCTCCTAAAAGATAAACAAGAAGCCAGCTGTGTTTCATATAGTTTCTTGCAACCTTCATATAAAGATTATTTTTAAATTCTTTATAGCTTTCTCCCTTATTTAACTTCTCATAAAATTCTTTTAAAAAATCTGTATCAAAAGAAAAATTATAGTGTATTCCTGAAAGAAGCTGAAGATATTTACCATATTTTTTAGCAAGGTTATCTCTGTATTCTTCACTTGCTTTATCCTGCTGAAACTGTGCCACAGGAATTTTATCTTCTTCTGGAATTACAGGAGGAAGACTCTGAGGCCATAAATATTCTTCATCTAAATTTTCTGTCACTATATCATGAAGATTCTCCATAAAATAATAAGCATCTTTTACTTTTTTAAAAGATGGTGTTATCATTTCAACTTGACTTTCAGAAAAATCAACTGTTATATAAGGGTTTTTCTTTTTGTCTCCAAATACAGCAGGATGTGGTGTAAGAGCTAAATGCCCATTTTTGTCTACTCTAAGATTTTCTTTTTCAAGACCAAAATTTCCCTTCTGTACTTCATCTACAAGATTAAAGTCTTTTATCATTGGCACTATATTTTTATTTATCATGTTACCTCCTAAAATTATATTTTCTTTCTTTTGAGAAAAGATATGTTGACAATAAACCTTTTACTACTGTTGTACCTGATATTGTCAGCCATACCCCATTTATTCCAAATATTTTTGTAAGAATAAAAGCTGTAGGTATTCTTAAAGATGTAAAAATTATTCCTATCATTGAAGCTATTTTAGGTTTTCCTATTCCACTATATGCCCCACTGTTTACAATTTCAAGACACATAAACACTTGAGAAAGCCCTACAATTCTTAAATAATTCATTCCTATTTCCAGTGTTTTTTCGTCATCAATAAATATTTTCATAAGTGGCTCTGCAAAAATTACAAAAATAAGAGTTGTTATAATACCAAGTCCTGCTGAAAGCTTCATTGAAACCTTGTATCCCTCTTCTATTCTGTCACCTCTCTGAGCCCCATAATTTTGTCCTATGAAAGAGGCTACTGCTCCCTGAAGCCCTCCTATTGTAAGATACGATACTGCTTCTATCTGAAGTGCTATTTTCTGTGCTGCAATTGCTGATGCTCCCCAGCTTGCAACCATTCTAGCAAGAACAATAGATATTGTTGTAAAAAGTACTCTCTGAATTCCATTTGGAAATCCAAGAAAGAATATATCCTTTATTTTTTCTATGCTGTATTTTTTCTGCCTTTTTATAGTAAAATATTTTTTTGAATATATATAAAAAAGAGAAGTATTTATTCCCTCACAGAACATAGTGGCAAGTCCTGCTCCGAATACTCCCATATTAAAGACAAAAATAAATATAGGATCAAGAAATATATTCATTATAACACCTATACAGTTTATCTTAAAAGGTGTTTTACTATCACCAAAACTATTAAAAATACTTACAAACATAAAGTTTGAAAACTTAAAAAGTGTTCCTATACCTGTTATCATAAGATACTGCTTTGCCATGTTTTCAACACCAGTATCATTAAAATTAAAATACCTAACTATCATATTCCTAAAGAGAAAAAGAAAAGTAAAATAAATAAGAAACAGAGATATATTCATCATAAATCCCGTATTTATAAATTCATCTGCTTCCTGATATTTTTTAGCTCCAAGTCTGTGTGCTACTTTTATTCCTGCTCCAGTTACTATTATTGTATTAAGACCAAAGCCAAGATTTATAAAAAATGCTGCCGAACCAACTGCAGCCACAGCCCTGCTCCCTAACTTTCCTATCCAAAGCATATCAACTATTCCATAAGCAAGCTGAAAAAAAGATGCTCCCATAATAGGAAGAGCCAAAAGTATTAGAGTCTTTTTTATAGGCTCTTTAGTCATATCATTAAATGTTTTCATAATCCCTCTCCCCCAAAAAATAAATACCTCTTTCCTCTTTTATTTTTATTATACAAAAAAAATATAAAAAAAAGAATACAAGAGAAAAGAGGATAAAAAATATATACAAGAGATATGCGAAAAAATTAAATATTCTTAAGAGATATTTTCAATAAAATTACTGATAAGATTATTGAAATGTAATCTGATACAGCTTGAGTAAAATTAATTCCATCAAGCCCTAATATTTTATCTAAAACATATAAAAGTGGAATGAATAAAAACCCTTGACGACAGACTGAAACCAATGTCGCTGGAAATGGTCTTTCAACAGCTTGCATACTATTTATACAAAGAAAAAGAATTCCTAAAATTGGACCAGAAACAGAAGTTGCTACAAGCATTTTTTTCCCATATTCAATAACTTCTCTGTCATTTATAAAAAATTAACTGAAAATAATATAGATTGCTGTAAGAAGAGTTCCAATTAAAATTGTAAGAAAACCACTGAAATTAAAAATTTTTATGAAGCGTTCTTTTCTTTTAGCACCAAAGCAATATCCTAGAAGAGGCTGAATTCCATTTGCAATTCCCATATGGATAAAAACTACAAGAAGATATACTTTTATTACAACTCCCATTGCTGCCACAGGAGCATCTCCATAAGATACAAGCTTATTATTAAGTACAATATTTGAACCACTCATAAGAGCTGAATTTATTCCAGCAGGTATTCCAAGAGTAACAGTTTTTCTGGCAGCTTTTCCTACAAAATAAAAATCTTTAAAGTTTATTGAAAGAAACTGACTTCTCTTTTTAAAATAATATATATAATAAACACAGCTAAAAATATTTCCTAAAACTGTTGCAACTGCAGCTCCAGCTGTTCCCATATTAAAAGTTAAAATAAAGATAGGATCAAGTATTATATTTATAATTGTCCCTATCATTCCACCTATCATAGAAGCTGATGCAGCCCCTTCTCCTCTGACAGTATGTCCAAAAGTATTAGCAAAAAAAATAAATGGTGCTCCAAGAGCTATATAAAATAAATAATTCTTTGAAAATTGATAAGTATTTTCACTGCTTCCCAAAACTTTTAAAAGAGGATTCATAAAAATAATAATTAAAATTCCTGAAATTATTCCTAAAATAATAGAACTATAACAACAGAAAGAAGCTGTTCTTTTTGCCTGAACTTTTTTTCTTTCTCCTAAAAAAATAGAAACTGCTGTACTTCCCCCTATTCCCAAAAGATTTGCAAAAGCCATAAACATTACAAAAACTGGATTTGTAAGAGAAACAGCTGCAACTTGAAAAGCATTATGTGTCTGTCCTACAAAAAATGTATCTGCCATATTGTAGATAACAAGCACAAGAGATGATATTACACTTGGAACTGCCATTTTAAAAACTGCTTTTTTAACAAGCATTTCCGAAAAAATTTTCTGATTACGATTTTCCATAATAATTGACTCCTTTATATAAAATTTAAAATTGTATGCTAGCAAACTATTTTATCAAAAAAATAAAGATGTATCACATCTTTATTTCATCAAAACGATATACCATTTTTCTTAAAATCTTTTTCAAAAATTTTATTTCTTCTTCACTCAAAGCAGAAGTCAATTCCTGCTCCATCTCTTTTCTGAAAGCAAGACAAATCTCTTTAAGTTTTTCTCCTTCAGGAAGAATTACTATTTTTTTTAATCTTCTGTCCTCAGATGAAGAAATTCTTGAAATAAATTTTTTTTCTTCCATAAGAAAAAGCATTTTAGATGCTGTTGCACGGTTTATTGAAAATTCAGCTTCAATATCTTTTTGATAAATATCTATGTCTGAATTATCTGTTACATAATCTATTACCCAGAGATTTGAAAGGGAACATTCTTTTAAATCTTTTCTATTATAAACTAAATGGCTGTATCTCTGCATATAATTATTGAGCTTTCTTAAATAAAATCCTATATCATCATTTTTCATTTTAAAAACCTCATAAATTTATTTGTTCGTTTGCAGTCTATTATATTTTCTTTTAATTTTTTTGTCAAGAAAAATATTTTCTTATATACAAGAGAAATGCGAAATATATTATTCACATCTCTCTTGTACTCTTTTTATTTTTCACATTACTGCCGTATTGTTAATTTTAACTTTTTATTGCTTAATACTTTTTAATTTGTTATATTATAAATATAAATAAATTAAAACATAAGAAAGAAAGGCTGATTGTTATGATAAATCGTTCTGGAGGTGTTCTGCTTCATATTTCCTCTCTTCCTGGAAAATATGGAATAGGAAGTTTTGGAAAAGAAGCAGTAAATTTTTCTAAATTTTTAAAAGAAGCTGGTTTTAGCTGGTGGCAGACTCTTCCATTTGGCACAACAGATAAATGTAATTCCCCTTATAAAAGCTTTTCAGCATTTGCAGGAAATCCTCTTTTTATAGATCTTCCTTCCCTTGCAGAAAAAGGACTTTTAACAGAAGAAGAACTAAAAAAAAGTGAATATGAAAATCCATATTTTGTAGACTTTGAATATATTAATAAAAACAGATATAAAACTCTTTATCTTGCATATGAAAGAATAAGTACAGAAGAAAAAGAAAAAATTACAGAATTTGCTGAAAAAAATAGTTTCTGGCTTACAGATTTTGCTCTTTATATGACTTTAAGAGAAAAAAATAATGATACTGACTGGTATTTATGGGAAGATGAAGAACTTAAATTTCATAAAAAAGAAGCTGTGGAAAAAGCTTTTAAAGAATATGAAAAAGAAGTTCTTTTCCATGAATTTATGCAATATGAATTTTATTCTCAGTGGAAAAAAATTAAAAATGAAATAAATAAAAATGGAATAAAACTTATAGGAGATATGCCTATATATGTATCCCTTGAAAGTGCTGATGTATGGGCAAACCGTGAGCTTTTTGACCTTTCAGAAGATGGAAGTCCAAGACTTGTTGCAGGTGTTCCTCCTGATTATTTTTCAGAAGAGGGACAAATGTGGGGAAATCCTCTTTATAACTGGGACTTAATGAAAAAACAAAATTATAGTTGGTGGCTTAAAAGAATAGAAAATTCTCTTTTAATCTTTGATATGGTAAGAATAGATCACTTCAGAGGATTCTCTGCTTACTGGGCTGTTCCTGCTAAAGCTGAAACTGCTAAAAGTGGAAGTTGGATAAAAGGGCCTGGAATGGATTTCTTTAATGTGGTAATGAAAAAATTTAATAACTCACAAATCATAGCAGAAGATTTAGGAGATATTGACGAAGATGTTGTAAAGCTTTTAAAAGAGACAAAGCTTCCTGGAATGAGAGTTATCCAATTTGCCTTTATTGGAGACAGAGACAGCATTCATCTTCCTCATAATTATGAAAAAAATGTCATTGCTTATACTGGAACTCATGATAATAACACAATCTTAGGGTGGCTTTGGGAAGCAACACCTGAAAACAGAAAAACTGCTCTTGATTATTGTAACTTCACTGGAAAAGATTGGGGAATGGGTGGATATTACAGTGAATCTTGCCGTTCTGTTATAAGAACATTATGGCAAAGCACTGCTCAGCTTACAATCGTTCCTATTCAGGATTTATGTGGTTTTGGAAGTGATACAAAAATGAATCAGCCAGGAGTTGCAAATGGAAACTGGGCTTTCCGTATAACTGAAGATTCATTAAATCAAATTGATAAAGAGTGGATTAAAAATCTAAACGATATATACAGAAGAAAATAACTTAAAAAAAATTACCCTGCTGATGAAAAATAATTTTATTAATTTTCAATGCAGGGTTTTTATATAATTGTTTCAGGTGGCTATTGCAAATCTATAAAAATAAAATTTTATCTCATGAAAATATTTTTTATTCCATTATAATACTAAATAAGTATTATTGTTGCTTTCTACTCCCCATTTGTTGAGGAAAAAATCAAAAGAAAACAGTTGAAAAACAGAAAAATTTATGTAATAATATTCCAAGATATAGTGAACAAAAATTATTTATAACACAATATATTGTGTTTCATGGAGGGATAGATATGATAAAAATATATGGAAAAGAAAACTGCAGCAGATGTGAAACTTTAAAAAGAACTTTAGAAAGAGAAGGAATTGAATTTGAATATACTCAAGATTTAAAAGCTCTTATGACAGCTGCAAGCAAAGCAAGAATAATGAGTGCACCTGTAGTTGAAAAAGATGGTGAATTTTACCCAATGGAAAAATTCCTAGAGGTTTTATAAAATGAGACAAGTTATAAATAGAGCTGGGATAAAAGAAGATCTTGATATAACAAAAATAAGAGAAAAACTTACAAGAGCCTGTGAGGGACTTGAAGTAAATATGATTGAACTTGAAAGCTGTATAGATTCAATATACCAAGAGAATATAACTACTAAGAAAATTCAGGAGTCTCTTATAAATCAAGCTGTTGCTATGACAAGCTTTGAGGAAAGTGACTGGACTTATGCAGCAGGACGCCTTCTTATGATGGAAACAGAAAGAGAAGTTTTCCACAAAAGAGGTTTTTCTTACGGAAATTTATATAAAACAATAACCCTTTTAACAGAAAAAGGAATATATGATAAAAGACTTCTTGAATATACAGAAGAAGATATAAAGGAACTTGAAAAAGCAGTTGATACTTCAAGAGATATGATGTATGACTATGCTGGGGCAAATATGTTTGTCAACAGATATCTTTTAAAGCATGAAGGAAAAATATATGAACTTCCTCAGGAAGTTTTTATGTGTATTTCCATGCTTCTTTCCTTAAATGAAAAAAATAAAGTTGAAGTAGCAAAAAGATTCTACAATGCTCTTTCACTAAAGAAAATATCTCTTGCAACTCCTATCCTTGCAAATTTAAGGATTCCAAAAGGAAATCTTTCTTCATGCTTTATTACTGCTATGGACGACAACATTGAATCTATATTCTACAATATAGATACTATTGCCAAAATAAGTAAAAATGGAGGAGGAGCAGGACTTAATATATCAAGAATAAGGGCTAAAAACTCAATGGTAAATGGATATTACAATGCCAGTGGAGGTGTTGTTCCTTGGATAAAAATAATAAACGATACAGCTGTTGCTGTAAACCAGCAGGGAAGAAGAGCAGGAGCAGTTACTGTTGCTCTTGATTCATGGCATCTTGATATAGAAACATTCCTTGAACTTCAAACTGAAAACGGAGACCAAAGGGGGAAAGCCTATGATATATACCCTCAGGTTGTAATTTCAGATCTTTTTATGAAAAGAGTTGAAAATAATCTTTCATGGACTCTTGTAGATCCTTTTGAAATTCGTAAAAAATATAATGTGGAATTATGTGAACTTTATGGAGAAGAATTTGAAAAAATATATTCTCTTATTGAACAAGATAATTCCCTTGAACTAAAAAAAGTTATTAAAGCAAGAGAACTGTTTAAAGAAATAATGAAAGTGCAGATTGAAACTGGTATGCCTTATCTTTTCTTTAAAGACAGAGCTAATCTTGTAAATCATAATAGACATACTGGAATGATAGGAAACGGGAATCTTTGCATGGAAAGTTTTTCTAATTTTTCTCCTAGTAAAAACTTTAGAGAAGAAAATATAGAAAATAAAGGTGTAAGAACAGTTGATTTGGGAGAAGTTCATACATGTAACCTTGTTTCAATGAATCTTGCTGAGATTTTAAGAGAAGAACTTCCAGATATTGTTGATACTGCTGTAAGAATTCTTGATAATACAATAGATTTAACAAAAACTCCTGTTAAAGAATCTGACAGACATAACTTTTTATACAGAGCCATTGGTACAGGAACTATGGGACTTGCAGACTATCTTGCAAGAGAATTTATGATATATGAAGAATCCCTTAATGATATAGATGAGCTTTTTGAAGAAATTGCTCTTTATGCAATAAAATCATCTGCTCTTCTTGCTAAAGAAAGAGGAACATACCCATTATTTAAAAATTCAGACTGGGATAAGGGAATCTTCTTCCAAAAAAACAAAGAATGGTATATGAATAACTCAAAATTCTCTGAAAAATGGAATGAAGTTTTTGATCTTGTAAAAAAATATGGAATGCGTAATGGGGAACTTACTGCTGTTGCACCAAATACTTCTACCTCTCTTCTTATGGGAGCATGTGCTTCTGTAAATCCTGCTTTCTCAAGATTTTTTATTGAAAAAAATCAAAAAGGAGCAGTTCCGAGAGTTGTAAAATATTTAAAGGACAGATCATGGTTTTATCCTGAATTTAAAAATGTAAATCCTGAATTTTATGTAAAAGTTATGTCAAGAATAGGAAAATGGACTACACAGGGAGTCTCTATGGAACTTATCTTTGACCTTAACAAAAATATAAAAGCCAAAGATATATATAATACTCTTATGACTGCATGGAAAGAAGGGTGCAAATCTGTTTACTACATAAGAACTATACAAAAAAATACAAATATAATGAATGATAAAGAGGAGTGTGAAAGCTGCAGTGGATAGAAAAAAACTTTTTAATCCTCTGGGAGATGATTCTCTTACAGAAAGAAAAATCATAAAAGGAGACAGCACAAATATCTTTAATCTTAACAATGTAAAGTATCAATGGGCAAACCATCTTTACAGAACTATGATGGGAAATTTCTGGATTCCTGAAAAAATAGATTTAACACAAGATAAAAATGATTATGAAAACTTAACTGATTATGAGAAAAAAGCCTATGATGGAATACTTTCTTTCCTAATCTTTCTGGACAGTATTCAGACAAATAATATTCCAAATGTATCTGATTATATTACTGCCCCTGAAATTAATCTTGTTCTGTCTATACAGACATTTCAGGAAGCTGTGCACTCTCAGTCATATCAATATATAATAGAATCTATTCTTTCCAAAGAAACAAGAAATTCTATTTATGATAAATGGAGAGATGATAAAGTTCTTTTTGAAAGAAACAAATATATTGCAGAAATTTATCAAAATTTCTTAAATATTCAAAGTGATGAAAACTTTGCAAAAGTAATTATTGCAGATTATCTTTTAGAATCTTTATACTTCTATAATGGATTTAATTTCTTCTATCTTCTTGCAAGCAGGAATAGAATGATGGGAACATCTGATATCATAAGACTTATAAACAGAGATGAACTTTCTCATGTTGTTCTTTTCCAACAAATCATCAAAGAGATAAGAAAAGAAAATCCAAATTTCTTTAATGATGGCACTATATATGATATGTTTAAAAAAGCTGTTGAACAGGAAATTAACTGGACAAATCATATAATAGGAAATAACATTCTAGGAATTACTGAAACTTCAACTGAAAAATATACAAAATGGCTTGCTAATGAAAGACTTAAAGCTATAGGTTTAAAACCTGTGTATGAAGGTTTTGAAAAAAATCCTTACAAACATCTTGAAAAATTTGCTGATACTGAAGGAGAAGGAAATGTTAAAGCAAATTTCTTTGAAGGTACTGTTACAAGCTATAATATGAGTTCTTCTGTTGAAGGTTGGGACGAATTCTAAAATAATAAATAACAAAACTCAGTTTTATATTTTTATATTAAGGCTGAGTTTTCTTTTATTTTACAGTTAATTTTTATACTTTTTAATATTTCCAAATAAAATATTTTGACAAACAAAACAAAATATGATAAAACATAAATATCTAAAAACTGATAAACATATCAGCATAAATTTTTATAGGGGGAATTTTATGAAAAAATTAGCACTTTTATTGGGAGCATTAGCTGCAATTTCAGGATCAGCTTATGCAAAAGAGGAAGCTCCATCACTTGCAGTAACGTATGTAGGGCAATCACTAGAGATTGACAACACTTCTGGAGGAGAAAACATTGGACAAGAAGTTCATTTTGGAAACTCTGTTGGTTTAGAATATAAAGATTGGTCTTTTGATGTTTTTGCAAGAAAAACATGGTCTATGGATACTGATGATGGAATACATTCTGCAGCACATAGAATTGATTTTGATGTTTGGAAAAATTATGAAAACTTCTCTCTAGGTTTCAGATGGAGACAAGAATCAGATATTGACGGATATTATTTAAGAACAAAATATGAGTATGGAGCATTCTCAGGTTGGATTGATGCAGCATATTATTCTACAAATGGAGATTCTGAAGTTGGAGACAACTACTACTTTGAAGCTCAGCCATTTAACTATACAATAGGACCTGTAACTTTAGGATATTATATTGAAGTTGGAGGACTAGCTGTAAATACAGAAAATGATGGATTTAAACATGATTACAGACAACAATTAAGAGTTTCTCTTCCAATCTATGAAGGAGAAAAATTAGCTCTTGGATTAGAATATAGATGGCAATTTGATACAGATGTAAAATATGATGAAAATAAAGCAGAAGGAAAATGGACAGAAGCTAGTCCTAATTCTCATATCTTCGTTTTATCAGCAAATTATGCTGTTACAGAAAGCTTATCTCTTGATGGATACTATCAATATGATATGTATAAATTTGACACTAAAGGACACGGAGACAGCTATATTGACGGTGGAGAAGATGACGGAAAATACTACGGTGAATTTTACTTAGGATGGACATACACATTCTAGTTTAATTGTCTCATATACAAAAACAAAACTCAGCCCCAGTGTTTAACACCAAAGCTGAGTTCTGTTTTTATTAAGGATTTTATTTGGGTGCTTATTTAATTTAGATTTTATTTACTAAAATCTATAAGAGATTCCTGCTGTTAATCTTGAGTCGTCTCCAGAATCACTCCACATCATTTCATATTTTCCATTTACTCCGAAACCTGTTTCATGTTCATAGTCAAATCCTACATGAGCAGTTCCTCTTGTTTTATCTACTTCAGGATTTCCTAAATTAATATCATCTATTCCGTAAACAGATATTACAGTTTCTTCGTTTCTGTTTACATCAGCCATTGAGTATTTTACTCCTGCTTCAAGTTCAAGAACTCCTTTTTCAAAGTTAAATTCTTTTACTATGTTCATTCCTGCACCTGCTTCAAATACATGGACATCTTTATTATCTACTTTTACTCCGTTTCCTTCTGCATTATCCTGCATAATATAGTCATAAGTAAATGATAAGTTTGGTTCAAGTCTTACTGTTTCTGTAAGAGCTATATCTCTTTTAATATATCCTCCTAAAGTTATTGCAGAAGAATCAGCACTTCCTTTTCCATTTACTTCTAAATCACTTATTGTATATCCTAAGTTTCCTGTTAAATCAAATCCATTTACAGAATGTTTTGCATAAGCTCCTATATAGTAGTTATCTCCTTTAAGAGTTCCTGCATCTTTTACATCAATTTCTGTGTCTCCTCCTCCAAGAGCAATTCCTAAAGATGTATTATCAGATACACCATATTCAATCATACCAACCATTGATTTAATATCGCTGTCATATCCTTTAACTTTGTTTGCTCCGTCATATTCAACATCAGAATTTATATATTTTGCATTAGCAAGCCATTCACCTTTATTTGCTTTTTTACCCCATTCATTTACAGCACTCATAAATGAGTTAGAAATATCTCTTGTAATTTTGTATCCTGTAGTTGCAAGAGTATCTCCTAAAGCACCTTTTTCATTAATTGCATTTGCAATAGATGAAACATCAGTACTATTTAAAACATTTAAGATTTCACTGTTTGAAGAAGCATTTTTAAGCATTTCTTCATAGATTCCTGAATATCTTTCATCAATATTCATTTCTTTTGCAGATTTTACTCTGATATCTTTTCCTTGTTCAGTTGCTTTTGTAAATATTGCAGAAGCTGTTATTTTATCTGCTCCTACATTTTTATCTAAGTTTTCAACTGTAGTATCAGTTATATCGTATTCTCCTCCTGCAACAAGTTTCATATCTTTTCCAATACCAATTTGGAATTTAGCATTATCTCCGAAAGTTGAATTTCCAATAACTTTATTTACAGCTTCATTATTTACAAAATCAACACCATCTTTAACAGTTCCTTTAAGTTCTCCCATTAAAGTACCATTTTGGATAGTTGTTTTTTCTCCTGCTTTTGTTATTCCATTATCAAAACTTATATCTGCCTTTGTTCCTATTTTCCAAGTTTGATTATTTAGATCAAGAGTTTCAATATTTTTTAATTGATAATCAAAAGTATCATATGTTCCTGTTAAGTTTTTAAGATTTACAATATCGTCTCCATCTTTTCCATCAATTACTCCAACTTCTTTAAGAGCATTATTTATTGTTAAAATATCACTTTCTGTACCAAGAGTAATACTATCAACACTTATTGTATTATCAGAAGAAGTTTGCCCGTCTCCAAGAATTAATTCAATTCCATTTGCAGAACTGCTTCCATCAATTCCGTTTTCAATATTAATATTATTAGCAAGAGTAATAGTTGTAGAAACTTCTTTTCCTTCTAATTTTTTATCTGATTGGTTATCAATTATAAGTTTTCCTGCATTATTAACACCTGTACCACTGTCTTTTAAAGTTAGATTAGCAAGAGTAATATCAGTTGTGTTTTTATCTGTTGTTCTTATAACTGCACTGTCAACTTCTTGAGTATTTGAATAAAATTCATCGTCTATATTTTCATATACAAGAGTTCCGTTTCCTTTTACTGCTCCAAGAACTTTTGAATTTTCTCCTATTGTTAAAGTTCCATTATCGCTAAGTTTTACAGCAACAACATTATTAAGAGCGTTTCCTTTATATCCTGTATATTCATTTCCTGCTATTGCATTAATAACTGAATTTCCAGAAAGAATTAAATCTCCATTTACTTCTAAAAGAGTTCCATCTTTTTCAAAATATCCAATAATAGTTGAATTGTTAAGAGTTAAATCTCCTGTTGATTTTACAGCTGTATCAGATTTACTTTCTTTTCCAAGCACAGCAGTAATATGTTTATTGTCTAAAGTATCTTTATCAACTGTAAGAGTTACACTGCTGTCTTTATTTAAATTATTTACAAAAATATTATTTTTCTGATTAGCAACTTTTATACTGCTGTCATTTTCTATTTCTGTGATTGTTTTATTTGTTGTTAAATTATATGTATCATTATTTACATTGTAATTCTCTACTTTTCCATCTTTATTAATATCTGTATTACTATGTCCTACTTCATCAATTTCTTGTTCATGAAGTTTAAGAGTTCCATCTATTTCTCTTTTTAATCCTATTCCATAATTTAAAGCATAATATGCTGTTCTTTCTTTACTAAGAATATTTCCATCAGCATTTGCAATTATAATACCGTAATTTATTCCATTTGCATTAGTATCAGCACTTAAAACACTACTATTTCCATTATCATTAATTAGTCCATAGTTATAACTATTTGCATCCTTATATGTTACCATTAATGATGTTCCATTACTTTTTCCGTTAATTATACCGTAGTTATAGCCATTACTTTCATTATTTTGACTTGGAGAATTTATTGACATTACAAATGTAGTTTTAGAATCAATTATTCCATAATTATATAAATTACCACCGTTTCCTCTTATTATTTGAGCATATTTTCTATCTGTATGTATCATTCCATAATTATAAACATCTCCACCTAATGAAACCTGCATATCACTTCCAAAATCACTTTGATCAAGTTGTGGATTACTCATATGATCTGCTAAATTTGATACTAAAGTTCCATAGTTATATACTGCACTTCCTTCTCCAGCTTTTTGAGCAAATTTCCTTTCATTAAAAATTAAACCATAGTTATATGCTTTACTATTATTATCTGCCCATTGTCCTGATTTAAAGTTTTTAGCAATTATTCCATAATTATATACTTCTGCATTATTAAAAGCCTTTTGTCCTGCTCCACCTGTTGCATTTCCATAACCTGTATTAGTATTTGTTCCTGTTTCTTTGTCTATATTTGAAATCAGTCCATAGTTATATGTTTTTGAATTTTCTCCTCTTGCATACTGTCCTATTCTTCCTTCAGTCATTATAATTCCACTGTTTTTAACAGTTCCACCGTTTATAGCAGTTTGCCCTATATTTAATGTTTTTTCATCATAAGAAGTATCTTTCATTATAATTCCTGTATTTTCTACTTCATTTTTGTCTGCTAATTGTGCTGTATAATATCCATTATATTTTTTGCTTTCATCTTTTATTTCAGAATTTAAAATATTTAAAAGTTCTTTACATTCCTGTTGACTTTCATTTACTTCTCCCTTTGAAACAGAATTTGCTATATTATTTAAAGATGTTTTAACATATTCAAAAGTATCATTTGATAAATATTTTAAGCTTATCCCTAAATTTATATCTTCAAATTTATTTGTTCCCTCTTGTGAATTTTTTAAACCGATAACAAGAATATCTCCTAAGTCTTTATCATTTGTCTTACTTATAGTTATACTTTTATCTACCTTATTATCATATCTTTCTATCTTAATTTCTTTATCAAGAAGATTTCCAAGACTTTTTGTTCTTTCTACTCCTTCTAACCATTTGTTATATGGAATATATGCTCCTTCTGCATTAATAGTAGGTTCTTGAGGTTCAGCACCAAAAGCCACTGCCCCTGTAATTAAAAATGAAACCACAACCCCCATTGTAATTTTTACTTTTCTTTTAAGAAATTTTTTTAATGAATTTTCTGCATAGTTTCTTCCCATAATCAATTTCCCCTTCTTAAAATATAATAAAGACTAAGTTATAAAATTATTACACAGCTTTCTTCCCATAGAAATCTCCCCTTCTTAAGATTTCTCCCTTCATCATCAAAAACTGTATAATAATTTATAATTTTTTAAACATTCTTTATTTTTATAAATCGGGCTGTTTTTTTATTATTTTTAAATCTAAGAGTAATAAAAAAACAGTCTAATTTAGGGGATTTTAGACTGTTTAACTAGTTATAATTTTTTATACTTTTTTTTATAAATTCTTTAATCATATTTCAATGCTCTTGCCCTAATTATAGTCCCACCCCCTTTAATTGTCAATACCATTTTTCAAAAAAATTTTATATATTTTCTTGCATATTCCAAATACCTTTATTTTCATATGTTTTCATAATTAAAAAAGATATTTTAAATTTTTATAATTTTCCCATTTGACTTTTTAAGAATTATTTTATATAATCCTCTTGCATAGATTTCTTATAGCAAAAATTTCTCCTTTATATTTTCTATATAAGGAGATACTAAGATGAAAAATTTTAAGAAAATCATGAAAAATACTGAAGAAAAAGAGGAAGCTGACGAAGAATGTGAGCTTTTAAAGCTTGAAGGAAAAGATTATCTTAAAAAAATAAATTATATTAAGCAGATAAACTACAAAAGTTTTTATAAAAGTGGAAAAACTCCTGAACAGCTTGAAAAAGATATTGATATATTTTTTAAAAATTGTTCTGAATATTCAAAAAAACCTGAATCCCGTATACCTTTTGGAACAAAAGGGATAGATGAATACAGATATATCTCTAAAATTTTAAAAAATCTTGGAGTTCTTGCAGAGCCATGTATTCTAGCTGATTTTTTAAATATTGATGTTGATATTATTTTAAACGGGATTGAAAATGGAGAAATTCCATGTTTTTTCTGTGAAGGTATATGTTCTGTAAAAATAAACAGCATTATTGTTTTTTTAAAAAAATATTTTCCAAGAAAAATAAAAAATATTTATAACCTTACCCCATGAAAAATCTTCAAGGGGGTAATGAAAAAATTTC
>ERZ773142.548-NODE-548-length-31324-cov-16.9912_pt1 | contig 31324 bp, 24 predicted proteins | sample MGYA00580853_ERZ773142 | MGnify/ENA primary metagenome ERZ773142 (study PRJEB29015, sample SAMEA2737862) | human gut metagenome | biome: human gut; feature: human-associated habitat; material: faeces | place: China | collected 2012 ... | reverse complement strand
CAATTAAATTTTATATATTTTCAGTTATATAAAAAGACAGTTTTTATTTTTATACTATTTTTTTAGCACTACATTAATTTAATCTTTATTTTTCAATATAAAAAATAACCTCAGCATAAATATACCAAGGTTATTTTCTATTTTTTATTCTATTATCTTGTATTATCTTGAGTAGTTAGGTGCTTCTTTTGTTATTTGAATATCATGTGGGTGACTTTCTTTTAATCCTGCACCAGTTATTTTAACAAATTTTCCATTTAATTGAAGATCTCTTATTGTAGGAGTTCCACAATATCCCATTCCTGCTCTGATTCCTCCACAAAGTTGGAATATAACATCTTTAAGATCTCCTCTGTAAGCTATTCTTCCTTCAATTCCTTCTGGAACTAATTTCTTAGCATCGTTTTGGAAGTATCTGTCTTTTGAACCTCTCTTCATTGCTGCAAGAGAACCCATTCCAACATAAACTTTATATCTTCTTCCTTCATAAATTACTTCTTCACCAGGAGCTTCTTTTGTTCCAGCAAGAACTCCTCCAAGCATTACACAGTCAGCACCACAAGCAAGTGCTTTAACTATATCTCCAGAAAGTTTAATTCCTCCGTCAGCTATAACTCCTATTCCTCTTTTTTTACATACTTGATATACATCATTTACAGCTGTTAATTGAGGAACTCCAACCCCTGCAACAACCCTTGTTGTACAAATAGAACCAGGTCCTATACCAACTTTAACAGCATCTACACCAGCTTCAATAAGAGCAAGTGCTGCTTCAGCAGTAACTATATTTCCAGCAACTAATTGAATATCTGGGAAAGCTTCTCTTATTTCTTTTACTCTTCTTATAACACCAGCTGAATGACCATGAGCTGAGTCTACAGTAATAATATCTGCTCCAGCTTTTACAAGAGCTGCAACTCTTTCAAGAGTATCATTTCCTACACCTACTGCTGCTCCTACTCTTAATCTTCCATGTTCATCTTTACAAGCATTTGGATATTCAACTATTTTATCTATATCTTTTATAGTTATTAATCCTTTTAAATATCCGTTATCATCAACTATTGGAAGTTTTTCTATTCTATTTGATATTAATATTTCTTTAGCTTCTTCTAATCCTGTTCCAACAGGAGCTGTAATAAGGTTTTCTTTTGTCATTACATCAACAACAGGAGTTTCATAATCTTTTCTATATTTTAAGTCTCTGTTTGTTATAATTCCTATTAATTTTCCATCTTCTTCTATTACAGGAAGACCTGATATTTTATATTGTCCCATTAACTCATCTGCATCTGCAAGAGTACAGTCTTTTGTTAAAGTAATAGGATCTTTTATCATTCCGCTTTCATTTCTTTTAACTTTATCTACTTCTTTTGCCTGCTCTTCAATAGTCATATTTTTATGAATAAATCCTAATCCACCTTGTCTTGCAAGAGCTATAGCAAGATCTGCTTCAGTTACTGTATCCATAGCAGCACTTAAAATAGGTACATTTAAAGTTATCTTCTTTGTAAGCTGAGTTTTTAAGTTAATGTCTTGAGGTAATACATGAGATTCTGCTGGTATTAACAGAACATCATCAAAAGTAATTGCTTCTTTTACAATTTTTCCATTCATTGTATACATTTCTTTTTTACTCCTTTTTATATTAATTTTTTAAATTTATTTTTTTAAATTTTTACTAGATATAAGAATTATTATACCACATCTTTCGCACCTATGTCATGTCTAAAAAATAATTTTTTACATTTTATTTTTTCAACATCACGATATGCTTTTTCTTTCGCTTCAGCAAGAGTATCTCCCTCTGCTACAACAATTAAAACTCTTCCTCCATTAGTATAAAGTTTTCCATTTTCTTCTTTAGTTCCCATGTGGAAAAGAATAGATCCCATTCCATCTTCAATTTCTATTTGAGCATTTGAAGTTGAAGAAGCTGGATATCCTTCAGAAGCTAAAACAACACCAACTGTTGTTTTTTCGCTCCATTTTACTTCAGTTTCTTTTCCATCCATTATATCAAGAATTAACTTTACAAGGTCGCTTTCCATTCTTGGAAGAATTGCTTCTGCTTCAGGATCTCCAAATCTTGCATTAAACTCTATAGTTTTAACACCATCTTTAGTATCCATTATTCCTGCAAAAATAAATCCTGTAAAAGGAAGTCCTTCTTTTTTAAGTCCTTCAAGAGTAGGTCTTATGATTTCATTTACACTTGCATCTATTATCTCTTTTGTAACTCTTCTTACAGGGGAATACACTCCCATTCCTCCTGTATTAGGTCCTTTATCTCCATCAAAAACTCTTTTGTGATCTTGTCCTACTTCAAGAGGAATAACTTTATCTTCATGAGCAAGAGCTATAAGTGAAAACTCAAATCCATCAAGATACTCTTCAATTACAACTTTATTATCAGGAATTGCAAAAGCTATTTCAAGAGCTTCCATAGCTTCTTCTATTTTCATTGCAACAGTTACACCTTTTCCTGCTTTAAGCCCATCTTCTTTTATAACAATAGGAGCTCCATGTTTTAAAACATAAGCTTTTGCTTTTTCAAAATCTGTAAATGTTTCATATGCTCCTGTAGGAACATTATATTTATTCATAATATGTTTTGCAAAATCTTTACTGCTTTCAAGTCTTGCAACATCTTTTCTTGGTCCAAATATTTTAAGACCTTTTGCTTCAAAAGCATCTGCTGCACCTAAAGCAAGTGTTGTTTCTGGCCCTACAACTGTTAAATCTATTTTTTCTTTCTCTGCAAAATCTGCAAGAGCTTCTATATCACTATCTTTAATATCTACATTTATTCCAAAAGTAGCTGTTCCTGGATTTCCTGGAGCTATATATACTTTTTCAACAAGAGGACTTTGATTTAATTTCCATGCAAGAGCATGTTCTCTTCCACCTTTTCCTATAACTAATATTTTCATTTAAAATACTCCTTATAATATTTATGATTAGTGTTTGAAGTGTCTCATCTTAGTAAATACCATTGCTATTCCATTAGCATTACATACATCTATTGAAAGTTGATCTTTTATAGAACCACCAGGCTGAATTATAGCTTTTACTCCGTGTTTAACTGCAAGTTCAACTGTATCAGGCATTGGGAAGAAAGCATCAGATGACATATATGAACCTTTTGATTTTTCTCCAGCTTGTTCAAGAGCTATTTTCGCAGCTCCTACTCTGTTCATTTGTCCTGCCCCAATTCCTAGAGTTTGATTTCCTTTACTTATTACTATTGCATTTGATTTAACATTTTTAACAACTTTCCATCCAAATAGCATTTCTTCAATATCTTCTGCTGTAGGTTTTGTTTCTGTAACACATACTAAGTCTTCTGCTGTTATTGTTCCATAATCTATATCTTGAACAAGAAGTCCATCATTTACTCCCATTACTCTTTGTTTATTAATTATTTCTTGATTAATATCAAGAGTCATAAGTCTTATATTTTTCTTAGTCATTAAAATTTCAAGAGCTTTTTCTGTAAATGCAGGAGCTATTACTATTTCTAGGAAAAGTTTATGAAGTTCTGTTGCAACATCTTCATCTATAGTATCATTTACTGCAACTATTCCTCCAAATATAGAAACAGGATCTGCTGCATAAGCTTTATCCCATGCTTCTCTTAATGTGTTTCCAAGTCCTACTCCACAAGGATTTGTATGTTTTACTGCAACTACAGCTTTCTTACCATCTTTAAATTCTCTTAATATTTCAATAGCTCCATTAGCATCTTGGATATTGTTATAAGATAATTCTTTACCATGAAGTTGTTTTGCACCAGCTATTGAATATCCTGTCATTGGACAAGCATAGAATGCTGCTGATTGATGAGGGTTTTCCCCATATCTTAAATCCTGAACTTTTTCATAAGTAAGAGTCATTTTTTCTGGGTATTCTATTCCTAATTTTTTTGTTAAGTAACCAGCTATAAGAGCATCATAAGCAGCTGTTGTTCTGAATACTTTTGCTGCAAGAAATTGTCTGAACTCTAAAGTTGTATCTCCATGTTCTTTGATTTCTGCTAAAACTCTTTCATAATCTGCAGGATCTACACAAACAGTTACAAATTTATGATTTTTAGCAGCACTTCTTAACATACTTGGCCCACCAATATCTATATTTTCAATAAGCTCTTCGTGTGTTCCTCCTTTTTTTAGAGTTTCTTTAAAAGGATAAAGATTTACAACTACTAAATCTATAAGTTCTATTTTATTTTCAACTAAGTCTTTCATATGTTCTTCATTGTCTCTTACACAAAGAAGTCCTCCATGTACATTTGGGTGAAGAGTTTTTACTCTTCCATCCATCATTTCTGGAAAATGAGTTATATCAGAAATAGAAAGAGTTTTAAGTCCTGCATCATCAAGAGCTTTTTTAGTTCCTCCTGTTGATATTATTTCATATCCTAATGTACTTAATTCTTTTGCAAACTCTACTATTCCTGTTTTATCTGAAACACTTATCAATGCTCTTTTCATTTATTTTCTTTCCTCCTCAATCTTTTCACAAAGCTCTTTTAAAATCATAGGGTAAATTCTATGTTCTATTTTATGAATTTCCTCTTCTAACTTTTCTAAATCCCATGATTTTTCAATTTTTAATTTTTCCTGATAAATTATTTCTCCTGAATCTACTCCTTCATCTACATAATGAATTGTAACACCAGTTTCTTCAGCACCAGCTCTGAAAGCATCTCCTATTCCATCTTTTCCTGGGAAGTTTGGAAGATATGCAGGATGAATATTTATAATTTTATTTCTGTAAGCATTTAATAAAACTTCCGAAATTATTTTCATATATCCTGCAAGAGCAATAAGTTCTATACTATTATCTCTTAAAATTTTTATTATTTTTTCTTCATACTCTTTTTTATCAGCACATTCTTTTAAAGAAACTACATAACATGGAATCCCTAAATTTTCTGCTCTTTTTATTGCAAAAGCATTTTTCTTATCTACAATAAGAAGTTCTATAGAGCATGGAGAGTGTTTCCACTCTCTGCTCGTTTTTACTATGCTTTCAAAATTCCCTCCATTTCCTGAAGCAAATACAGCTACTCTTACCATATAAGGTCTACTCCTTCACCTTCAACTATTTCTCCAAGAACCACAGGTTTTTCTCCATTAGCTTTTAAAACTTCCATTGTTTCAGAAACTTTATCTTCATCAACAACTATCATGAATCCAATACCCATGTTGAATACATTGTACATATCTTCTTTAGGTACATCTCCCTCTTTTGCAAGGAATTTGAAAATTTCAGGAGTATCAATTACTTTTGTATCTATTCTTGCTTGAAGTCCTTCTGGAAGAATTCTAGGTACATTTTCATAGAAACCTCCTCCTGTAATGTGACACATTCCATTCACTTCTACTTTTTCAAGAAGAGCTTTTATTGTTTTAACATAAATTCTTGTTGGAGCAAGAAGAGTTTCTCCTAAAGATTTTCCTCCAAATACATCTTTATATCCATTTAAATCTAACTTTTTATCTTTCATAACTATTTTTCTTACAAGAGAGAATCCATTTGAATGAACTCCTGAAGAAGTAAGTCCGATGATTTTATTTCCTTTTTTAACTTTTGCCCCTGTTATTAATTTACTTTTTTCTACAACACCAACACAGAATCCTGCAAGATCGTAATCTCCTACTTCATACATATCAGGCATTTCTGCTGTTTCTCCTCCTATAAGCCCACATTCTGAAAGAACACATCCATCAGCAACACCTTTTACTATTTGTTCTATCTGTTCTGGGAAGTTCTTACCTACTGCAACATAGTCTAAGAAAAATATAGGCATAGCCCCTTGTACAAGAACATCATTAACACACATAGCCACAACATCTTGTCCTATTGTGTCGTGCTTATCCATTTCAAAAGCAAGCATAAGTTTTGTTCCAACTCCGTCTGTTCCACTTATAAGAACAGGTTCTTTATATCCTAAAGATGATAAATCAAACATTCCTCCAAATGCACCTAAACTGTCAATCATACCTTTTACTTTTGTTCTTTCAACATGAGATTTTATTCTTCTCACTGATTCATATCCAGCTTCTAAGTTTACACCTGATTCCATATATTTTTTACTCATCTTTATTTACCTTCCTTTTCTTCTTTAAATTTTTTTTCTAAACCAAACAGATATGTTGGATAGTTTTTATCAAAGCACGCTGCACAGATATTATTTCCAAGACCTTTTCTAAGTCCTTCTACTGATAAAAATGCTAATGAATCTGCAGCTATATATTCTCTTAATTCTTCTAAATTCATTCTTGCACTTATTAAATCTTTAAGACTTGATGTATCAACTCCGTAGAAACATGGAGCTATCATTGCAGGAGAAGCTATTCTTACATGAACCTCTTTTGCTCCTGCTTCTTTTAATAATTTAATTATATATTTACTTGTTGTTCCTCTTACTATTGAATCATCTACAAGAACTATTTTCTTTCCTGCTATTACAGATGACATAGGAGAAAGTTTCATTTTTACTCCTCTTTCTCTTTCTTGCTGTGTTGGCTGAATAAATGTTCTTCCTATGTAACGGTTTTTAATAAGTCCTGTTTCATATGGAAGTCCTGATCCATCAGCATATCCAACTGCTGCTGAAAGTGATGAATCTGGAACACCTATTACCATATCTGCCTCTGGACAAGGGCTTTCTTCTGCTAAAATTCTTCCACATATTCTTCTTGATGTATGAACATTAAGACCATTGATTGTACTGTCTGGTCTTGAGAAATAAATAAATTCCATTGAACACATTTTATCTTGTGTACAGTTTGTATAGAATATTGATTTTAAACCTTCTTTATTTATTTTTATAATTTCTCCTGGTTTTACACTTCTCATGAATTTTGCTCCAAGAGTTTCAAAAGCAACTGTTTCTGAACTTATTACATAACCTTCACCAAGTTCTGCAATTGAAAGTGGATGAAGTCCATTTTTATCTCTTACTGCATATATTGTGCTTCCTGTCATAACTACAAAAGAGAAAGCTCCTTCAAGTTTTGAAACTGCTTTTGTAAGTTTTTCAGTAAAAGTTCCTGACTCTTTTTGGATAAGATGACATAAAATTTCACTGTCTGAAGATGATTGGAATATACTTCCTTCAAATTCAAGTTGCATTCTAAGCTGGTCTCCATTTACTATTCTTCCGTTGTGAGCAACAGAAAAATCTCCAAGATGTGAACGAACTAGAAGTGGCTGAATATTTTCTATCCCAGGAGATTTTACATCTCCCATTCTTACATGTCCTATTGCCATATTTCCTTTTAGTTCAGAAATATTTTCACTATTGAAAACTTCTATTACAAGACCATTTCCTCTATGTCTTAAAATATGACCATTGTCAGAAGTTGCTATTCCTGCTCCTTGTTGTCCTCTGTGTTGAAGTGAGTGTAGTCCATAATATGTAAGCTGAGCTGCATTTTCCACATTGTAAATTCCAAACACTCCACATTCTTCATGTATTTCATCTAATATATAATCAAATTCTCTCATTTTTATTTTTCCTCTTCCTTATTTTATACGACCTGTATGATATTAAAATTTAACAAAATATACCAAAATACAATGCCTTCTCATCTGAAGTTTTCTTTATTATTTTTTAAAGAAGTTTACTCCATTCTGGAAGATATCCTGCATCTTTTCTCCGTAAATATTTTTAAATGTTCCATCTTCATAACGCTCTGAGTGTCCCATTTTTCCAAGGATTTGTCCGTCCTTAGATGTAATTCCTTCAATAGCATAATATGAACCATTAAGGTTATATTTTCCATCCATTGTAGGTTCTCCTTCAAGGTTACAGTATTGAGTTGCAACCTGTCCATTTTCAAATAATTCTTTTGCAAACTCTTCACTTACTACAAACTTTCCTTCTCCATGAGAAAGTGTCATTGAATGCATATCTCCTATTTCAAAAGATGAAAGCCAAGGAGATGAATTAGAAGCTATTCTTGTTGTAGCAATTCTTGAAATATGACGGTTAATGTCATTTCTAAATAATGTAGGAGAGTTTTCATTTAATTTATCCATATCTCCATATGGTAAAAGTCCTGATTTTATTAAAGCTTGGAATCCATTACAAATACCTAACATCAATCCTTCTTTTGCTAAAAATTCTTTTATAGCAGCTTTAACTTTTGGATTTTGTAATATATTTGTTATAAATTTACCAGAACCATCTGGCTCATCTCCTGCACTGAATCCTCCAGGAAGTGCAACTATCTGAACTTCTTTTATTTTTCTGCTAAGCTCCTCTATTGAAGCTTCCATATCTTTAACTGTAAGATTATTAATTACAAATATCTCTGCTGCTCCTCCAGCTCTTTCAAATGCTTTTGCTGTATCATATTCTGAGTTTGTTCCTGGGAATGCAAGAACTAAAACTTTTGGTGTATCATATAATACTGAAGCTTTCTGTTTCATATTTCCTTTTTTCTCTACAGGAGTAAATACTTTTTTATCTTCTGCATTTGTATTATAAGGATAAATTTTTGCATATCTTTCTTCCCAATCAGATAATGCTTTATCTATATTTATTACTGCTCCGTTTATTCTTATTTCTTTTGTATCTTCCACTGTTCCTAAAAGAATTCCAAATGATAATTTTTTCTTAGTTTCAACAACTATTGCTCCAGGCATAAGATCAAATAATTCTGCATCTGTATCAACATTTATTCCAAGTTTATTACCAAATGTCATCTTCATTAATGCTTCTGCTACTCCTCCAAATTTTACAACTGAAGCTGATACTACATTTCCTGCAAGCATTTCTTTTCTTACATTGTCAAATACTGCTTTCACTGTATCATATTTTGGAGTGAAATCTTCATTATATTCAGGTTTTACTAAATAAATATAATTTCCTGCTGCTTTAAATTCAGAAGAAACTATATTCTGAGTTTTTTCTGTTGTTACTGCAAAAGATATCAATGTAGGAGGGACATCTATATTTTTAAATGTTCCACTCATACTGTCTTTTCCTCCAATAGCAGGAGTTTCAAACTCAACCTGAGCTTCAAGTGCTCCAAGAAGTGCCATAAATGGTTTTCCCCATCTTGAAGGTTCTTTTCCAAGTCTTTCAAAATATTCTTGGAAAGTAAGTCTTGCTTTTTTATAATCTGCTCCTACAGCAGTAAGTCTTGCAAGAGATTCTATTACTGCATAAATTGCTCCAAGATATGGAGATTTTTCAGAAATATAAGGATTAAATCCATAAGTCATAACTGAAGCTGTATTTGTAAATCCTAATGCTGGGAACTTCTGAACGCTTCCTTCACTTTCTGTAAGTTGGTATTTTCCTCCATAAGGCATAAGCACTGTTGAACGACCTACTGTTGAGTCAAACATCTCTACCATTCCTCTTTGAGAAGCTACATTCATATCCTTTAATGTTGCAGTAAGTTTTTCTTCAACAGTTCCTGTTTTATCTGATTTAAATATTTCTTCTTTAACTGGAGCAATAACTTTTACATCTTGTTCTTGTCTTACTCCATTTGTATCAAGGAAACTTCTTGCTATGTCAACTATTGTTTCCCCTCTGAATTTAATTACTAGATTTTCTTTTTCTGTTACTTTTGCAACTAATCTTGTTTCAAGATTTTCTTCTTTCATTAATGCTTCAAATTTTTCTCTGTTTTCAGGAGCTATAACAACTGCCATTCTTTCTTGAGATTCACTTATTGCAAGTTCTGTTCCACTAAGTCCAAGATATTTTACTGATACCATATCTAAGTTTACTTCTATTCCTCTTGCAAGTTCTCCAATTGCTACTGAAACTCCTCCAGCACCAAAGTCATTTGATTTTTTAATAAGCTTTGTTACTTCAGGATTTCTGAAAGCTCTTTGAATTTTTCTTTCTATTGGAGCATTACCTTTTTGAACTTCTGAAGAACATTTAGTAAGAGATGAGTCATTGTGCTCTTTAGATGATCCTGTAGCTCCTCCTACACCATCTCTTCCTGTTTTACCACCAAGAACTATTACAAGATCTCCTGGTTTTGGTTCTTCTCTTAAAACATACTCTTTTTTAACTGCTCCAACTACTGCTCCAACTTCCATTCTTTTTGCTTTATATCCATTATGATATATTTCTCTTACAAATGTTGTTGCAAGCCCTATTTGGTTTCCATAAGAAGAATATCCATGAGCTGCTCCTTTTGAAATTCTTACTTGAGGAAGTTTATTAGGAAGTGTATCCTCAAGTTTTTCACATATATCTCCTGCTCCTGTTATTCTCATTGCTTGATACACATATGCTCTTCCTGAAAGAGGATCTCTTATTGCTCCTCCAATACAAGTACTTGCTCCTCCGAAAGGTTCTATTTCTGTTGGATGGTTATGAGTTTCATTTTTAAACATTAAAAGCCATCTTTCAGTTTTTCCATCAACATCAATATCTACTTCTATGCTACAAGCATTTATTTCATCAGTAATCTCCATATCATCAAGCTTACCGATTTTTCTCATATATTTTCCACCAAGTGTTCCCATATCCATAAGAGTCATAGGTTTTTTATTTCCATGAACTTCTTTTCTAAGTTCAAGATATTTTTCATATGCTCTTTGAATTGCTTCTGTCATCTCACCTTTTTCTATTGTTACACTTTTTAAGAATGTTTCAAAAGTTGTATGTCTGCAGTGATCTGACCAATAAGTATCAAGAACTTTTATTTCTGTTTCTGTAGGATCTCTGTCTTCTTCTATAAAGTATTTTTGAATATGCTCTAAATCATCAGCTGTCATTGCAAGTCCATTATCACTTACAAATTTTTCAAGCTCTTCTCTTGAAAGTTTTCTAAATCCTTCAAGAACAGGAACTGGTTCAACTGTTACATCTTCATTATTTTCAAGTATGCTTAAATCTTTTTCTCTTGTTTCAACAGGGTTTATTAAGTATTTTTTTATTTTATCAAGATCTTTTACTTCTCCATAAAATATAATTACTCTTCCACTTTTTATTGTAACACTGTCTTTACTATTTAGAAGTGCAAGACATTGTTCTGCTGAGTCAGCTCTTTGATCATATTGTCCTGGAAGATTTTCTATTGCTACATAAGTTTTTCCATTTAAGTCAATTTCATCATAGACATTATCTGTTACAGGTTCTGATAAAACTTTAGTTTTCAAAAGTTTTACATCCTCTTCATCACAGTTAAAAACATCATAAACATTATATAATTCTGCTCTTGTAAGTCCAGTCTCATATAAGTTTTCTCTGATTTCATTTAATATTGAATTTCCTTCAACCTGAAATCCTTGTTTTTTAGAAACAAAAATTCTCTTATTCATCTTTCCTCCATATTATAAATATTTTAATATTATTATTTCCTGTCCCAAAATTTATTTAGCAAGTTCTTCTGCTCTCTTTATAAGTTCTTCTAGATTTTCACCTGTTATATTAAGGTGTCCCATTTTTCTGTCAGTTTTAGCTTCTCCCTTGCCATACATATAAAGTTTCTCATTAGCCCTAAGTTCTGCTTTTTCTATTCTCTCAACATCTTGACCTAAAATATTAAGCATTACACTTTTTTTAATAAGTTTAGGATCTTCAAGATGTTTTCCACATATACCCTCTATTTGTAAGTCAAACTGTGATTTATCACAACCATCCATTGTATAGTGAGCACTGTTATGAGGTCTTGGAGCCATTTCATTTACATATATTTCTCCATCTTTTCCATAAAAATATTCTATTGCAAGAGGTCCTACAAAATTAAGTCCCTCTATAATTTTTTTTGTTATCTCTTTTACTTTTTCCTGAACTTCTTCAGATATTCTTGCAGGCGCTATTGTTATATGAAGTATTCCATTTTTATGAATATTCTCTACAACTGGAAAAACTCCTACTGAACCATCTGTACTTTTTACTGCTATACATGAAAGTTCACATTGAAAATCAACCATTTGTTCCAAAATATATTCTCTGTCAGAAAGTTCAGCAACAGCTTTTTCAAAATCTTCTTTATTTCTTAGAACCCATTGTCCTTTTCCGTCATATCCTCCCATAGAAGTTTTTAAAATTGACGGATAACCAATTTCTTCTACTGCTTTTTTTAAACTTTCTTTATCTGTAACTACTCTGAATTCAGCTGTTTTTATTCCAAGATTATTTATACTGCTTTTTTCTCTAAATCTATGTTGACTTATATATAAAGGTCTTCTTCCTTGAGGAATATATCCTCCATTTTCTTCTAATATATCTATAGATTCTGAAGGTACATTTTCAAATTCATAAGTTACTACACTTGAATTTTTTGCAATATATACAAGACTTTCTTTATCATCGTAAGGTTTAGCAAGATGTAAATCTGCCTCAAGAGCTGCACAAGCTGCTTTTGAAGGTTCAAGAACCATTGTCTTATATCCCTGTCTCTTAGCACTTTCACATAACATCTTTCCAAGCTGTCCTCCTCCAAGAACTGCTATCCATTTTCCTTTTTCTATAAGCATTATGCCTCAACCTCACTTGTTCTTAAAACTTCATCTCTCTGTTCAGTTCTAAATTTTTCAAGCTTAGTTGCTACTTCTTCATCCATAAGAGCTATTATTTCACTTGCAAGTATTCCTGCATTTTTTGCTCCAGAATTTCCTATTGCTACAGTTCCAACAGGAATTCCTCCTGGCATTTGAACTATTGAAAGAAGTGAATCCCATCCACTTAAAGCTTTTGACTGAACAGGAACTCCTATTACAGGAAGTGGTGTAAGACTTGATACCATTCCTGGAAGATGTGCTGCTCCCCCTGCTCCTGCTATTATTACTTTAATTCCTCTTTCTTTTGCTGATTTTGCATACTCAAACATAAGTTCAGGTGTTCTGTGAGCTGATACAATTTTTACTTCATAATCAACTCCAAATCTCTTCAGCATTTCAATAGCATTTTCCATTGTAGGAAGATCTGATCTGCTTCCCATAATAACTCCAACTCTTGCCATTTATTTTCCCCTCCAAAACTTTATTCATTAATTTTAAAAATTTTATATAATTTATTTGAAGCGAACTAAAATTTTAATAAATAAAAATTTCAGTTCATCACATTTATTAGTCATTGGAATTTCCTTCTAGTTATTTGACTCCCATAAATGTGAAAAAAAAGCACGCTACGAAAGTGCAGACCGTTACTAAACCGTCTGCACACTCATAGCGTGCATAATTTCATTTTTCTTTTCTATATTAATTAACCCAATTAAATTTGTCTCGTTAAACTTGCTGCTTAATGTCCTTTTATTCCTTTTAAAAATAAAACACATTGTCTCTCTGTCTCCTCATTATACATAATTATAAAGAACGAAAAATTAACCCAATTTTTCTTGAAGCAACACAGCTACAACGAAGTTATAATATTCATTATTCCCAAATTATAGTTCTAAGTTATATCTTTGATGCTTATAGTCTGCTAATTTAAGGTTTGCAGGTAGAAACTTGTCGTCCATATCACGACTATTATATAAGCGATTATTTATTTGTCTTTATAATCTTAGAATAACACATTTGAGAAAATATTTCAACTTTTTAATACTTAAAAATGTAAAGTTTTATAACATTTTCATTTTTTGTCTTATTTTCATAGAATTTTGTTTTAATATAAATCACATTCATGTTACAAAAATTAAAAAGAAAATTCTATTTTTAATTTTTTTCTTAACATATGTTTTTATCTTTTTTAAATTTCTATTTCTCTTTTTTCTTCAACTGCTCTCATAAGTGCATCTACTACTTTTATTGAAGCAAATCCCTCTTCTGCTGGAACAGGAGATTTTTTATTCTCTAAAATAGTTTCAACAAAAGCATCTATTACCCCTGTCTTTGTCTGATTATCATTTGTTTGAATTGCTTCAACTTCAAGTTCTGTTACACTTCCATCTTCATAAATAATTTTTATCTGATATTTAGGATCATCATATATTCTTATGATTCCTTTTTCAAGATATAATATTGTAGAATTATCTTCCTGGCCATAATATGTCCAGCTGAAAATTCCAGTTCCTAATATTCCACTTTTCATTTTTAAAATACACACTGTATTATCATAAACTTCTATAGGTTCTCCATTCTCAAAAGTTTTATCTAGAGCTCCTCCCATTCCTGAAACTGCTGTGAATTCATCTCCAGTTAAGAATCTTATAAGATCAAGTTTATGAACTCCTAAATCTCCTATAACTCCATACTGACTTCTTTCTTTCTTGAAAAACCATGTATTTTTTGACTTGCTCTCTGTCCAAGATTCAGGTCCTCCATGGCCAAAAGTTGTTCTGAAAGTTATAACTTTTCCCATTTTTCCGCTTTCTATTATTTCTTTTACTCTTTTATGTGCTTCGGTAAATCTTTGATTATGGTCCATCATAAAAATTTTTCCTGTTTCTTTTTGTACTCTCACTATTTCTTCTGCCTGCTCTAAAGTCTTTGCCATAGGTTTTTCACAAAGTACATGTTTTCCACATTTCATTGCAGTTGTAGAAATAAGGCAGTGCATATCATTAGGAGTACAATCACTTACAGCTGTTATTTCAGGATTACTTAAAATTTCCATATAATCATCAACAGCTTTTCCTCCAAACATTTCTGCCATAAGCTCAGCTCTTTTTTTATTAATATCATAAAAGGCTATTATTTCAACATTAGGATTATCTCTATATTCAGGTGCATGCCTTTTTTCTGTTATTGAACCACATCCAATTATTCCTATTTTTATTTTCTTCATTTTACTTATAACCTCCAGAAATAATTTATAATTTTTCACTTAAAAATTTATAACCTAAAGTAAGCCCCTCTTTAACTTTTTCTAAAGTATCTTGATATTCTAAATCTTCATGTTCAATTATAACCTCATCGTCATATCCTATTTCTTTTAGAACAGCCATAAACTTGTCCCAATCAATATCTCCTTTACCTGGCATTCTATGTCTCCAATATCCCATATCCCAATTATCTTTTCTATTAAGTTGTTTTCCAAAAATACTGTAGCAATTTTTTAATTTATCATGGAATACTTCTGTATCTTTTGCATGGACTTGAAAAATTCTATTCTTATAATTCTTAAGTCCCTCTAAATAATCTATTCCAAGCCATACAAGATGAGATGGATCATAGTTAAGACCAAAATTATCATACGGAAGTCTTTTAAACATTTCATCCCAAAGTTCAGGAGAATAAGAGATTGTTCCTGCCCATCCACTTTCATGCCAACCTGGCATTGAACAGTTTTCAATTATAATTCTTACATTTTTTTCTTTTGCATATTCTAAAATTGGTTTAAAAACTTTTTCCATTTCATCAAAATTATCTTCAATAGGAAGTGTCATATCCCTTCCTATAAAAGTTCCAACATTTTTTACTCCTAAAAGTGCAGCTGCTTCTATAACTTTTATCAAATGATTATTATATCCTTTTCTTCTTTCCAAATTATGATCAAGGTTATTATCATAATAAGCAAGAGTAGCTATTGTCATGTCTTTTTCTTTTAGAAAAGCATTTAATCTATCAGCCTCCTCTTTTGTAAAGTTCACCACATCAATGTCACTTCCTGAATAATCTCTTGTATTCACTCTTGGCCAGCATGAAACTTCCAATGTTTTAAATCCTATTTTGCTTGCCCATTCTATTTTTTCATAAATAGAAACATCACCCATAATCCCTGTCAAAAATCCAAGCTTCATAATTTTAACCTCCATCATTTTGAAATTATAAGTTTTAATATTAAATTTAATCATTATTTTTTTTACTTTGGAATACTACAGCCAATACTATTATAATACCTTTTACTAATCCTGATAAAAATGGCGGAATACGAGCAGCAATCAAAATTCCTTCTATCATCTGAAGCATTACTGCTCCAAGAAATGTTCCAAATATTTTCCCTCTTCCACCATTCATTGCTGTTCCGCCTATTGCAACAGCTGCAATAGCATCCAACTCAAAAGCATTACCAACATTAGCTGCTGTTATAGAAGTAAGTCTTGATGCAAGAAGAAACGAAGAAACTCCAGTTAAAAGTCCTGTTAATGTAAAACATAAAGTTTTTATCCTATCCACATTTATCCCCGTAAGAAAAGCTGCATTTTCATTTGATCCCACAGCATAAACATATCTTCCAAACTTTGTATACTTTACCATAAGAGCCATAAGAATTGTTATAATTATAAAGATAATTGCAAGGTTAGGTATTCCGATGGTTTTTCCTGCAGCTATTTTTCTGAAACTCATAAGAATCTTCATATTTACATTAAAAGGGCCTCCCTGACCAAGCTGAACAATTATTGATCTATAAGCACTCATGGTAGCAAGAGTAACTATAAAAGGAGCCATTTTTCCTTTAGTTGTTATCACTCCATTTATTGTTCCTAAAACTATTCCAAATGCCATGCAGAATAGAAGCATTATAAAAGCACTTTCAGTTTTGTTTAAAACGACAACTCCAAGCCCTGCTATAAGAGCTGCCTGAGATCCAACTGATAAGTCTATCTGTCCTGAAATTATAATCAAAGTCATTCCTAAAGCTATTATTCCTTTTATAGAGGACTGAAGCATAAGAGTTGAAAGACTTGTCCAAGATAAAAAAGAATGATTTATTACGGTAGCTATTATTACAAGCACTAAAAAAGAAAAAATAAATGTATAATTAGAATATATATTTTTAAAAGTTAAATTATTTTTCAGCTGACTCATATTTTTTCCTCCAAATTTGCTCCTGTTGCATAGTGCATTATATTTATTTCGCTGAACTCATTTCTTGAAAGTTCTTTATTTATATGTCCTTTATACATAACAAAACATCTGTCTGCTACTTTATGTATCTCTGGATACTCTGAACTAAAAATAATAATACCCTTTCCTTTTTGTGCCAGTTCATTTATTATTTTATAAATTTCAAATTTTGCCCCTACATCTATTCCCTGTGTAGGATTATCAAGAATAATTACATCTGTATCCAGCTCAAGACATCTTCCAATCATTACTTTCTGTTGATTTCCTCCAGATAAAGATGTTATATAATCATTATAATGTCCTATTTTTGTAGACATTTCTTGCTTTCTTATGTTAAATTTTTCAATTTCTTCACTGTCTTTTACAAAGAAATTTTTATGCTTTGAAACAAAACTTCCTACTGAAAAATTATTCAATATACTCATATCTTTTATAATAGAACGCTCTTTTCTGTTTCTTTGCACCATACTTATTCCATGATTTACTGTATCTTTTATGTTCTTATAAGATAACTTTTCTCCTTTTACTCTTACCTCTCCCGTATCTATTTTGTGCACCCCATAAAGAGCCTCTGCAAGATAATCTCTTCCATCTCCATGAAGTCCTGTAACAGCAATGACTTCTCCTTTTTTAAGATTGAAACTTATATTACTGAATTTTCCTTTTAAAGAAATATCTTTTACTTCCATAAGTATTTCATCAGAAATTTTTTCTTTTTCTATTTGTTCATCAGCTATTTTTCTTCCTACAAGGAGTTCTGTCGCTCTTTTTTCATCTATATCTTTAAAATTTCCACTTTCTATAAAATTACCATCTCTTAAAACTGTGTACCTATCACATATACTGAAAAGCTCTGGCATTTTATGAGAAATATATATCATGCTCACTCCCTCTGACTTCAATTTTCTCATAAGAACAAATAACATTTCTATTTCTTTATTTGTGAGAGCTGTTGTAGGTTCATCCATTATTATAAGCTTAGCATGAAAAAGAAGAGCCTTAGCTATTTCTACAAGCTGTTTTCTTGATGTCTCCAAATTACCAACTTCTATCACTGGATCTATATCAAGATTCATTCTTTTAAAAACTTCTTCAGATTTTTTTATCATCTCTTTTCTATTTATAATTCCAAATTTATTTGTTATTTCTTCCCCAAGAAAAAGATTTTCATAAACAGTCAAATCATTTACAAGGTTTAATTCTTGATGTATAAATCTTATTCCCATATTTTGAGTTTTTTTAGTAGTTAAATTATCATATTTTTTCCCGTCAAAATATATTTCCCCTTTTGTTGCTGAATATGTTCCAGCAAGAATATTCATAAGAGTAGATTTTCCTGCACCGTTTTCCCCTAATAAACCGTGAATCTCTCCTCTTTCTACATTTAAGGAAACTCCTTTTAGAGCTTCAACTGGACCAAAATACTTAGATATATTTTTCATCTCTAAAAGCATAGTGTTTTCCTCCTGAAATATTTTAATAAAGAGGCTGACTGTTGTTTTAGTCAGCCTCTTTAAAAATTATTTTATATTATTATTTCATCCCTATTAAAACCTTAAATACCACTTTCATATCTGATTTTCCACTGTTCACCCTTCATGTATTCTTTGTAGTTATTATTATCTATCATTTCAGTAGGTATCAAATATAATCCGTCAAATTTTTTACCTTCAAGTACTTCTGCCCCCATTTTAACAGCATCTCTTACCATTACAGGAGAGAATAAGAATGTAACTTGATCAAGTCCTAATTCTTGTTTATAAATATCAAATGTTTCTATATTTTCTCTTCTTCCACCAACACCAGTTATTAGTTTAATATTAAGTTTAGCTGGTCCTTGATAGTTCATTATTGCATCTATAACACCAAGCATAGGTTCATCGTCATGAGTAAATACAGCTTTTATGCTTTCAGCTTCTTCTTTGCTTACACTGTTTAAGAAAGTTTCCATTTGCTCTTGAGCTTTTGCTCTCTGCCAGTCTGTACTGAACTGCTGAACTATTTTTATATTTTTATCAGCTGTTCTTGCAAAACCTTCTGAACGCTGTTGAGGAACAGTAGAGTTATCTCCCTTAAACTCTATAATGTTTACAGTTCCTTTTTTCAAATCTTCTTCAAAATATTTATTTAAATATCTTCCTGTTTCTTCACCCACCGTAAAGTTATCTCCCATAACCTCAGCTGTAGGTTTAAATCCTTCTATCAGACGATCATAAATAATAAGAGGTATTCCTGCTTCAACAACTTTCATAGCTCCTGATCTAAGTTCATTTCCATTATGAGGCCAAAGAACTATACAATCAACTTTTTCATTAATTAATGTGTCAAGCTGGTTATTTTGTTCAGACGCTTCTGCTGAAGTAAGGAATTTATATTCAAATCCTCCTTTTTTTGCATATTCTTCTGCTGCAGCTTTAGCATGTTTTATACTTTCACCTGTAAATCCATGAGTTGCATTAGGCATTACTATACCAAGCATTTTGGCAAAAGATACTACACTAAGTAATACTACTCCTACTAATACTTTGAAAAAACTCTTCATCAACAATACCTCCTTATATTTTTATAGGAGAAATTTCTCCCTATTTTAAAGACTTTCTATTTGTACTTTCCCTTACTATAAGTTCATGTTCAAGTATAATCTTTTCAGGAGTAACATTTCCATTTTCTATTATTTTTAAAAGCTGTTTTACAGATTCTTTTCCAAGTTCGTAACCAGGTTGTGATATAGTTGTAAGAGAAGGTTCTGTAACAGCAGAAAAATCAATATTATCAAATCCTACAACTGCTGCATCCTGAGGAATTTTTATATTTTTTAAATTCAAAGCTTTTATTATTCCTATTCCAAGCACATCTGAAACTGCAAATATCCCTGCATTTTCTATTTTTCTATTATTTAAAAGTATATTCATTTGTTTAAAACTTTCTTTAATAGAGAGTTCATCTAAAATAATTTCATTTTCCCTTTTTAATTCTATTCCATTATCTTTTAAAGCTTCTATAAACCCTTCTCTTCTTAGAACTGAATATGTAAAATCTTTTTTCATTCTAAAAAGATAAAATTCTCTTTTTCCTATTGAAATTAGATGACTTGCTGCTTCATAAGCTGCTTTTTTATGATCTATTGTTATACAGGATAAATTATTTTCATCTATATATTCACTACATTGAACTATTCTATTATATAATCTTTCATCGTTTATCTTTTTTATTATTTTTTCTTTTGAAACTTTTTCCATAAGAATAACACCATCAACAAGTTTTTTATTAAGAAGATTCAAATAATCCAGAAGTTGTTCTTCTGATGAGTAACTACTTCCTAGTATTATATTATAACCTCTACTTCTTGCTGTAAGTTCAACTCCTTCAAGAATAGGAGAATAATATGGATTTGAAATTTCAGGAACTAAAATCAAGAGCATTCCACTTTTTGTTCTTTGTAAATTGCTAGCCATAAAATTAGGTGTATAATTTAATTTTTTTATAGCTTCTTCTACTTTTTTTCTTGTTTCTTCCTTTACTTTTTTTCTGTTTAAGACTCTTGAAACTGTTGCAGGAGATACACCTGCATATTCTGCAACATCATTTATCTTCATAAGGATCACCTTTTATTTTTTTGAAAACGATTTCATATTTATTTAATATCTATATACCCTTTATTTTTATTTTTGTCAATATAATATTGTACATTTTTTTCTTTTTATTTACATCAAAATCTTAAATAGTACAATTTTTACTAAAGATACAAAAATGATTTTTTAAATTTTTGAAAACGATTTCTTAAAAATATACTTTATTTTAATAGTCATTTATATTTTATTTTAACCACAAACTTGCCACATAACTTTGCTACAATAATTTGCAAAATTTAAAAAATTATTAATTTATTTCTATTTTTTAAATGAAAAAAATTGTATAATAATTTGTGTTAATTATTTTAATTGAGGGGTAAATATGCTTAATAAAAAAGAAAAATCAATTCTCATTTTATCATTTGCAGTTATTGTTCTTGGGGGAATAACTTGCGTAAATAAAAATAAGCTGGCTGATAATGTATCTTCAAGTCATATTTTAAATACAATTTATAAAAAGAATAATCATAAAAAAATTAAAAATGAAATTTATAGAAAAATAAGTGACAAAGACTTCCGTAAAATTATAAACGACCTTTCTTTTGAAAAACTTGAAGTCACAAATGATATTTTAAAAGAAACTGCCCTTGTTTCTGCCTTAAATAGCAACGATAAAAAAGACTTCTTAAAAAATCTTACATCTGAAAATCAAAGCTATGATAAAGCACAGAGCACATATAAAATTTTAAACGGATTTAATGCTCTTGAAACTATTTCTCCAGAATTTTCATCATATATAAGAAATGAATTCGGATATAATAAAGAAAATTTCAATATGAATATTATAAAAGAAATTCCAAATAGTATCATTCAAAAAGATAAACTTGTTAAGCTAACTTTAAATGAAAATCTAAAAAATATCATAAAAAACCTTTCTTATGATAATATTAATAAATTTAGTTCTCTTGTAGAAAAAAATCCATCTCTTGTAAAAATTCTTGAAAAACCTTTTAATTCAGAAGAAAAAGATAGATTTAATCTTAAAGGCCTTGATGAAAAATATTTTGCACAGGAACTTGATTTTGAAAATATGCAGGATATTTATGCAGTAAGCAGAGATATTGCTGCACTTGGAAACTTAGATTCTTCTTTAAAAGATTTTTTCAGAATAAATCTTTCTGACTTTGACTATAATAAAATAGCAAACTATGGTGGACTTTACTTATCTGACAGAAAAAATGAAATAGAAATTAACAAAGAATACACTTCTTATAATTATACTTTTGAAAATCCTTATATTAAACTTAATCCTTACAACAGAACTCCTCTTGGAGCTCTTGTAAATTTCAATACAGAATATAAAGATAATCCTATAAAAGTTACTATAAAAGGAATTGATGGAAATCCTGATTTCAGTTATGTTCTAAATAAAGTTTCAGAACAAGGAATTCCTGTTGTAGGACTTTATCCAAATACAAACAATAAAGTAAATATAAAAATACTTTCTAAAAATAAAAATTCTGTTATTAAAGAGAAAATTCTTTCTATAAAAACTGAAATTCTTGATGAAAGACTTCCTATAGTTGTAATAGAAAAAGATTACGAAGATTTATTCCCAGGAACTCTTGAGCCTGGAATGAACACAGCATCATTCATAACAGAAGAAAAATCTCTTCCTTTCATTTTTGATAATTATGGAAAAATAAGATATGTTTTTAATTGTGATGAAAATATGGAAAGAGTTATACTAAAAAAGGATAAGAATGACAGCTGGATTCTTGATAATGGAAAAACTGTTATAAAAACTGATTCACTTGGAAAAGTAAGCGGAGATAAAATTGAAGTAAAAGAATATGAGGAATTAAAAGTAGATGATGACCTTACAAAAGGATATACTGTAAATCATATTCAATATCTTCCTAAAAAAAATAATCTTCTTATTGTTTATGGATTCAGTAGCACAACATATTCAAGTGCTGTATTTTCTGAAGTTGATAGAGAAACAAGAGAAGAATATTTTAAAGCAAGAATCTATTTTAAGAAAAGTGGAATAGAAGAAAATAATATTATCTTTGGAGAAAGAACAAAAATTTCTCCTAAAAATATATAAGGTGATGATAAAGCATGAATAATAAGAACAGCAGTTTAAAAATTTTATATATATTCCTTCTTGGAGCTGCCTATTTGATACTTAACTATATAGTTCCTATAAGTACAGGAATGCAAATTTATTCAATAGGAGTTTTTATGTTTATATGTCTGGGGCTTTATCTTTCAGACAATATGAAATTTGATATTCCTCATTATAAAATGGATAAATTTTTTGTCACAGTATTTATAAACTTATTTTTCTTTATGATATGGTTTATACTTACATGGGATTTCTGGGTTATTCCTATGTTCTTTATGTTTACAGCTGTACAGATTATAATAAGTATATATCTTATCAGTATAACATTTAAAAGAATTAAAACAACAGTTTATGGTTCAGGAGAAATGAAAAGAAGAGTTCTTTCTTCTCTTATAAGAAAAAAAGAATATGAATTTGTTAACATAGATGATCTTCATAAAATTGAAACATTTGTAAAAGAAAATAAAATTTCTTATGTTATTCTTGCAAAACTTCATTTAAGCGAAGAAGAAATTAATACAATTTTAAAAATCAGAATGAATGGTGTTGAAGTAAAAAGTTATTTTGATTATATGCAGGAAGAAACATATAAAATTGATGTGGAACTTATAAATAACGAATGGCTTTTATATGGATATGGTTTCAAAATTCTTCACAGTCCTATTCACAACAGAATCAAAAGAATTTTTGATATTTCAATGGCAGTTGTAATAGGAATTCTTACTTCTCCTATTATGCTTATTGCTGCTCTTATTGTAAAACTTGAAAGTCCAGGTCCTGTTATATACAGTCAGGCAAGAGTTGGAGAACATAATGTAGAATTTAATGTTCATAAATTTAGAAGTATGAGAAACGATGCAGAAAAAGATGGAGCAAAATGGGCAGTTAAAAACGATCCAAGAGTTACAAAATTTGGAAACTTTATGAGAAAAACAAGAATAGATGAACTTCCTCAACTTTTAAATGTTCTTAAAGGAGAGATGAGTTTCATTGGACCAAGACCTGAAAGAATGGTTTTTATAAAAGATTTAGAAAAAGTTATCCCTTATTATAATTTAAGACACCTTGTAAAACCTGGTCTTACTGGATGGGCACAGGTTATGTATCCTTATGGAGCAAGCGTTGAAGATGCAGAAAGAAAATTAGAATATGATTTATATTATATTAAACATCACAGTATAAGTCTTGACATTGCTATTATGTTTATGACGCTTAAAACTGTTGTATTTGGAAAAGGAAGATAATTATGATTACAATTTTTACTCCTGCATATAACAGAAAAAATACTCTGCCAAGATTATATGAAAGTTTAAAAAGGCAAAGGGATAAAGATTTTGAATGGCTTATAGTTGATGATGGTTCAAAAGATGGAACAGATAAACTTATAGAAGATTATAAAAAGGAAAATATCTTAAATATAAGATATTTCTATCAAGAAAATGGCGGAAAGCAAAGAGCTGTAAACAATGGAGTTAAAAAGGCTGAAGGTGATTACTTTTTTATTGTAGACAGTGACGATTATCTTTCAGATGATGCTGTCTCAATGATAAAAAAATATTCTGTCTCTCTTCCTGAACATTTTGGAGGAATGGTTTTCAGAAAAATACCTATTTCTCAAGAAGGAAAAATAACTTTCACTGAAAAATACATTGATTCAAATCCTATTGACATAGTTTTTAAATATAATATTCTTGGTGATAAAGGAGAAATTTTTAAAACAGATATTTTAAGAAAATTTCCTTTTCCTGAAATCTCTGGTGAAAAATTTGTACCTGAAGGTTATATTTGGAATAAAATAGGAAAATATTACAATCTTAGATATATTGACTTTGGAATATATTATTTTGAATATCTTGAAGATGGATACACTAAAAATTTCAAAAGGGACTTAAAAAGAAATCCACAAGGTTTTTGTCTGTATTATAAAGATATGCTTTCATATAATATTCCTACAAGTGCAAAACTTAAATTTCTTTTAAGATATATTCAGACAAAAATATATTGTATTTTTAATTAAACTAAAAAAGGGAGGGATTTATGAAAATACTTCATACTATTACATCTCTTGAGCTTGGAGGTGCAGAAAAACTTTTAACAGAACTTATTCCTGCACAAATTGCTATGGGACATGAAGCTGAACTTCTTATTCTTTGTGATAAAAATGCTGTATTTATGGATAATTTTAAATTAAAAAATATCCCTGTTCATGTTTCTAAATATAATTCAATAAAAACATGGAAAAATATGTTTCAGATAAAAAAATATGCTAAAAAAGGAAAATTTGATGTTGTTCATTCTCATCTGACTCATGCTCAGTACTGGACAAGCCTTGCATCTCGTATAGATTTTGGAAAAAGAATATATATTACAACAGAGCACAGTACATCAAATAACAGAAGGCAAAAATTTATATTTAAATTAATTGATAGATTTATATATAAGCCTTATAAAAAAATTATTTCAATTTCTCCTGCTACACAAGAAGAACTTATAAAATGGATAGGAGGAAATAAAAAAAGATTTGAAATTATTGAAAATGGTATTGACTTAAGCAGATTTTCACAAGGAAATAAAATTGATTTATCTGAATATGGTCTTGATACTGATGATAAAATTATAATTATGATTTCAAGATTTCATAAAGCAAAAGATCAAGATACTGTTATAAAATCTCTTGAATTTCTTCCAAAAATTTATAAATTAGTACTTGTTGGAGATGGAGAAAGAAGAGAGGAACTTGAAAAGTTTACCTCTGAAAAAAATCTTTCCTCAAGAGTTTTCTTTCTTGGAATAAGAAAAGATATTCCTGATCTTTTAAAAACATCATATGTTGCTGTTCAATCATCTATTTTTGAAGGCTTTGGAATAACAGCTCTTGAATCAATGAGTGCAGGAATACCAACTATAGCAACTGATGTTCCAGGACTTTCAGCTATAGTAAAAGGAGGAGGAATCTTATTTCCTGTTGGAGATTATAAAAAACTTGCAAAAATTATTTTCTCTTTAGAGAGAAACGATATGTATAATAAAATAAAAAATTCATGCATTGAAAAAAGTAAAATGTATGATATAAAAATTACTGCTGAAAAATATATTAATCTTTACAGCAGCTTAATTTCTGGAGGCAAATAAAAATGATACCATATATTGAAGTTTTTGGATTTCTTTTTTTTGGAGCATTAGTTGATGTTTTTGGAAAAAATGAAAGAAAAAAGCATATGCTTTTTACATTTTCAATTATTTTACTGATGGGATTTCTTGGACTGAGAGCTTTTATAGGATGGGACTGGTGGGCTTATTATCCTTCATATAATAATCTTCTAGGTGGATTTAAATATGAATTGGGATATGAGCTTTGGAGTTCTTTTATTTATAAAACAGGACTTTCATATCATCATTTTACATTTCTGAATACTATCATTGATATGGGAATTATTGCGTATGTTTTAAAAAAATATTCAAAATATCCACTTCTTTCATTGTTCCTGTTCCTTGCTATACAGGGGCTTTCTTTTGAAGTTGATCTTTTAAGAAATGCTAAATCTGTTCTTCTTTTTCTGATTTCAATTCAGTTCATAAATAAGAAACAGCCTTTGCCTTTCTTTATACTTAATATCATAGGAGCATCTTTTCACATAAGTTCACTGCTTTATCTTCCTATGTATTTTATATTAAACAGAAACTACAGTAAGAAATTTATACTTCCTCTTATTATTCTTGGAAATATATATTATCTTGCTGATACAAAAATTTTTATAAAAATTCTTGAATATACAGCTTCAATAGTTCCTGTTGCCATAGGTTCAAGAATAATTAGTTATCTTTCTATAATTCCTGAAAGTTATAAACTTCCTATAGGAACATTATATTTTGAAAGACTTATCACTTTTATATTTGTTTTTATTTTTCTGTACAAAGAAAACAATCAAAAACATATAGAAAAAAATTCTTATGAACTTATAATGGAAAATAGTTTTTATATTTTTTATATTATTTTTCTTTTTACATCTGAATTTTTTATAGCCTCAACAAGAATAGGAATTCTATTTATATATGCAAATTGGTTCTTATGGACATATATAATTGCAGATATTGAAAATAAAAAATTAAAGCTAGCTGTTCTTCTTATAGCATCTCTTATTGCAGGAAACAGAATTTACAATCATTTCAGCTTTGAGGGAAATAAAATTCTATATCGTTATGAAAATATAATTTCAAATCATAAATCTTATGAAGAAAAACTCATTGATTTAGGAAGAGCTGGCAAATTCAGAAATAAGGCTGATGGAAAAGAACTTTTAATTTTATATTAAAAAAAGGAGAATCATGAAAATATTTTTTACAGCAAATGTTTTATGGGACATATATATTTTCAGAGGAGGAGTTATAAAAGCTCTCGTTGAAGAAGGACACGATGTTACTGTGATAGCCCCTTACGAAACAAGAATTGATATTGCAAAGGAACTTGGAGTAAAAGTTATAAATATAAAACTAAATAAGAGAGGAATGAATCCTGTTGAGGATTTAAAACTTCTTGTAGAACTTTATAAAATATATAAAAAAGAAAAGCCTGATATTATTTTTCATTATACAATAAAAGCAAATATTTATGGAACACTTGCTGCACATTTTGCAAAAATAAAATCTGTTGCTGTTCTTACAGGACTTGGTTATGCTTTTGTAACCAATTCCTTTGTTTCTAAAATTGCAAAATTTCTTTATAAATTATCTCTTCCTTTTGCCCAGGAAGTATGTGTCTTAAATGAAGATGATAAAAATCTTCTTGTATCTGAAAAAATAATAAAACCAGAAAAAGTTTTTATTCTTCCTGGAGAAGGAATAAATACAGAAAGATTTTGCCCTATGGAAAAAAGCAGAAATTCAGAAAAAACTATATTTCTTATGATTGCAAGAGCATTCTTTGACAAAGGAGTGAAAGAATATACGGAAGCTGCTGAAAATATAAAAAAATTATATCCTGACACAGAATTTCAGTTTCTTGGTGCTCTTGGGGGAAACAGTGTTTCTGGAATAGATGAAAATCAAATGAAATCTTTTGTTGATAAAGGTATTTTAAATTATTTAGGAACAGTAAACGATGTAAGAGAAGTTATAAAAAATGCAGACTGTATTGTTCTTCCTTCATATCGTGAAGGTATTTCAAGAACTCTTCTTGAAGGAGCTGCAATGGAAAAACCTCTTATTGCTTCAAATGTTACTGGATGTAAAGAAATAATAGTTGATAGTGTTTCAGGATTCCTTGCAGAACCTAAAAATTCTCAGGATTTAACTGAAAAAATAAAAAAATTTCTTATGCTTTCAAATGAAGAAAGAATTTCTTTTGGAAAAACTGGAAGAAAACACATAATTAATAATTTTGATGAAAAAATAGTAATTGATATTTATAAAAATAGGTGGTGCAATTTATGATAAGTATTATTGTTCCTATATATAATGTTGAAACATATCTTAAAGAATGTCTTGATTCTCTTTATAAACTTAATATTCCTCATATGGAAATAATCCTTATTGATGACGGCTCTACAGATAAAAGTTATTCCATTGCCGAAGAGTATGCCAAAAAATATCCTGAAAAAACTCTTCTTATTAAAAAGGAAAATGGAGGACTTTCTTCTGTAAGAAATCTTGGAATAAAAAAAGCTTCTCAAAAATACATTTCTTTCATAGACAGTGATGATTTCATTGATGAAAAAGTCTTTGAAACTCTCCTTTATAAAGGAGCAGAAAAGGATTTAGATATTATTGTTGGAAACCTTATGTACTATAAAGATGGAAAGAGAGGAGAACCTCTTTTCCGTTCAGAACTTATTAAAAATTGTGGAGCTGTAAGCGGAATTGAATTTTTCTCTAATACTTTTGAAAAACCTAAATGTTTCAGAGAAGAAGTTGTGGCAAGTTTTTATAAAAAAGAATTTCTTATAAAAAATAATCTTTATTTTACAGAAGGAATTCTTCACGAAGATAGTGAATTTACTCCTAAAGTATATTTAAAAGCAGAAAAAATACAATACTTTGATTGCCCATTTTATTTTTATAGACAGCGATCTGGAAGTATTATGAGTAAGGTTACAGAAAAAAGTAATACTTCTCTTGAAAAGATTTGTTATTCACTTTACGAAGAATATAAAAACTGTAATTCTCAAAAAGGAAAAACTGTCCTTTCAAAACTTATCATAAGTTATTACAAAGTAATTCTTTACAGAGCATATCATAAAAAAGAAAATACTGCTCAAAAACAAAAAACATACAGATGGTTTTTTAAAAATCTTTCAGGATTTAAAAATAAGCTTCCTGAAGAAACACTTCTTTATTTTTCAGCAGGTCTTGCAAATTCTGTAAGAAAGATACTAAAAGGAGAAATAACAAATGAACAAAAGCAACCTGAAATTTAAAAATATTTGTATTACTGATAGTCTTTACTCTCTTCTTATTTTTATGCTTATAAATAAGAATTCCATTTCAGAAACATTTTTTGTTTTTGGAAATTCAATAAATATAAATAAAGAAATTTTTAAAGATAACTCCATTGTCCTTAACAAAGAAAATGCTTCTTCAAAATTTGACAGCATGAAAAAAAGAATTAAGATGTATTCTTTTATAAAAAAACTTGTAAATGAAAAAAATCTTCAAGGAATTACTGTTTATGGAGGAGACCATCTTACAGGAGCAGGATATTTTATTAAAAATCATAAATTTCATGTTATTGAAGATGGAATTATAAATTATTATTCTATGCCAGAAGTTGATAAACAGATAAAAAGAGAAAGTTTTCTTTTAAAAATATTTAAATATGGTACTTATCTTTATTATCCTTATGGTTTTAGTAAAAATGTAACAAAAATATATCTTACAAAACACAGTGAAAATATTCCTGAAAAGCTTAAAAATAAAATTAAGGTAGTTTCTCTTAAAAATTTATGGAACTCTTCTTCTGAAGATAAAAAAGCTGAAATTCTTCATGTTTTTGGACTTCAAAAATCTCTTTTAAAAGAACTATCAGAAAAAGAAAATATTCTTCTTACTCAGCCTTTTTCAGAAGATCAAGTTGTTACTGAAGAAGAAAAAATTGAAATTTATAAAAATATTATGAAAAATTATAATGAAGAAAAAACTGTTATAAAAACTCATCCTAGAGAAAAAACTTCTTACAGAGATATTTTTCCAAAAGCTGTAATCCTTGACAAGCCTTTTCCTTTTGAGTTATTTTCTCTTATGGATACCAACTTTAAAAATGCTATAACTGTTTTTTCTACAAGTGTTATGAATCTTGGAGACAATGTTAATATTGATTTTTATGGTTCAAAAATAAATGAAAAAATATTTAAAAAATTTGGAGATATAAAACTTGAAAATTTTAAATAATTTGGAGATTTTAAAATGTTAAAGAAAATTTTTTCAAACAATCTTATTAAAAATGGAGCTTACTATACATTAGGAACTTTTATACTTCAAGGTATAAATTTTCTTACACTCCCTCTTTATACAAGAATTCTTACAACAAGAGATTTCGGAATAACATCTCTTTATACTGCATGGCAAGCTGTTGTTGTAATTTTTTTATGTCTTCAGACATTCAGTACAATACAAAATGCAAAAGTAACTTATGAAGATGAAGAATACAGAGAATATAACTCTAATATTGTAGTTCTCTCTTTTGTAAGTTTTGCTGTATTTGCTGTTGTTATTATGATTTTTTCAAAACAGCTTTCACATTTTTCAGGACTTTCTGTTAATCTTATTTTTCTCATGCTATTACACTCTTTCTTTACCTTAGGTGTAACTTTTAAAAATACAATTTTAAGGTTTGACGGAAAAGCTGAAAAACAACTTTTTATTTCTATGTTTTATACTGCACTTAATGTAGGTCTTTCTCTTTTTTTTATAACTTCAGTTCCTTCAATTGAAAAAGCTACTGGAAAAATTCTTGGTGCTGTTGTTCCTTCTGTTATTCTTGGAGGATATTTTTATCTTGAAATAATTATGAAAAGAAGACCTACATTTAAAAAAGATCATTTTATCTTTTGTCTTACTCTTGGGCTTCCTCTTATACTTCATAATCTTTCACATATTGTTCTTACAAGTTCTGACAGAATGATGATAGAAAGATTTATTGGTCTTGAAGAAACAGGAATTTATGGTTTCACTTATACAATAGGTACTATCTTAAGTACTGCTGCAGGAGCATTTGGAAGTGCATGGGTTCCCTGGTACTTTCAAAAACTAAAATCTGAAAGCCATGAAGAAATAAAAATCTATAGTAAAAATTATCTTAACTTTTTCACTCTTGTCACAATGGGATTTATTTTTATTTCTCCTGAAATAGTAAGGTTTATGGGTTCTCCTGATTACTGGGCAGGAAAATATTTTCTTCCATGGATAATTTTTGGTTGTTATTTTATATTCCTATATAGTTTTCCTGTAAATTATGAGTTTTATGTAAAAAAAACAAACTATATTGCTCTTGGAACATCTTTTTCTGCTGTAATAAATCTTGTGCTTAATTATATTTTTATTCCAAAATACAGCAGTTTTGGAGCTGCTCTTACAACACTTGCTTCATATTTTTTCTTGTTTATTTTCCATGAAATCATAACAAGAAAAAAATTAAATTATAAACTATTTTCACCTATTGAATATTTATACAGAATAGGAATTATAACAGTTTCTTGTTTTTTATATATAAAAATAGTTGATATCATCTGGATAAGATATATTATTATTTTTAGTTTAGGAGCTATCTTTTTGGCAGGACTTTTCAGAATAATAAAAAATAAAAAATAGGACTGTTACATTTTCTAATTTATAAAAATAAAATTTTAGAATATTGAAAATATTTTTGTAATTTATGAAGTGAGTTGAACGCTGAAAAATGACA
>ERZ773142.547-NODE-547-length-31354-cov-45.8961_pt1 | contig 31354 bp, 30 predicted proteins | sample MGYA00580853_ERZ773142 | MGnify/ENA primary metagenome ERZ773142 (study PRJEB29015, sample SAMEA2737862) | human gut metagenome | biome: human gut; feature: human-associated habitat; material: faeces | place: China | collected 2012 ... | reverse complement strand
TAGTATGAAGGCTAGTTGATATTAAAAATATAAGTTTTGAAAATTAATCTTTAAAAGATAACCTAGTATCATGAAAATCAAACTTTAAGCTAGCTAATTTTTTATAGAATTTGATCAGCTGAGTAGATACAAAAAAATATTAAAAAAATTAGCACTCACCTATTGACATTGCTAATAAAAGGTGTATAATAAAATTATGAAGATGAAGGAAATATAAGATACATCAATACTCGAGAGAGCATAAAGATGCACATAATAAGGAGTGATGTTATATGTTACCAAGTATTTTTAAAAAAGGATTTATGGATGATTTCTTTAATGATGATTTCTTAATGGACTTTGGAGGAAAAAATAGAAATGTTATGATGAAATCAGATATTAAAGAATTGGAAAATAGTTATCTTCTAGAAGTTGAACTTCCAGGATTTGCCAAAGATGAGATAAAAGCTGAAGTAAATAATGGATATTTAATTATTGAAGCTACTCACAATGAAAACAAAGATGAAAAAGATAAAGAAGGAAAATATATTAGAAAAGAAAGATATTCTGGACATTGTACAAGAAGCTTCTATGTAGGAGAAAATCTAAAAGAGGAAGATATTAAAGGAAAATTTGAAAATGGTATCTTAAAATTAGAAGTTCCTAAAAAAGCTGCTGAAGAAAAAGTAGAAGAGAAAAAATATATCCAAATTGAAGGATAGTTAATAAAGTTTAAAAATTAGAGGTTGCAAGATTTTTCTTGCGACCTCTTTTTGTTTAAGAAAAATTTTTATAAAAATATTTGAAATATATGAGTAAATATGTCATAATACTCTATATGTAGTTGATAAAATAAAATTTAATACGATATATTGTGTAATGGAGGAAGAAAATGATAAAAGTATATGGAAAAGAAGGATGTAGCAAATGTGAGAATCTAAAAGGGATTTTAAATAATAAAGGTGTAGAGTATGAGTATATTCAAGATCTAAAAACATTGATGATGGTAGCAAGTAAAGCTAGAATAATGAGTGCTCCAGTAGTGGAAAAAGATGGGAACTTCTATACTATGGAAAAGTTTTTAGAGGTTTTATAAGATGGAGAGATCTGAGATAATAAAAATTTGTGAAGGATTGGAAATAGATCTGCAAAGTTTTGAAAATTATCTTGATTCTATCTATTCACAAGATATTTCAAGTGAAAAAATTCAAGATATTTTAATAAATTATGCTGTGTCTATGACAAGTTTTGAAGAGAGTGATTGGACATATTTAGCAGGAAAATTATTGATGAGAAAAACACAAGAGGGAGTTTTTAAAAATCGTGGTTTTTCTTATGGAAACTTCTATGAAACTATAAAAAAAATGGTGGAGTTAGGAGTTTATGACAGTAGATTAAAAGAGTATGGAGAAGAGGAGATAAGGGAGTTAGAAAAAGAGATAGATATTTCAAGAGATATGATCTATGATTATGCAGGAGCAAATATGTTTGTAAATAGATATTTGCTAAAGTATAGTGGAAAGATTTTTGAACTTCCTCAAGAGGTATTTATGTGCATAGCTATGCTTTTAGCTATAAATGAAGAGAATAGAGTTTTAGTAGCTAAAAACTTTTACAATGCTCTTTCTCTGAAAAAGATCTCTCTAGCAACTCCAATATTAGCTAATTTAAGAGTACCTAATGGAAACTTATCATCATGCTTTATAACTGCTATGGATGATAATATAGAATCTATCTTCTATAATATAGATACTATTGCTAAGATAAGCAAAAATGGTGGTGGAGCAGGGCTAAATATATCAAGAATAAGAGCTAAAAACTCAATGGTAAATGGTTATCATAATGCAAGTGGTGGAGTGATACCATGGATAAAAATAATCAATGATACAGCAGTAGCAGTAAATCAGCAGGGAAGAAGAGCAGGAGCTGTTACAGTTGCTCTTGATTCTTGGCATTTGGATATAGAGAGTTTTTTAGAACTTCAAACAGAGAATGGTGATCAGAGGGGAAAAGCTTATGATATCTACCCACAAGTAGTTGTGTCAGATCTTTTTATGGAGAGAGTAGAGAAAAATCTTGAATGGACTCTGTTAGATCCATATGAGATAAGAATGAAATATGGTATAGAACTATGTGAACTTTATGGAGAAGAGTTTGAGAAAAAATATTTAGAGATTGAAAAGGCTAGAGATATAACTTTAAAAAAGGTTGTAAAGGCTAGAGAACTTTTTAAAGAGATAATGAAAACTCAGATAGAAACTGGAATGCCATATATTTTCTTTAAGGATAGAGCAAATTTGATGAATCATAATAACCATGTTGGAATGATAGGGAATGGAAATCTTTGTATGGAGAGTTTTTCAAATTTCTCACCTAGTAGAGATTTTAAAGAGGATATAGATGAAAATAGTGGAGTTAGAAAGGTAAATCTAGGAGAGGTTCATACTTGTAATTTAGTATCTCTAAATTTAGCAGAGATTGAGAGAGAAGAACTGGAAAAAAATGTCAGTATAGCTGTAAGAATCTTAGATAATACTATTGATCTAACTAAAACTCCTATAAAGGAATCTGATAAACATAATAAAAATTATAGAGCCATTGGAGTTGGAACAATGGGGTTAGCTGATTATTTGGCTAGAGAGTATATGATCTATGAAGATTCAATTTTAGAGATAGATGAGCTTTTCGAAGAGATAGCACTTTACTCTCTGAAATCTTCAGCACTATTGGCTAAAGAGAGAGGAAGTTATCCTATGTTTAAAAGTTCACAATGGGATAGAGGAGTATTTTTCCAAAAAGATGAGAAATGGTATTTAGAAAATTCTAAATTTTCTCAAAAGTGGAAAGAGGTCTTTGAACTTGTAAAAGAGTATGGTATTAGGAATGGAGAGCTTACAGCAGTAGCTCCAAATACTTCAACATCTCTTTTAATGGGATCAACAGCTTCAGTTAATCCAACTTTTTCAAGATTCTATATAGAAAAAAATCAAAAGGGAGCAGTTCCAAGAGTAGTAAAATATTTAAAAGATAGAGCTTGGTTCTATCCTGAATTTAAAAATGTAGATCCTCAAACTTATGTAAAAATAATGGGAAGAATAGGAAAGTGGACAACTCAAGGGGTATCTATGGAGCTTATTTTTGATCTTAATAAAAATATAAGAGCAAAGGATATTTATGATACCCTTATGACAGCATGGAAAGAGGGTTGTAAATCAGTTTATTATATAAGAACTATTCAAAAAAGTACAAATATAATGAATGAAAAAGAGGAGTGTGAAAGTTGTAGTGGATAGAAAAAAACTTTTTAATCCATTGGGAGATGACTCATTGATACAGAGAAAAATTATAAAAGGTGATACTACAAATCTATTTAATTTGAACAATGTAAAGTATCAATGGGGAAATCAATTATACAGGACTATGATGGGAAATTTCTGGATACCTGAGAAAATAGACCTAACACAAGATAAAAACGATTATAGCAACCTTACAGAGGCTGAGAAAGAGGCTTATAATGGTATTCTATCATTTTTAATTTTCTTAGATAGTATTCAAACAAATAATATCCCAAATATTTCAGACTATATTACAGCTCCAGAAGTAAATCTAGTGCTATCTATTCAAACTTTCCAAGAGGCTATACACTCTCAATCTTATCAATATATAATAGAATCTATTTTACCTAAGGAGACAAGAAACTCTATCTATGATAAGTGGAGAGAAGATAAGGTACTTTTTGAGAGAAATAGTTATATAGCAGAGATATATCAAAAGTTTTTAGAAACTCCAAATGATGAGAATTTTGCTAGAGTAATAATAGCAGATTATCTTTTAGAGGCTATCTATTTTTATAATGGGTTTAATTTTTTCTATCTTCTAGCTAGTAGAAATAGAATGATGGGAACTTCAGATATTATAAGGCTTATCAATAGAGATGAGCTATCTCATGTAGTTTTATTTCAAAATATGTTGAGGGAGATAAGAAATGAAAATTCTGACTTCTTTGATGAAAATATAATATATGAGATGTTTAAAAAGGCTGTGGAGCAAGAGATAAACTGGACTAATCATATAATAGGAGATAGGGTCTTAGGAGTTACAAAAGAGAGTACAGAGGCTTATACAAAGTGGTTGGCTAATGAAAGATTGAGATCAATTGGATTAAAACCTCTATATGATGGATTTGATAGAAATCCATATAAACATCTGTCAAAGTTTGCTGATACAGAGGGTGAGGGAAATGTAAAGGCAAATTTCTTTGAAGGAACAGTAACAAGTTATAATATGAGTTCATCAGTTGAAGGATGGGATGAATTCTAAAATTGACAGGTATAAATTAATGTGTTTGATCTGTACCCTGTCAAGTACTCAACTTAATTATCAACATTTTTTTCACACCCTCGAATTAATAAAAACGGATTTTGGACTGTAGATAAGATAAATTTGGTTTACAGTTTTTTTACATGATAGGTTGCAATATTTATTGTAGCCTTTTTTTTATTTTATAGAAGTAGGATATTTTATTTTTTTATCTGGGTTATTCTTACTTTATTCACGTACTTTTATTTTGTTGTTTAGTATAAGTTTGTAACTAATACAAATACAGACAAAAGTTTTGATAAAAAATATTTTTTGTTCATCTCTTATATAAATTTTAAATTTATATGTTTTTAGCTGTTTTATCAGTCCCCTATATCCCAATAACTTTATACCAATATTAGTATATCATACTAGAAAATTAAGAAATTCATCGCATCATTTATAGAAGAGGAAAGCTTTCTTACTCATCAAGTTAAATATTTGGTAAAAAAATACGATAAAAATATAAAAAAAATTTATTTTTAATTTTTATATAAAATATTTTATTTATTTAAAGATAAAATTTTTGGTTAAAAAATAAAAAAAATAATTGATGAATAAAAAATAATAATGTATAATGAAAAAAATAAAAAGTGATGTTTAATAAAAACAAATAATCTAAAAAAAGACATAAGGAGAAAAAAATGAATATAAAAGTACCTAAAAATGAATGGTTGGAAAATCCAGAAATATTCAGAGTGAATAGAATAGATGCTCATTCAGATCATATGTATTTTGAAACTTTACAAGAAGCTGAAGAACTAGATGAAATAAAATTAAAACAAAGTTTAAATGGTATGTGGAAATTTTCTTATGCAGAAAATCAAGATAAGAGGGAAAAAGATTTTTATAAAGAGGATTTTGACTGCTCAAAATTTTCAGAAATAGAAGTTCCAGGGCATATTCAAATTCAAGGATTTGACCAGATGCAATATATAAATGTAATGTACCCTTGGGATGGACGTGAAAATTTGAGACCACCTTATATTTCAAAAGAATATAATCCTGTGGGAAGCTATGTAAAATATTTTGAACTTGATGAAAAGTTAAAAAATAAGAAAGTTTTTCTTTCTTTTCAGGGAGTTGAAACAGCTTTTTATGTGTGGGTAAATGGAAAATTTGTTGGGTATAGTGAAGATTCATTCACTCCATCTGAATTTGAAGTAACAGAGTTTTTAAAAGACGGGCAGAATAAAGTTGCAGTAGAAGTATATAAAAGAAGTAGTGCTTCATGGCTTGAAGACCAAGACTTCTGGAGATTTTCAGGAATATTTAGAGAAGTGTTTTTATATGCTGTTCCAGAAATTCATGTGAAAGATATTTTTGTAAAAACAGACTTGGATAAAAAATATGAAAATGCAAAAATAGAAGCTCATATAAAACTTCTTGAAAATAAAAAAGGAACTATTTCAGTAAAAGTTGTAAATCCTCAAAATACAGAATTGTTTAAGACAAAAGAATATGAACTTAAAGAAAATTTTACCATAGATTTTGAAATAGAAAATGCAGAACTTTGGAGTGCAGAAAAACCAAATCTTTACACTTTATATTTTATATTAAAAGATGAAAACGGAAATATAAAAGAAGTTGTTCCTTTAAAAACAGGAATAAGAAAATTTGAACTTAAAGATGGTCTTATGAAATTGAACGGAAAAAGAATAATTTTTAAAGGTGTCGACCGTCATGAATTTAACTGTGAAAGAGGAAGAGCGGTAACAAAAGAAGATATGCTGTGGGATATAAAATTTATGAAACAGTATAATATAAATGCAGTGAGAACTTCTCATTATCCAAATGATTCACTATGGTATAAACTTTGTGATGAATATGGAATTTATCTTATAGATGAAGCAAATCTTGAAAGTCACGGTTCTTGGATGAAGATGGGATTATGTGAACCATCATGGAATATTCCAGGAAGTATTCCTGAATGGAAAGGGGCAGTTCTTGACAGGGCAGAGTCAATGTTTGAAAGAGATAAAAATCACCCTTCTATTTTAATGTGGTCTTGTGGTAATGAATCTTATGCTGGAGAAAATATTTTAAGCATGACAAAGTATTTCCATGAAAAAGATAAAACAAGAATAGTTCATTATGAAGGAAGTAATTGGAATAGAGAATATGAAAACTGCTCTGATATAGAAACAAGAATGTATGCAAAAGCAAGAGATATAGAAGAATATTTAAGAACTAATCCTGAAAAACCATATATAAGCTGTGAATATATGCACGCAATGGGAAATTCATGTGGTGGATTTATGAAATACACAGAGCTTGAAGACAGATATGAAAAATATCAAGGCGGTTTTATTTGGGATTATATTGATCAAGCTGTAAAAGTAAAAAGAGACGGGAAAGAAGTTCTTTATTATGGCGGAGATTTTATGGAAAGACCTACAGATTATAATTTCTGCGGGAATGGAATTGTATTTGCAGACAGGACAGTAACTCCTAAAGCTCAAGAAATAAAATATCTTTATCAGAATGTTGAAATAAAACTAACAGAGAGAGGATGTTTAATAAGAAACAAATCTCTTTTTGATAATTTATCAAATTATAAATTTATTTACAGTATCAAGGAAGAAGAAAATATGCTTCAGTTGGGACAATTTGAAATTGTGTGTGAGCCGGGAGAGATAAAAGAAGTTGAAATTCCTTGGGAAAAATCAGAAAGAACATATACAAAAAATATTTCAATGGTACTGAAAAAAGATGAGCTATGGGCTTCTGCAGGATTTGAAATTGCTTATGGACAGGAGACTATTGAAAGAAAAGAAAAAATAGAAAAAGATGAAAATGAAATAAAAATTATAGAGGGAGATGGAAATATAGGTATCTATACCGGAAAAACAAAAGCTCTTTTCAGTAGAGATAGAGGACTTGTTTCACTTATTTTAGATGAAAAAGAACTTATAGCAGAAAGACCTCAGCCGGTATTCTGGAGAGCATCAACAGATAATGATAGAGGATATTTACACCCTTATGAATGTGCAATGTGGCTTGGAGCATCTGTTTTCCAAAAACTTCATCACGCTGAACTAAAAATAGATGAAAATAAAAAATGGGTAGAAGTATCATATGTTCACGAGCTTCCTGTTGTACCTAAAACAGAGGTAAATGTAATTTATAAAGTTGAAAACACAGGTGAAATAAAAGTAACATTAAAATATAATGGAAAAGACGGACTTCCGGAACTTCCGCTTTTTGGAATGAGATTCAAATTTAATAAAGAATATGATAAGTTTAAATATTTTGGAAGAGGAGCAGAAGAAAATTATATTGACCGTAATATGGGGGCAAGATTAGATGTTTATGAAAAAAATGTAAAAGATAATTTAACTCCTTATCTTACTCCGCAGGAATGTGGTGGAAGAACAGATGTAAGATGGGCAGAAATAAAATCATCTGAAAATGGAGGAATAAAATTCAAAAGAGATAGAGAAAATTTTGAATTAAGTGTACTTCCATACAGTTTACTTGAATTAGAGCAGGCTGGACATCAATTTGAACTTCCAGAACAAAATTATACTTATGCTACAATAATAATGAAACAAATGGGAGTTGGAGGAGACGACAGCTGGGGAGCTCCGGTTTTAGAAGAATTTTGCATCCCTTCGAATGTAGATTATGAATATTCGTTTTATATAACAAAGGCAGGAGGAGAAGAATAATGGAACAGGTAGTTGAAAAAATATCATCTAAAGAAAGATATTCTTTTGCATTTGGTGCATTAGGTAAAGATTTGGTTTATGGAATAACAGCAACATTTGCAATGATTTATTTTACAGATGTTTTAGGAGTAAGTGCGAGTTTTATAGGTATTGTTTTCTTTGTGGCAAGATTTTGGGATGCTATAAATGATTTAATGTGCGGTGTGATTGTTGATAATACAAAAAATAAATTTGGAAAATTTAGGACATGGCTTGTTATAGGAACAGTTTCAAATGGAATAGTTCTTGCTCTCATGTTTACTGATTTTGGATTTACTGGAGCTGCTTTATATACATATGTTGCAGTTTCTTATGTTCTTTGGGGAATGACTTATACTCTTATGGATATTCCTTATTGGGCAATGATTCCAAATTTTTCAAAAGATAAAAAAGAACGTGAAAGAATATCTGTTCTTCCGAGAATATTTGCTTCTGTTGCAAATACTCTTATAATTGGAGGATTTGGAATTCAGATTATAGATTTTTTAGGAGGCGGGAATACAGGACTTGGATATTCAAGATTTGCTTATACAATTTCAATAGTTTTCCTTGTTACAATAGCAATTACAGTTGCCAATGTAAAAACTCCGGATAAGGTTGCTTCACTTTCAACAGAACACAATCAAGAAAAATTAACTTTCAAAAAAATGAAAGATTTAATAAAGAAAAATGACCAGTTTTTAGTTACAATAGGAGTGAGCTTAACTTACAATGTTTCAATGTCTTTAATGTTTACCGTGGCCGTTTATTATTTCTTATATGCTTGTGGAAGTAAGGGAATGTTTGGAGTATTTATGTCATTTGCAAGTTTGGCAGAAGTTGCAGGATTATTCTTGTTTCCTAAAATGGCGGCTGTGACTACAAGAAAGAAAATATATTTTTATTCAGCACTTGTTCAGATAGTAGGTTTTGCAGTTTTATTGCTAACAGGAATTTTATGTCCACAGAACAGTGTTATGACAGCACTTTCTGGAGCATTGATAAAATTCGGGGCGGGAGTTCTTCTTGGAATAATAACAGTTACTCTTGCAGATGTTGTTGATTATGGAGAATATAAATTAAAAAAACGTAGTGAGACAATAATATTTTCAGCCCAGACTCTTCTTACAAAATTTACGGGGGCATTGGGAGCTCTGCTTGTGGGGTTTGTTTTAGATTTAACAGGTTATGTTCCAAATGCTGTGCAGGGAGCAGAAACTATATTTGTTCTTCGTTTAATAATGTGTATAATTCCAATGATATTTATAGCTGTAAGCTATATGATTTATAAAAAGAAATATATTCTTACACAGGAATATATGGCTAAAATATATTGCCACCTAAGCTAAAATTAATATACCTAAAAAAGGACTGCCTAAAGGCAGTTCTTTTTTAGAATTTATTTAATTTTTTTATACTTTGTTTTTCTGTTATATATGGAAAAGTAAGAATTTGTACAGGATGAAATAATTTTGTCTTAGCTTGCTTTACTGTAAGTTCTACAGCTGTTTGGGCCATATACTCACTGTCTATACTTATGCTTGAAAGAGGTGGGGTTATAAAAGCTGAAAAAATAGTGTTATTATAACTTAAAATACTTATTTCTTCAGGAACTTTAATATTCTTTTCCTTAAGTGCATTCAAAATCCCTAAAGCAACACTTTCATTTACTGCTAAAAAAACAGTAGGAAGATTTTTTATATTTTTTTCTATAAAAAGTTTAGTATTCTCATAAGCACTTTCTGTTGAACGTTCACATTCAAGTAAAGAGCAATTTTCAGAAATATTTTTTTCTTTTATATACTCTAAAAAAGCAACTCTTTTTATTTCAAGTTCTAATTCTTTAAAAATATTTGGAGCAGTTTTAGGTCCTGCAAAGCAGATATTTTTATGACCACAACTAATTAAATAATCTACTCCTCTTTTTAGTCCAAGTTTAAGATCTACAATAACACTAGAATAATTACCATCGTGAGGTGCACAGTCAAGAAAGACAATATTTTTTGTAATTTTTTTCATATCATCAATTTCTTTTACAGAAAAATGACCTATTGTAATAATTCCATCAACTTTTTTATTTGGAAAAAAATTATACTTTTTGCTCTTTGTGTTATATTGGATTTTTACAGTTTCAATTTTCTTATTAAAACATTCTTGCTCTACAAATCCTTTTAAATATAAGTAATAAGGGTCTTGAATATGTTCTTGTATATTAGAAGGTTCAACAATTCCAAGACAACATCTATTATATAAAGAAGATTTAATTTTTTGTTTATTTTTCTTACTTTGAAGAGTTTTATATCCTGAAGTTTTTGCTACTGTTTTTATTATTTTTTTAGTTTCTTCGCTTGCCCTCAAAGTTTTATCGTTATTTAAAACTCTTGAAATAGTGGCTATAGAATAACCTGTTATTTCTGAGAGGTTTTTTAAAGTCACCATTTTTACCTCCTAATTTACAAGAAAAATTACCTGAAAGGTAAAATCTACCTATTTTTTATAGTATAACAGAATTTTACAAGAAAAACAATCAGCAAGAGATTTTATTAATTTATATTTCAATTTACATTTATGGAATAATCTCTTTTTCAATACAAACGATATCATATTTTTGAGCTATACCCTAAGACAACTAAAAAATATTAGAGAAAATTTGAATATAAGTAAAAGAATCTTGAAAAGATAATATTTTTATTAATTTTTTAAAATATATAATATAATTCAATCATTAACATACACATTTTTAGTGTGTATAATATAATTGAGGTGATACCATAGGTTCAAACTTTAAAGACCTCGTTCAACTATTAAAAGAAAATGGTTGGGAATATTGTAGAACCAAAGGCAGTTATTATATTTATACTAAGAATGGGAAAGCCTTGCCTGTTCCGAAGCATAATAAAGATATTGGTAAAGGGTTGTACAATAAAATTTTTAAGGAAGGTAGAGCTAAATAGCTCTAGTTTTTCTTAAATGTAAGGAGGATATTGATATGAAAGATAAATATATTTATCCCGCAATATTTCATGTGGCAGAAGAAGGTGGATACTGGATAGAATTTCCAGATTTACCAATGGCAAATACTCAAGGAGAAGATTTAGAAGAATGCTCTGTTTATGGTAAAAGATTGTCTAGGAGTATATTTAAGCTGTTTGGAAGAGGGAAAGGAAGAAATACCTAAACCTACAATTCCATATACTGATACCACTGAATTAGAAAATAGAGATTTTATTCAATTAGTAGAGGTTTATATGGCTACTTATAGAGATGAGTATAAAAATAAAATGGAAAGGAAAAATGTAACAATTCCAAGATGGCTTAATGATATAGTAAAAGAGAAAAAAATAAACTGTTCAGCAGTTTTAACAACAGCCTTAAAAGAGAAACTTGGAATTCCTTATTAAAATTCTAGCTGCATTAAAAATCTTAAATGTTTAAGATATAGTGCAGTTTTTAATTTTAAACAAATTAACTTCATTGAAAAATAAGATAGTAGTATAAATAGAATGTGATAAATCTTTATAAAAATATTAACTTAAAAATTTCTGATAATAAATACTAAAATGATGATTACATTTTTTAGAGTTACAAGTAAATCTAGAATAAAATTCATAATCATGGTGTAAATATGTGGAAGCTCCACATACAGGGCATTTAGGATATTTAGAAGAAGGAATCTTCTTAGGTTTAGCAGGTGTAAATTGGTGTAAACAACCATGAGATTTACATTGATATTTTTGAAAGCCATCTTTATCTTTACCATAACGATAAAGATCATTAGAAAAACATTTAGGACAAATAATATTATTAATCATAGTTAGTAACTGCTCCTTTTCTTATTGTATTCCTCAAAAACGAGGGAGGAAAAATAATTCTGGACAAATTATTATACTACAAAGGATTAGGAGTGGTTCATATAAATTTAAGTTAACAGATACAAAATATGGGAAATGTAAAGGCAAATTTCTTTGAAGGAACAGTAACAAGTTATAATATGAGTTCATCAATTGAAGGATGGGATGAATTCTAAAATTGATAGGTATAAATTAATGTGTTAATATAGAGACATAAAAAATAGAATATCTTAATGCGTCACCGGACGAACGAATTTTTTAAGTTCATTATTATCTCTTTAGGTCTTGTAGGGATAATAGTGGACTTTTTTTACAATTTTTTATAAGGGGGAAAAAATATGAGCGAAAAACATTTTTGTAGTTGTACAGATCATAAGTGTCCAATGAATCCAGTAAACCACGATAAAGGGTGTGATTTATGTGTTCAGAAATGTTTAAAATTAAATGAGATTCCATCTTGTTTCTTTAAAAAAATATCATTGGATAGACCAGAAAATGAAGATTACACATTTAGGGGATTTGCAGCTTTTGTAGAAAAATATTTAAAAGAGAAATAAAATAAAAAATGTACCTTAATCTTAAAAGTAAGATTTAAGGTACATTTTATTTTAAATATTATTTGTTTAAAGATTTATAAAGATAAAGAGTAAAAATAGTTTTAAAATCTGTTGTAATCTCTTCTATTTTATCTAAGTCAAACCATTTACCCTCTAAGTCTTCTCCAAGGTCTAATTTTAAGTTTTGCGGCTTTATAGAGTCATCTTTTAGTTGAATTATATACATGTATAAAGATTCGCTTGTATACCCTGGAGAAAGTATAAGAGGTTTTTTAGGAATATAAATGATATTATAGTCATTTTTTAAATATCCTGTTTCCTCTTCTATCTCTCTTTCAAGAGTGTATAGTGGATCCTCTCCATCTTCCATTATTCCAGCAGGAACTTCATACATCTCACCTTGGAATCCTGGGCGATATTGTTTTACTAAAAGAGCTTTATCTCCCTTGGCATTTAATACAAGAGCAGCAATAGCATTTGGTTTATCTAAGTATTCCAGTTGGATTCCTGTTGTAGGGTGTTTTTCAATAGCGATCTTTAAAAAATGAAGATCCTCTAATTTCTCAAGTTTCATAATAAATCTCTCCTTTTCTATTCATCATCTTGATTAAGTTCATCAAGTCTTTTTCTCTCTTTTGTAATTGCATCATAAAGTTGTTTTTTTCTTTTTAAATATTTTATTCTCTCTTTATCTCTATGTTCTTTAATTGTGTTCATAATAGGAAGAAGGAAACCAGCCACAATACCAGCAGAGAAACCGTTATTATATAGATTTAATCCTCCATGTACTGTCCCTATACTTTGAACAACTGCTAGATGTAACCAACCAGCCACAATACCCCAGAATGTTCCATATACTCCAGCAACAGGAGCTAAAGATGTACCAAATAGTCCAGATAGTGCTACTGTGAATGAATCGGTATAGCTTCCAAATTTTGCTAAATATACCCCTATTAAGATAGGAATTGTATTGATAAAATGCTTTCCATAAGCAGAGAAACCAACAATAGTTAATATTCCAGCTAGAAGAGGTCCGTTGAGAGTTTGTTTTAAAAACATTACAAATCCCATAGCAACAAATCCCATAATTCCCATATTAATAAAAGTTAATCCATATCCATATTTTTTTATATAATCAGCTTTTAACCCAGAGTCACATAAAAGTTTTTTATAGCCATTAAAAGAGCTACCATTGATAAAAAATCCAACAATAATAAGTGTTAAAAAAGTTCCTGTACAAATAAGTTTTAAAGCTAAATCAAATTCATAAGAGATTATTCTTTGAGGTGTTATTTGAAACTTATATAGTTTCAAAATAGAGGTTATAACAGCTCCTAAAATTCCCCCAGTAAATCCAAGGTTATACAGGTTAAATCCCTCATGGAAACCAGCCATTTTACTAGCTAATGGAGTTACAATAAAACCAATTATTATTCCTAGAACAATAGCATTCAAATAAGAAGTTTCAGTGGTATCTACTCTAAAAGCTACCTCACTAACAAAGGGAGCAAGGGCACTGGCAAAGGAGATAGTAATAAAAATCTCTTTAAATTCTATTCTCTCATAGAGACTGTATAAAATTCCTCCTAAATAGAAAGGGATAATATTTAATATATTTTTTCCAAAGAAGGAAAAACCAAAAACTGTAAAAAAAGATGCTATGGCTAATCCTGTAATCTCTATTTTCATTATTTTCATTAAGGTAAAATTAAAACCAAAAATTAAAAAGGCATTTAAGAAAGTTGCTCCAATTCCACCTATTTCAAGGAAGTCAGTGATTAAAACAGCTTGAGAAGTTATTATTTTTAATAGTCCAGTAAAAACATTTTCTCTTTCATGAATAACATAACCTATAAAACATAATATAATAAAACCAATAAGGATAGTAGATACAAATTTTATTTTTTTCATTCTCTTTGCATTAAAGTTATCCATAAGCCCTCCAATAAAGAAATATTAATTAAATATTATTATTTTTTTATATTAAAGTCAAACATATGTTATATATGATTATTTAGAAAAAAATAATATTTTTCCTATAATCAATAAATTATAATATATCTAACTAAGTTCAATTTTTTTGTGTATTGTTAGGTTTTGACAAAGTACCTTTGTTTTTGGCGAGTATTAGCCAAGTTAAGTTATCAAAACTTATATTTGATAAAGTGATGATTTTAAAAAATATAAGTTTTGTAAACATAAATTAGAACGATAAATTATAGTTTTAGAAAATGAAATAGTATATAATAAAAAAAGATTAGACTAAAGGAGTAAAAAATCATGGAATACTATGTTTATATAATAAGATGCCAAGATAATTCTCTATATACAGGAATTACAACTGATGTAGAAAGAAGATATGAGGAACATAAAAAAGGGATAGGGGCAAAATATACAAAAATAAAAAAAATTTTAAAATTAGAAATATTTTTTTCTTGCTCTAATAGGTCTGAGGCATCAAAAATCGAATATTTTATTAAAAAAATGAGTAAGGCACAGAAAGAGAACTATCTCAATAAAATCAAGGACTTAGAAGCAATTATTTTTAAAAAATTAGGTATAAAAATTGAGATTAAAAAAAATTTTTAAAAAAATTAAAAAAAATTGTTGACAGAATTTAGATGTTATGATAATATAATAAATGTCCTCGACGGAACAGCGATGAAAACGAAAGTTCATCGAAGGAAAGTTGATGATTGCCTGGGTGGCGGAACAGGTAGACGCACGGGACTTAAAATCCCGTGGTACTTAGTACCGTACCGGTTCGATTCCGGTCCTAGGCACCATATAATGCGGGGTAGAGCAGTCTGGTAGCTCGTCGGGCTCATAACCCGAAGGTCGTAAGTTCAAATCTTGCCCCCGCCACCAAAACTTAAAAATAAATATGCGGGAATAGCTCAGTTGGTAGAGCGTCAGCCTTCCAAGCTGAATGTCGCGAGTTCGAACCTCGTTTCCCGCTCCAAGGATGCGTCATTAGCTCAGTTGGTAGAGCACACGACTTTTAATCGTGTTGCCACAGGTTCAAATCCTGTATGACGCACCATTTATGTGTCTGTAGCTCAGCTGGATAGAGCAACGCCCTTCTAAGGCGTGGGTCAGGGGTTCGAATCCCTTCAGACACGCCATTAAAAATTAATCAACTGGATCCATAGCTCAGTTGGTTAGAGCACTCGGCTCATAACCGAGTGGTCGCTGGTTCGACTCCAGCTGGATCCACCATATTTGCCCCGTTCGTTCAGTGGTAAGGACATCAGATTTTCACTCTGGAAACAGGGGTTCGATTCCCCTACGGGGTACCACTATGGAAGGTTACCCTAATTGGTAAGGAACCGGTCTTGAAAACCGGCGTCGCAAGACTTCAGAGTTCGAATCTCTGACCTTCCGCCAGTTTCTTAAAATGCCCAGATAGCTCAGTCGGTAGAGCAGGGGACTGAAAATCCCCGTGTCGGTGGTTCGATTCCGCCTCTGGGCACCATTAAGACACTAAATTAAATATCAAATGGTCGCATAGCTCAGTTGGGAGAGCACCTGCCTTACAAGCAGGGGGTCACAGGTTCAAGTCCTGTTGTGACCACCATAAATGTGGGGGCGTAGCTCAGTTGGTTAGAGCGCCTGCCTGTCACGCAGGAGGTCGCGAGTTCGACCCTCGTCGCTCCCGCCATTTAAAAAATCAAGCATACTAAAAAGTATGTTTTTTTTATTTTTTGAAGAAATAGTTCTATATTGTTAATGAAGTATGTTATAATATTTAATTAAAACTAAAGGGGGAATAGAAGTGCTAAAAAAATTTGTAAGTTATTATAAACCATATAAAAAACTTTTCTTTCTAGATCTATTTGTAGCTACAATTTCAGCTCTTTGTGATCTATTTTATCCAATGATAACAAGAGAGATAGCTAATAACTCTATACCTAATAGAGAGATAAGAGCTATTGGAATATTTGCAGGAGTTCTTTTAGTAATTTATCTAATAAAAATGCTATGTGCTTATTTTATGCAGTATTGGGGACACTTAGTTGGAGTTGGAATGCAAGCAGATATGAGAAGAGATATCTATAAACACCTTCAAAATTTGCCAATAAGATATTTTGATAACAATCAAACTGGAAGTATAATGTCAAGAATAGTAAATGATCTTCAAGATATTTCAGAACTTGCTCATCATGGACCAGAAGATCTATTTATCTCATTTTTTATGATAATTGGAGCATTTGCAATGTTAATCAGAATAAATATTCAATTGACATTGATAATATTTTGCCTTTTACCTTTAATACTGCTTTATAGTATGTTTCAAAGAAAAAGATTATTAGCTGTTTTTATGAAGACTAGAGAGAAAACAGGGGATATTAATGCAAGATTACAAAATAGTATCTCTGGAATAAGAGTTTCTAAAGCTTTTGTTATTAATGAAAATGAGAGAGAAAGATTTGAAAAAGATAATCAAAAGTTTGTGGAAGCTAAGAGTAAATCTTATAAGATAATGGCTGAATATACAGCAGGAGTTGGATTTTTAACAGATCTATTAGATTATGTTGTCCTTATTTTTGGAGGATTATTTACTTATTGGGGTAAAATAGGGATTGGAGATTTCCTTGCTTATCTTCTTTATATAAAGATATTTACTCAACCAATAAAAAGATTGATAGCCTTTGTTGAGCAGTTCCAAAATGGTATGAGTGGATTTAAAAGATTTATGGAGCTTATAGGAGAAGAGGAAGAGGGAGACAAAGTTGATGCAATAGATATGGGAAAAGTTGAAGGAGAGATAGATCTTCAAAATGTTTCTTTTGACCATGAAGATAAATCTGTTTTAAAAAATATCTCACTAAAAATATCTAAAGGGAAGATGCTTGCATTAGTAGGACCATCTGGTGGAGGAAAGACAACTCTTTGTAATCTGATACCGAGATTTTATAATATTAAATCTGGGGATATAAAGATAGATGGAAAAAGTATCTATGATGTTAAGTTAGAATCTCTTAGAAAAAATATTGGAATAGTTCAACAAGATGTTTTCCTATTCACTGGAACAATTAAAGAGAATATATTAGTAGGAAATAGTGAGGCCACAGATGAAGAGGTAATGATAGCAGCTAAAAAAGCTAATATTCATGATTTGATAATGGAGATGCCAGAGGGATATAATACCTATGTTGGAGAAAGAGGAGTAAAACTTTCTGGTGGACAAAAGCAGAGAATTGCAATAGCAAGAATTTTCTTGAAAAATCCACCAATACTTATATTAGATGAGGCTACATCTGCACTTGATAATATTACAGAGAGATTGATTCAAAACTCATTAGAGGAGTTATGTAAAGGAAGAACTACAATAGTTGTTGCTCATAGACTTTCTACAATTCAAAATGCTGATGAGATAATAGTTCTTACTGATAATGGAATAGAGGAGAGAGGAACTCATCAAGAACTATTAGCAAATAAAGGATTCTATCATAAATTATATAATATGAGTCAATTATAAAAATATAGGGAACTCTTAAAATAAAAATTTGCTTAATTGAAAGTTATGTATTATATTTATATTAAGCAATTTAATTGAAGAGAGGTGATGCTCATGATAAAATTACTTAATTAAAATGGTAATTTTGTCATGGGCATTTTTTTATTCAATACAATACTAGATTTTGGAGGAAGAAAAGATGAAAAAATTTAAAATTTCATTTAAGAAAATTTTAGTTGTTATATTTATAAGTTTTATATCTATATCAATTTATGGTGAGCCTAGTTACAATGTAGATAATTTAAGAATAGAGGCATATATTAATCCAGATGGAAGTGTAGATGTAAATGAGCTTGTTCAATATAATGCTTATAATATTAATGGGATTCTTTATAATATAGATTATAAAGGGTATGGAGATCTGAAAAATCTTAGGGTATTTTATGAGAAAGATAGTGAGTTTGTACCAGCTGTAAATAATAGTAGTCAAAGAAGAGGAACATACTCTTTAAAAGATAGAGATGATTTGAGAGAGGTAAAACTTTACTACCCTATGAGAAATACAAAAAAATGGTTTCTTTTTCAATATACACTTTCTCAAGGTGTAACAGTGTACAACGATATTGCTCAATTTAATAGAAAGATGGTAGGTAGAGGTTGGCAAACAGATATAAAAAATATTCAAGTGAAAATAATTCTTCCAAAAAGTGTAAACAAAGAGGATATAAAGGCATTTGGGCATGGACCTCTTACTGGAAATGTAGATATTATAAGTGGAAGGGAGATTCTTTATACTCTTAAAGGATATTATTCTGGAGAGTTTGTAGAAACTAATGTTCTTTTTCCTAAAAGTTTAATTCCAAATATAAAACCATCTCTTGTAAAAAATGAAGATGGGTATGAAAAAATTATAAAAATGGAAAATAAATTGGCAGACAAGGCAGATAGAGAGAGAAAGTTTGCTCAAATGAGGGGAACTATTGGAAATATAGTTTTCTTTCTTTGGGGTGGTTGGATAATCTTTATAGTTGGGCTTAACTATGTAAAAAATAGAAAGAAATATAAGGTAGAAAATGAATATGGAGAGTATTTTAGAGAGGCTCCAGATGATTTTTCTCCAGCAGTAGGAGGATCTATTGCTTATAGGCATGTATCACCTAACCAACTACTTGCTACAGTTATGGACTTAGTAAGAAGAGATATATTTGAAATGATAGAGGATAGAGTAAATAACAAAACTATTCTTAGAAAAAACTCTTATGATGAAAGCTCATTAAAAAATTATGAAAAGTTTGTAGTTGATTGGTATATTGATGAGATAGGAAATGGTACAGAGGTATCAATGGAGGAGATAGAGGAAAATATTAGGGACAGAAGAAATGCTATAAAATTTGGAAGAAACTATGAAAAATGGGAATCAATGGTAGAGAAAGATCTGAAAAAAGTTGGATTTGAAAAAGAGCCAGTTAAAAAGTTGCCAATAGTTTTAGGAATGATTACAGCTTTTTTAAGTGTACCTCTTGGACCTTTCTTAGCTGTTTATTTTGATAATGGAAAATTTATCATCTTTCCTTTTGTAGCTTTTGCTGTTTTAGTTTTTACAACATCAACAAGAGGAAAATATACTTTAGAGGCTGAAAAACTAAGAGCAAAATGGTTAGCATTTAAAAAATTCTTAGTTGATTACAGTAACTTAGAGGAGGCTAAACTTGCATCAATATATATTTGGGAACACTATTTTGTATATGCAATAGCTTTAGGAGTTGCAGAAGAGGTGGCAAAGGGTTACCAAAAAATATTTAGAGATAGTGGAGAGAATATATCAAGACTTAATAGAACTCCTCTTATGGGAATGTACAATAGAAACTCAGGATTTAGAAGTATAGAGAGAACAGTTTCTAGAGCTACTACAAGGGGAGTATCAGAACTTGCTAAGAGCAGACCATCTTCAAGAGGAAGTGGTGGAGGATTTAGTGGAGGCTCTTCAGGTGGTGGAGGAAGCCGTGGTGGAGGTGGAGCATTTTAATCTTTGCCTACTAAAAAAGAGGTGATAATATGCTAACTTTAATTGGAATTATACTAATTGCAGTGGGAAGTTTTAATATTTTTCAATACAATAAAGCTATTGAGGGAAGTTTCTATACCACAGGAACTCTTATAAGTTACAATTACTCTCCAAGTTTAAATAAATATTATCCTATTTTCAGATATATTGTGAATGGAATAACTTATGAAGAGGAGTATAGAGGAAGATATAACAATAGAGCAAGAGAAGAACTGAAAAATATAAATATTGATGAGATGCCTGAGAAAACTAGAAAATTTATGAAAAAAATAAAAGATGTTAATTTAGTAGAGTTTGAAGTTGGAAAAGATTATAAATTGCTAATAAATAAAGATAATCCAAAAGAGTATTGGATTGCAGAAGATGGAGCTAATAAAGGGAGAGAGTATATTTTGATAATTATAGGAGGAGTTTTTTTAGCAGTTTCATTTATTGGTAAGATAATAGGTTTTATTTTCTAGAAAGGAAGGGAGAGCTATGAAAGCTAAGGCAATACTAGGAGTAGTTTTATTAGTTGGAATAGTAGTTGGAACTTATATTTATCAAAATAGATACTTATTTTTTAAATATCTTCCTGCTATTGAAAAAGAGGAACAGTTAAAAAATATCAATGGAAAACTTTGCGATGAAGATGGAAAGCTTTTCACTGGAAGAACTAAAAGTGCAAGTGAAGAGTATACAGATATTTATTCTTATAAAGATGGAGAGCTTGATGGTTTAAATGTTGTTTATTATAAAAATAATATTAAAGAGATTGGACATTGGAAAGCTGGCAAACAAAATGGGCTTTTTCAAATGTACACAGAAGATGGAGTGCTTATAGATAATGCTAACTTTAAAGATGGAGAAAGAGATGGAGTTACAGAACAATTTTATAATGATACAGGAAAATTAAGAGTATCAGTAAATTATAAAAATGGAGTTCTTGAGGGAGAATTTAAAGCATACTATCCAAATGGAAATCTTCAAGGGGAAGTAAACTATGTAAATGGAGAGATGAATGGAGATTTTAAAGAATATCACGAAAATAAAAAAATAAGACTTTCAGGAAGTTATAAAAATAGTTTACAAGAGGGAGAATGGAAATCTTATTTAGAAGATGGTACTTTAGAATCAATAATAAACTATAAAGATGGAGAACTTCATGGGATAAAAGAAGATTATTATAAAAATGGAAATGTATGGACAAGACAAGAATTTAAAAATAATGACCTAGATGGAGTTTATGAAGTTTATTATGAGAATGGAAATCTACAACTGAAAGCCAAAATAAAAAATGGACAGACAATAGAGGAGCAAAGGTTTAACCATGATGGAACACTTTATAATGAACAAGATGAAAAGATAGTTGAAAGTAATGATGAAATTATAATATCAGAAGAACTTGAAAAGGGTATGAAAACATTAGGAAAAGAGGTTGGAAACTCTTTAAATTCTATGGTTGAAGCTACTATAATTACAAATCTTGCATATGTTGATTTAATGAGCTTTGAAAATGTAGAAATTCTTGAAGAAAATTTAATTTTTAATGATAATGAGAAAATTCCATTTAAAAGAAGTTATAAAAATGGTGTACATAGAGTTAATGTACCTTTTGAAAATAACAGTTACCTTTGGGTTGAGTTAAAAGAGAATAGCGAGGGAAAACATAGATTATTTGCAGAAAATTATGAGAAGTTTAAAGAGATAAAAGGAGATAAAAAAATAAATCTTGAAGAAATTATTTTCCCTACAATAGATGATTATTATAGGGAAAATAATGTGTTACAGAAATTTTTTGATATAACTATATCTGTAAAAAATCATTCTTAAAGAAGTATAGGAGGAGAAAGTGAAAAAATATTTAATGATTATAACCTGTTTTTTATTAGTTCTTTCTATAAACATATATGGAATAACTAAGGAGAGTGAAGGGGAGATGATAAAAAATAATTTTAAATTTGGTCTTACTATCAATGATACATATTTTTCTGTTCCAAGTTCATTAAAACAACTTATTGATGATGGATGGACTATAAGTAATAAAACACCATATTTTTTAAATCCACTAGTTGGAGAAGATTATTATGCTATGAGAACAGATTGGTCATTATCAAAAGATGGTAAAGGTATTCTTAATGGTGGAAAAATTATCAGACTTTTAGAAAAAAATGGAGTATTTTTAGAAGTTACAATTGCAAATCAAGATACAGAAAGTAATGAGCCATATAAAAAAATAGAAGATGGAGTAGTTAATTCTATTACTGCTTTTTATGATAAAAAATGTTCAAGTATAAAAATAAATAATAAAGAATTAAGCAGCTTAACACCTGATATCTTATTTAAAGATTATACTCAAAGCGATGGGTGGGAACATATTCCAACAAATTATAGAAATCATCCTGAATTTGGAATTTCAACAGAACATACTATTATGAAAATTGTAGATAATAACGAAAGAAGTATAACTATCTATTTTGATTTAGAAAACAGAGCTTTTAAAGTACAATTACTAAATCAAACACCGTTAAAAAAATAATAAAATTTTAGAGGAGGAAAAATATGAAAAAATTAGTTTTTATTTTAGGATTATTAGTGGGGATAACTTTATATGCAGAAGAAAAATCTAATATAACTAAAGCTGTTTCATCAGTAGTATCAGAAGTTGTTTCTACTGGAAAAGATGTTTTAAAAGGTGTAAAAGAGGGAATAGACACAGGAAGAAAAGATGGTACAAGTATTGATAATGCTTTTATAATTTATGATAAAGAACAGTTTGAAGAAAATGTAAAAGCTGAAGTTTTATCAGTAACAAAAGATGATATAGGGTATAAAGTAACTGTTGGTTTAAGAAATGAAACAGATAGGATGATAAGATTAACAAATCTTAATGAACAAAAATCTTTGCAACTTTTAGATAGTGATGGCTTTGCAGTTTTTGCACAAGAATTAGTTGAAGATATTAATATACCAAAGAAAGCAGCAGTAAAAAGCAGTTTTAGATTTCCTGCTGATGGGCAACCAGCAATATTAAAGATTTATGAAAGAGAAATAAAGATTAATAGTGAAGTATTAAAATAGCTAAATAGAAGAAAATTTTAATAGGAAAAAAGAGGTGGATAAAAATGAAAAAATTTTTAAAAATAGTAATGTTTTTAACTTTATCCACCTTTTCTTTTGCTAAATGGGAAGTAGATAGAGATTATAATATGATTTTTACTTATTCAGTAAAATCAGAGCCAAATCAAAAAGGTGTTCTTTATATAAGAAAGGGTTCTTATGATGATATTCTTAATTATTATTCTTTGTATATATTAACAGATAAATATCCTGCTTTTACTGAGAAAATTGATGAAGATAAAACAATGCAGAAAACAAAAGTTGAATTAGTAACAGAACATCCTATTGAATTTGAACGAAATGGAATAGTAAATATCTATAAGCCTAATGAGATATTTATACTTCTTATAGATGATGAGATGGAGATTTTTAAAAGAAGTAAAACTTTAAAGATTATTTATAAGGATAGAAATTTATCATCTTGTTATATAGAGTTTGATATAACTGAATTAGAAAAAGCTATTAAAAAGATAAAAGTTAAAAAAATATAGGAAATTACTCTTGATGAAATAAAAAAAATATAGGATACTTATATAAGTTAGAAATTATAAAATAAATAGGGAGATAGAATGGCAAAAATTAATATTAAATCATTAAAGAAAAGTGAAGAAGTAGATTGTTATGTAGCAGAAATCAATGAACTATGGGGAGATAAAGGAATAGAAACTACAATTGATTTTGTCTATGGAACAGGTAATAAGATCAAAGTAAAAAAACTTCTTCCTCTTATAGAAGAGAAGTTAGAGATTATTGATAGTAATAAAAAATGGATTGTTGAAACTATTATTGAGGACAATATTCTTTCAGAAATAGATGAAAGTGAATATAGTTTTATAGAAAAACCTTTTAAATCTAAAAAAAATGCGAATTTTTTATCACAATTAGAAAAATATGTAAGAACTAAACTAAAAAAGAAAATGATAGACAAAAAAACATACTATTTAGATGTAAATAATGAAAGGATTACTCTTCCAATATCAGAGGAAGATTTTTTTGAAAGTTTGAAAATAAGTGATGTTGAAGTGAATATATACAGTATGGGAGCAGAGTATGATATTGAAGTTACATTTAAGATAAGAGCTATTCCTGATTATTTTGCAGAGCATAGTTTAGAAATGGTTTTAGATAGTGAAAATGAATTAAATATATTAGATTTAGCATCAGATGATAATTTTGGAGGACCTAGTCTTTTTGATGATGAATTTGACACAGATTTAGATGAAGAGTTTATAAAAAGTTATATGGAAGATATACACTCAAAAATTTTAATTTTTGAATTTATAGAGGCTATAAATAAAAGAAATATAAAAAAGATAGATTCTCTTCTAGATAGAAATTTTATATGTATTGATCAAAGTTTACAAGAAAGAAATAAAGCTGATATGAAAAAGTATTTTGAAAATATTTTTAAATCATATTCAAATTATCAAATTGAAGTTGTAGATAATGGTTTTGGAGAATCTGAAAGATTTTACTTCTCTCTTTTAATCAAAGGAATATATGGGGATTTAAAAGATAAGACAAAAATGTTCTTTGAGAAAAAGGCAGCTATTTATATATTTGGTATTGAAAATGATAAAATAAAATCTTTAGAAATATATGAGAAATCAAGACTTCCAATGAGAGATGAAATGATAGAGTATGAAGATTAAAAGATAAAATTAAAAAACTTTACATAATGGAGAAAGTTATGAATAATAAAGAAGAAAGTTTATATAAGTATATTTTAAACCTGTCAACATTTGAGATTGATAAATTAATTGAAAATTTTAAAAGTGAAATAGAAAAAGAGTTTTATTTAAGATTAGAGGAGTTAAAAGTGCAAACTTTACAAAAAGAACTGCTTTCTAAGGAGGAGATCCATGGCTAATTGTGTTATCTTTGCAGGTGTGAATGGTGCTGGAAAAACAACTCTTTATAAAATAATGACTTTATCAGAAAATTTAGGTAGGAGAATAAATACAGATGAAATTGTTATGGAGATAGGAGATTGGAGAAATAGTCAAGATCAAATGAGAGCAGGAAGAATAGCTTTAAATATGAGAAAAGAGTGTATAGATAAGATGATTTCCTTTAATCAAGAGACTACTCTTACAGGAAAGAGAATATTAAAAGCTATTGAAGAGATAAAAGAAAAGGGGTATACAATTTATCTTTATTATATAGGATTAAATTCTCCAGAAATAGCAAAGGAGAGAATAAAAAATAGAGTTTTAAATGGAGGACATGATATTCCAGAGGAAGTGGTGGAGAAAAGATATTATGAAACTCTTGAAAATTTAAAAAAAGTATTACCTTTGGCAGACTATGTAAGAATATATGATAATTCTAAAAATTATAAACTTTGTTACTATAAAAATAAAACCTGGGATTTAGTTCTTTCTCAAGAGTTACCAAAGTGGTTAGATGGGATTATTTAAAAAATTACATTGGAAAAGTTAAAAAATTTAAATGTCTTTATTTTTATGTTTAGAAACTAATTTTATTAAAAAGTTAGTTTCTATTTTTTTATTTTTTAAAAATAAGAAAAAAATTTTTCAAAACTTTGTTGACATATATGTTTTAAAGGAGTATAATCATAGTCAAAATAAATATTTTATAACAAGAGTACTAAAAAAATAGTACTGAGTTAAGTACGGTCTTTTTATGACTTTCTGTAAAATACTATATTTATATATAAAAATTTAAATAGTAATTAAATTGTAAGGGGGAAAATTATGAGAAAGTATTTATACGGATTTTTTATGTTTATTTTGTCAATCTTTGCTTTTGCAGCTGAACCAGATTATCACATTGGAGTAGTTAGTGGAACTGTATCTCAATCAGAAGATAGTCTACGTGGAGCAGAAGAAATTGTAAAAATGTATGGTTCAGTAGATAAAGGTGGAATGGTAACTCATGTTACATATCCAGATAACTTTATGCAAGAGATGGAAACAACTATTTCACAAATGGTTGGGTTAGCTGATGACCCTAAAATGAAAGTTATTATTGTAGGGGAAGCTGTTCCAGGAACAGTTGAAGCTTTTAGAAGAATTAGAGAAGCAAGACCAGATATTTTACTTATAGCAAATGCACCTCATGAAGACCCTGAAATTATTTCAGAAGCTTCAGATTTAGTTACAAATCCAGATAACGTAGCAAGAGGATATTTAATCGTTAAAGCAGCTAAAGAAATGGGAGCAGATAAATTTATGCACATCTCTTTCCCAAGACATTTAAGTTATGAATTATTATCAAGAAGAAGAAATATAATGGCTGAAGCAGCTAAAGATTTAGGAATGGAATTTATTGAAATGTCAGCTCCAGACCCAGTAAGTGATGTTGGAGTTGCAGGAGCACAACAATATATTCTTGAACAAGTTCCAAGTTGGTTAGAAAAATATGGTAAAAATGTAGCATTCTTTGCAACAAACGATGCTCATACAGAACCTCTTTTAAAAAGAGTTGCTGAAAATGGTGGATACTTTGTAGAAGCTGACTTACCTTCTCCAACAATGGGATATCCAGGAGCTTTAGGAATTAAATTCTCTGAAGATGAAAAAGGAAATTGGCCAAAAATCTTAAAGAAAGTTGAAGATACTGTTGTAGCAAAAGGAGCAGCAGGAAGAATGGGAACTTGGGCTTACTCATATAATTTCATCTCAGTTGTAGCTTTAGCAGATCATGCAAGAAACGTAATTGAAAATGATGTAGATGTTACAGACTTTGATGCTATTATGGAATCATTGAAGAAATTCACTCCAGGAGCAGGATGGAATGGAAGTAACTATACTGATGTAAATGGAATTGAAAAAGAAAACTTCTACTTATTATATCAAGATACTTATGTTTTAGGAAAAGGATATTTAAATATGACAAATGAAACTGTTCCTGAAAAATATTTTAAAATAAAATAATAAGGGAGGGGTAAAACCCCTCCTTTCATTTTTTAAGAGGTGAAAATGTGGAAAATAATGTTTTGTTAAAAATAGAGAATTTATCAAAATCTTTTGGGGAAAATGTTGTTTTAAAAGATATCAATCTTGAAGTTGAACCTGGAGAGATTGTAGGGCTAGTTGGAGAAAACGGTGCTGGTAAATCAACATTGATGAAAGCTATTTTTGGAATGTCAGTTATTCATGAAACTGGAGGGTATGGAGGAAAGATATACTTTGAAGGAAAAGAAACAAATTTTAAATCTCCATTTGATGCTCTTGAAGTTGGAATCGGAATGGTTCATCAAGAGTTTTCTTTAATTCCAGGGTTTAAAGCAAATGAAAATATTGTATTAAATAGAGAATCTACTTCAAGTAGTTTTTTAGAAGGACTTTTTGGAGAGAGGATAAAAAAGATTGATACTAAAGAGATAGAGAAGAGAGCAGATGATGCAGTATCTCATTTAGGAATAAAAATAGATTCTGCTGAGTTAATTAATGAGATGCCAGTAGCTCACAAACAATTTACTGAGATAGCTCGTGAAATAGAGAGAGAAAAAACAAAACTTCTTGTTTTAGATGAACCAACAGCAGTACTTACAGAGGAAGAGGCAAAACTTCTTCTAGAAACAATGAAAAGATTATCAGAAAAAGGGATAGCAATAATATTTATTACTCATAGATTAGATGAGATAATGTCTGTTTGTGATAAAGTTGTTGTATTGAGAGATGGACTTCTAATCAATAGTGTAAAAACTAAAGATACAAATGTAAATCAGATAACTGAATGGATGATTGGAAGAAAAATAGAAAGTAATGAAGCTGTAGAAGAGGTAGAGGAAAAAGATAGAAAAACTATTCTTAATATTCAAAACCTATGGGTAGATATGCCAGGAGAGATGGTTAAAGGTCTTAACCTTGAAATAAAAGAGGGAGAGATTTTAGGGCTTGGAGGAATGGCAGGACAAGGAAAAATAGGAGTAGCTAATGGAGTTATGGGGCTTTATCCAGCTAATGGAACAGTTGAATTTAATGGAGAAAAACTAGAATTAAACAATCCTAAATACCCATTGGACAAAGGAATTTTCTTTGTGTCAGAGGATAGAAAAGGTGTTGGACTTCTACTTGAAAGTTCAATAGAGGACAATATCGCTTATCCAGCAATGCAAATAAAGGGTAAATTCTTTAAAAAGAGATTTAAACTTTTCAATATGGTAGATGAGGAAAAAATTAGAGAAAATGCTCAAGAGTATATAAAAAAATTGGAAATAAGATGTATGAGTGAAAAACAAAGAGCTCAAGAGTTGAGTGGAGGAAATCAACAAAAAGTTTGTCTTGCTAAGGCATTTACTATGGATCCAAAAGTTTTATTTGTATCAGAGCCTACAAGGGGAATAGACGTAGGGGCAAAAAAACTTGTTTTGGATATATTAAAAGAATACAATGCAACAAAAGGAACAACAATTATAATAACATCATCTGAAATAGAAGAGTTAAGAAGTGTATGTGATAGAATTGCAATAATAAATGAAGGAAAAGTTGCAGGAATACTATCTCCAAAAGCTGATATATTAGAGTTTGGTAAGATGATGGTAGGAATTAAGGAGGAAAGAGATGAATAGTATAAAAAGTGCCATAAAGAATGCAGGGTGGCCAAGAATAATAATTGCTCTGTTTCTTTTATCAATGTATTTAATTTCTCCTTTTATAGGAATTAATTTAAAAACAGCTTTGGGAGATACTTTAGTAAGATTTGGAATGAATGCTATATTGGTTTTATCATTGGTGCCAATGATACAATCAGGAACAGGATTAAACTTTGGAATGCCTTTAGGGGTAGAAGCTGGACTTTTAGGAGCAGTAATAAGTATAGAATTGCAACTTACAGGAATAGCAGGATTTTTAGGAGCGATACTATTTTCAATACCATTTGCTATATTATTTGGTTGGTTATATGGACATATACTAAATAAGGTAAAAGGTGGAGAGATGATGATTGCAACATATATAGGATTCTCTTCAGTTGCAATAATGTGCATAATGTGGCTTGTTCTTCCTTTTAAGAGCCAAGATATGATATGGGCATATGGTGGTGAAGGGTTACGTACAACTATAAGTGTTGAAAATTATTGGCATAGAGTATTAGATAAATTTTTACATATTCCTAGTGATATTTTACCATTGGGAGAGATCTTCTGTTTTATTGTTTTAGGAGCAATTATTTGGATATTCTTTAGAACAAAAACAGGATATGCAATGAAAGCTGTTGGAACAAATGATAAATTTGCTAAAGCAACTGGAATTGATATTGATAAGATTAGAATAAAATCAGTAATGATGTCAACAGTTATAGCTGCTATTGGAATTGTAGTTTATCAACAAAGTTTTGGATTTGTTCAATTATATTTAGCACCATTCTATATGGCATTCCCAGCTATTGCAGCTATCTTAATAGGTGGGGCATCAGTAAATAAAGCTACTATATTAAATGTAATTGTAGGAACATTCCTTTTCCAAGGAATCCTAACAATGACACCTACTGTTGTAAACAATATAATTCAAACAGATATGTCTGAAACAATCAGAATTATAGTATCAAATGGAATGATACTATACGCATTAACTAGAAAGGAGGGTGCTGGAAGTGGAAAATAAAGTGAAAAATTTTCTTATAAATAATATAGTTCCTATATTTATGATAGTTATTATCCTTTTATCTATACCAGTATCAGGATTAACAATAGATTATCTGATTCAAGAGATAATTTTAAGACTTTCACGTAATCTATTTTTAGTACTTTCATTGTTAATACCTATTATAGCAGGAATGGGATTGAACTTTGGTATTGTATTGGGAGCAATGGCAGGGCAAATAGCTTTGATATTTATAACAGATTGGGAAGTTATAGGGTTACAAGGTTTCTTTTTGGCTATTATAATATCTCTACCAATAGCAGTTTTTATGGGATATATAGGTGGAGTAGTTTTAAATAGAGCAAAGGGAAGAGAGATGATAACTTCTATGATACTTGGATTCTTTATCAACGGAGTTTATCAACTTATAGTTCTTTATGGAATGGGAAAAGTTATTCCAATGAGAAATGATTCTATACTACTTTCAAGAGGTTATGGAATAAGAAATGCCATAGACTTAAAAGATATAAGAAGAGTTTTAGATGATGGTATACCTTTAAAAATAGCAGGATATTCAATACCAGTATTGACAATATTAGCTATAGTTTTATTATGTCTATTTATTGTATGGTTTAGAAAAACAAAATTAGGACAAGATATGAGAGCCATAGGACAAGATATAGAGGTATCAAAGGCATCAGGAATAGCAACAGATAGAACAAGAATACTAGCAATAGTTATATCTACTGTTTTAGCTGCAATAGGACAAATTATCTTCCTACAAAATATAGGAACAATGAATACATATAACAGCCATGAGCAAATAGGAATGTTTGCAATAGCAGCTCTTTTAATAGGGGGAGCAACTGTTTCAAAAGCTAGTATTCCAAATGCTTTAAGTGGGGTTATACTTTTCCATACAATGTTCGTATTAGCTCCAAGAGCAGGAAAAGAGCTTATTGGTTCAGCACAAATTGGAGAGTACTTTAGAGTATTTATCTCTTATGGAATTATAGCCTTAGTTCTTATTCTTCACCAATGGAAGAGAGAAAAAGAGAAGGAAGAGGAGAGAAGAAGAGTTATAGAGGCTCAAACTGCTAAAAAGGAAGGTGATAATTAATGAAAATTATAAGAAACTGGGTTTGCTTAATTATTGTCTTAATTGGAATAGCAGTTGCACTTTTTATCACAGGAAAACAACATAGTGTATTTCTTGATAATAAACAGAAAAATGGTTATTCATTAGTAGAGGTATCATATTCTATAGATGGTTCTAAATTTAAAAAATTAAAACCAAAGAAAAAAGCTATGGTTAATGTAAAGGGATCAACACATAAAATTAATTTGAAATTTAAAGATACAACAGGAAATGAAGCTGTTCTTGAGAGAGAATTTAAAATTTCTCCATTAGATAATGTAGAAATTTCTATTCCTGCTCTATTAAATGATGATGCAAACTGGATAGAAAAAACTGAACAAAGATAGAAAAATTAGGAGCTGTAGTAAATAACTATAGCTCTTTTTCTATTAATAAACTATAATTTATCTAGCTAAGCTAGGTTTTCTAATATATCGTTAGTTTTACAGCAAAGTACCTTTGCTATTTACGTTAATTATTTAATTAAAGTTATCTAAATTTCTTTTAAATATCAGCTAAATTCCATGTCAAAGAATAAAGAGAGAGTAATACTCATCTGACTAAAATTCCGAAACTCGACTTCGTCTCAAACACGTCGGAATTTT